>SDBU01000910.1_pt1 | contig 43092 bp, 62 predicted proteins | sample 2277071 | NCBI WGS metagenome assembly SDBU01 (sample SAMN10397929, study PRJNA504765) | marine sediment metagenome | isolation source: marine sediment core GS08_GC12, 126 cmbsf | place: Arctic Ocean: Gakkel Ridge, Loki's castle | collected 2008
CCACTGGAGGGCTAGTCCATGAGCAGCAAAACCGTCACCGTCGAACTGCCCCGGCCGAGTCCCGAGCAGGTCTTGGCCGGCGCCAACGTCATGCAACTAGCCGTGCAATACATCGACGCCTCGGATGAGATCGCTCGACTCCGCAGAATCGGCCCCTGCACACGGCCGCAGACCAGCTTCCTAGGACCGACTGCCTGTTGTGACTCGTCGGCAGTCAAGGTCGAGAGCTACTGCGACAGCTGTAAGGGCCGGGTTGCGATGCCAGATGCGAAGGCACGCCGGACCAAGGTGCGCCGGAAGCTCCGCAACGCCGTCCACAAGCTGCGCGAGGTGGCGCCGTGACCACGACGACGGGAGGCGCCCCCGCTGGCGACCACACACCCAGATGTTTGCTGATGTTCCCGGCAACCCTGACTTGCACCTGCGTCGATGAGGTCAACCGCAAGCTGGCCACCCTGGCCATCGCACTCATCGCCGCCGAGGGCGACCTCAAGCGCCTATACGATCGGGCCGCGGACCAGTGTGATGTCTCGCTGGGTGACCTCCAACACGCTTCGCGCGTTCGCCGTGACGCCCATGCCTCACTCCGCGCCGCGGTCCACAACCTCAACCAGGTCCAGCCATGACCGACACCATCACCCTCAACCTCGGCCACGACATCGAGGACTATCGCGAAGCCATCGCAAAGATTCCCGCCATCACAGGCGACGCCAAGATGGCCGCCCTTGCTTTCAGACGCGCAATCGCACGCGGCGCGAAGATAGAACGCATGGCCAGCCTCGTCGGTAAAGGCAGGGCTCCGCTACCTCTGCAGCCTCGGCCTCCGACCCAACTCACCATCTGCCAAGCCATCGCGCTCAACCGCCCGGAGTCCTGATGCCCAGACCCACACCACCCCCCGCGCCGCCCAACGCCAATGACCCGAACTGGATCGAGGCCGATGCCGTCAGGGCTCGCCAGTTCACCGTGTCTGAGCAAGACCTCGACCGCACTGGCCCACCCAGCGAGACGGCACAATGGCGCGCTGCGCAGCAGGCCCGGCTCGACCAGCTCCCCGACCTCGCGATGGTGCGCCTCGAGGAGTTGCTCCTGCTGCCCGGTGCCGTGAACATTGCGATCATCGGCACGCGTCTGGCCGGACTTGACCTGTTTCGCAAGCGCCTGATCACTCGCCTCGGCCGCCGAGCAGCCCGAGGGCAGCGGGGCGACCTCCTCCTCGCCGACGGCTCCGCCATCCGCTTCGACCACGTGGGCCGCGGCTCGGGCGGCCTCGACGGCTTCCGGCCTCACTACGTCTTCGCCGACCTCGATGTCCCGTACGGCGTCCTCCGCTCCCTGGTCGTCCAGACCAACGAGATCATTCCCTGGGCCTAGGCCCGCAACTGAGAGAGACCAATGGAAAGACCCGACAGCAAAGCGAAACGAACCGCGTGGATGGCCTACGCCGAACACCTGGAAGAGGAGCTTGGCGCCCTGGACACCACCAACGCCGAGTTCATGAGCGCCCTCGAAAAGCAAGGACACCAGCTGGACCAATACAAGCGCGACCTGCACCGCATCAAGAACGCGGTCGGAGGTGTCGCATGAGCGGCGTGACCATCAACCCACAAGGACACGGACCGTCTGGGACCGTGACCCTCCAAGCCAGCGGCGACATCGTCTTTGACGGCGTCCGGTATGCGACCCTGTCGCCTGCTGGTGTCGACCTTGTCCGCCGCGTTGTGTTCGGCCTGTCCGCGCCCGATCAAGACCTCATGGCGAACGAGGTGCTCTCCCTCTTCGCCCAGCTCAAGGCCCAGGCCTACGCGGTGGTCCAATGAGCCGTCCCGCCTTCTGTTTCCTGTTCCTGGTGTTCCTCGTGAGCTGCGACAGCGCCGACGATGCCGACACCGACACCGATGCCCAGGCCGCCGACACCGATGCCGACATCGACTGTTCCGAGGCCTGTGCGACTGCGACCTGTCCCGCGTATCGGGCCTGCTCGGAGTACTACGCCGACGGCACGTTCCGCAGCTGGCTCGAATCCGGCGACGGTATGACCTGGGACTGCAGCCCGGACACCACCTGCCTGACCGCAATCGACGACTCCGCCGCCTATTGCGGCGTCTGTAATTGAACCCCTTTCAACCAACCACACCCAGGGAGACTAGCCATGGGACACCACGACGACCTGAAATGCCAGATTCGAGAACTGAAAGAGAGGCTCGCCGAACAACACTATGCGAACCGGAAGCTCCTGGAGCGCGTCGCGCGCCTTGAGACCGAGCATGTGATGAACGACGAGCAGCGAGACGAGATCGACGACCTGCTCGCGGATGACGAAAGCGTGTTCGACAAAGACACGCAGCAGCACATCGACAAAAGGATGTCAGAGCAGCTCGTCAAGATGGCAACCCTCCTCGGCTGCGCCTGGACAGATGTTCTACAGACCGTCCGGAATCTCGAAACCACCGATGCCGATCTCCAACAGAGAATGATGGCAATCAAGATGGCAGACCACCTCGACTCGACTGCACGTTTCCTCGACTGTACGTGGCCACTGGTACTTGAGGCGGTCCGTGCCGACCGCACCGAGCTGGCGGAAACCCGGAAGCACCTGGCCGAGCGGGACAGGCAGCTCGCGGGCCACGCCGAGCTCCTCGATTGTCACGTGTTGGAGCTGTGCGACAAGATCATCGCGTTGAAGGCCGCACGCAACGTGGCGACCACCAACCTCAAACGGACCACCGTGGAGCTGGAGCGCATCCAGAACCTCCTCAACGACGGCCAGATCGGGGAGCAGCTGGACTACAAGTCACAGCGCGACCAAGGCCGGCTGGAGCTGCAGACCCTCCGCACCGCACTCGACGAGACCAACGGCATCAACGCCGAGCTTGAGGACCAGCTAGCCGCCTTGCGCACCCACCGCGACGAGCTGTCCGACGTGAGCGACCTGGCGCTCGCCGACCGCGATAAGGCCGTCGCCGACCGCGACGAGGCTTGGGCACAGCTCCGGAGGCTGCCCTACGCCGAGCGGGCGAATGTGCTGGCGGAGGACGCCAACGTGACAGCCACGCTCAACCAGGCCCACACCGATATCGCCAAGCTGGTGGAGCAGCGCGACGAAGCCCGCCGTGAGATCGGACGCCTGGCCGAGCAGCTCTCGAACCAGGAGCGGAGCGCCGACGCCCGACTCGCCGACAGCCATCGGAAGCTGATCCGTAGTTGCGAAGCGGCGCACGTCATTCTCGATCTCGCCGTGGCGAAGTTGTGAGCGCCGCCGGCCGCGGCAAAGACCGCAAGAAACACGACAGCTACTTCACCCCCGCCGAGCTGGCCGAGGTCCTCGTCGGGCTGCTCGACCTGCAGCCGGAGGATCTCATTTGGGAGCCGGCCTGTGGCGAGGGCGCCTTCGTCCGCGCACTAGCAAATGCACAGTCGACACTGCGCGACTGGGACGATGCTCGGAAGTCCCGGCGCCTCATGGCCTTCGACATCGTCGACAGGTACGAAGCCATCAACGCGCTCAACCTCCGGCCGTGTCCAGGGTTCAAAAAGCGAGACTTCCTCGAGGTGGACTCGTCGGAGGGCTGGTCGCCCGATGTCATCGCCGGGAACCCGCCGTATAAACTCGCCGAGCAATTCGTCCGCAAGTCGCTCCGGTGCGTTCGCTCCGGCGGCACCGTGGCGTTCCTCCTGCGCCTCTCGTTCCTGGAATCGGCCAAGCGCATCGGCCTCTGGTCGAGCTTCCCGCCGGTCCACGTCTACGTGCTGGCCGAGCGGCCGAGCTTCACAGCGGACGGCCGGACCGACTCCGCCGCGTATGCCTGGTTCGTCTGGCGTCGTGGCTACACTGGACCGACATCACTGTCTGTGATCTCGTGGAGGTCGAAATGATGAGCGACACCAAAGCAATCACCATCCCCATTGATGGCCTTCCCGGCTTGAGGGAGTTCGCGCGGGATTGGCTGGGGTTCAACCCATGGCGCATCACTGGCCGAGGCCGCAACGACGCATGGGTAGACATCGAGTCAGACGCTGGCTTTTGGCTCCCCATCCACATCCCCGCTGGCATGGATCTCGGGGCGCGGTACTTGGCGAACATCCACGGGCTGGACACCTCGAACGGCTATATCTGGTATTGGGCTGTTGGCTATGGGCACGCTGTATCTAGATGGGAGCTTCGAGCAGCAACAGGACCACGGGCCAAGCGCACTATTCGGTGCTACCGCCATGCGGATATGCCCGGAGACTGGCTGACAGTCGTACCAGCCCTCGCCGACATCCCCGACGAGTGCGTGTACTGCAATGGCGCCGGCCCGTATTCCCCCTCCCATATGCAGTCGATCTGCCCCGCATGCAACGGCACCGGCAAAACACCCCAACGCGCCGCGCTAGCGCTTGAGGCGTGCATCCTGCACGTGGTGGGGGAGCGATGAGTAAGAAGCGCCCAGGTCGCCCCTCGAAGATCAACAAAGACGTGCGCGAGCGGCTCGTCGCTGCAAGCCGCCTCGGCCTGACTCGGGACTTACAGTCCGAGTACGCAGGCATCACCAGCAGCACCCTGCACCGGTGGTTGGCTCACGGTCGCAAGGCGGCGACCGGTCAATACCATGACCTTTGGGTCGCTTTGAAACGCTCCGAAGCGGAGGGCGCGCACGCTGCCATGGAGCGTATCGCCGAGGCACAGAAGACCGATTGGAAGGCGGCGGCCTGGTACATGGAACGCCGACACGGATACCGACGCAACGGACCAGCAGAGGCCCGTCGCGAGCGCGCAGCGGACGACCTGGTGGACGAGGACGAGGTCGCCAGCCTCCGCCGCCAGATCGGCGAGGTCTCCGAGGCCAATCGACAGGCTCTGCAACAAGGTAGCTTTCAGGCCTACTTTGCCGGCCAGCGCCTAGCCCGACAGCTTGGCTCCGACATGACCGCGCTGACTGGCGGCGCCGATGCCCCTGGCCTCGACGACATGCAATCGGACGCGTTCGCGAGGGAGTTCAAGATCGCCGCCGACGAATGGCCCGACCAGCTCCTCGAAATCGCGATCGGCATCTACGAGGAGCGCCATGAGATGAAGCTCGTCAAGGTCGTCAAGGGCGGCCGCGCGTAGTGATTCATGGCGCCAACGCGTTGCAGTGGGCCAGGGCGGCCGAGCGCAAGCAACGGCGCTCGGCCATCGACTATGTCCGCCTGACTCGACCTCAACGCCTGTTCGTCTCCGACCGCCGGAGGCTCGTCCTGTGGCGCGATGGCAACCGGCTCGGCAAGACGTTCGCGGCCGCTTGGGAGATCGTCCACCGCGCGAGGGGGACACACCCGTATCTGTCGACGCATCGTCCGCCTGTGAAGATCCTCGTCGTCTCGTACTCAGTCGAGCAGATGGCGCCCATGTGTGAGGCGATTTGGAACATGCTCCCCAAAGACGAGATCGATCCCCGCAACCAGTACGACCCAGGGCGCGGGTTCACTGGCAAGCCGCCGAGGATCGTCTTCGTCGCCGGTCCAGGAAAAGGCTCCGTCATCACATTCGCTACTTACAAAGCCGGTTCTAAGAAGGTAGCCGGCGGCGAGTACCACGCCATTTTCTGCGACGAGCCGCCGACAGAGTCGATGTATGGGGAGCTCAAGCCGCGCACGTTGAGCACCAAAGGCGACTTTCGGATCTGCTTCACTCCGACGCCAGACTCGCCGCCGCTTGGCTGGCTCCGCGACCTCATCGACGAGGGAACGGTCCACGAGCAAAACTATGGATTGAGCGAGGCCAACTGCTGGCCCGAGGGCGCGCCGCGTCCGCTCATCGCACAGACCGACATCGACGAGGAGGTCGCGACCTGGCTTGAGGTCGAGCGCGAAATGAGACTCGGGAAGTCATGGGAGCCAGTCGTCACAGGCCGCTGGCTCACACGCTTCGACGATGCCAACGTCCTCCCCTTCGATATCGCAGACCTCCCGCTCGGCGCCTTCGTCGCAATAGGCATCGACCACGGCGCGGAGGCCGGGAAGCAGGCCGCCATGCTCCTCGTCATGGAGAACCGCGACACGCTCGACGCTCGCGTCTGGTACTGCGACGAGACCGTCTCCGACGGCTACACGACGCCGGAGCAGGATGCCGAGTCCATCCTCGCAATGCTCCGCCGGAACGACCTGGTGTACGACGACGTTGACGACTGGATCGGCGACCGACCGACAGGCGAGAACAAACACCTTGTGAGCAAGTCGAACCGGGATCTCCTCCGCCAGATCGCCAGAATCATCCGACGGCCTGTCGAGCAGTGCGCTCGCATCCACACCCCCCAGAAATGGGCCGGCTCTGTCACTCATGGGTTGCGTTTGCTCAACGGCTTGTTCGGGTCGAGGACGGAACACGGGGAACCCCGCGCCCTGGTTCACTCCTCGAAGTGTCCCAACTTCATCCAGTTTTGCCGGACCTTCCGAGGGGATCGGCGAGATCCTCTGAAGGACGTAGGGGACGCCGGCCGGTACCCTGTCGAGAGGAACGTCAAGGTCCGATCATGGGCCGGAGGCCGGAGGGCGCTCCTGGCCTGACTCTTGTGCGCCGCGCCCGTTTGCGGTAAATCGTTAGTCATGGCGCACAACATAGATCAAGCGGGAACGCTGTCGGCTAACGACGTGCGGGTTGAGGACGTGATCCCCGTCCGGCCCCGCATGCCAACCAAGGCGGATCAGGACCGCGCGCTCCATTCGGAAATGCGATGGCGCGTTCTCAAAGAGGACTGGGACGACCTCCTGGCCGACTGGCTCGCGGAACACGTGGACGAGGAACGGCTCACGGTTTGGGGTCCTCCCGACACCAGCTCGAACAGCCTGGCCGATGTCGCGTCGCAGCTGTCGACTCCGGGCCTGTATGGCAAGCGGCCGATCATCCAGCACCGCGACCTCATCGCCCAGACCCTCGTGGGAGAAGGCGGCTTCCTCGACGAGGCTGGCCTGTGGACAAAGCTCCAGCAGGTCCAATACTTCTCGATCGGCCTCGGAGACTGCCTGCTCCGCTTCGACGCGCTCCAAGACCAGCGGCGGCTATCGGTCCGGATCGTATTCCCGCACAATGTCTACACCGCCAGCAGCGGCGCCGAGCCCGACGAGGCTATCGAGCTGTGGGAGTTGCGTCTTCGCTGGTGGGACGACAAGGACAAGTGGGTTTGGACCTGGGACCAGTTCCGGCTGCACGACAAGCTCCTCGACGGCGCGCCGAGCTATCGCATCGTCCTGGCCGAGACCGATGCGCAGGACGCCAAGAGCGGCGACTCACGCACCGACAACATGCTCCGCGGCGTGGACGTGTCGAACGTGTTCCTCGGGACGGAACGGAATCTCGATGGCGACTTCACAGGCGACCGCTATCCGTTCATCGATCCGGCGAAAGGCCCGTACATCCCGTACAGCACCTACCGGGCCGTCGACTCTGGTGAGCTGTGGAACGCGCACCACAAGCGCGGCGCGTTCCGCGGGACGCTCAACGCCGGCATGAACTGGACCTACACGCAGCACGCGGCGCGGGACGCGAGCGGCTCGGCGGTCCTCGCCGTCGGCATCGACGTTCCCGCTGCGAACGTCCGGCACGGCGGAGACGGGTTTGGCCAGCGGGCGCGGGCCGAGTCCCTCATCCTGACGCCGGGCGCCATCGTCTACCATCAGGCCTCCGAGGGCGCGTCACAGAGCTTCTTTCAGGAGATCGGCCCAGGCGGCAACCTGACCGACCTGTCGGCCTACGCCAACCTCTACGAGCAGAAACAGGCCGTCCGATGGGGCCTGAATCCCTCCGACCTCACACGGGTCACGAACAACCCTCAGAGTGGCGCTGCTCTATTCGTGAGCAGCAAGGGCCGGCGGGAGTTTGCTCGCCAGCTCGAGCCGCTGTTTCGTCGCGCCGATCTGCGTTCAATCCGGATCTCCTCGCTCCTGCTGTCCGCAGCATCGATCGCGACCTTGCCTGTTGACGGCTACTCGATCCAGTACGCCGAGATCCCGGAGAGTCCCGAGGAGGAGCGCTCGGGACGCGAGGCCCTGGACTGGGACATCGAGCATGGCGTGATCACCCAGGTCGAGCTTCTCCAGGTCCGCCGCCCTGGGACGACGAAGGAGGACGCCCTAGCCTCGATAGTGAAGTCATCCGTAGAGAAAAGGCAGATCGACGCTCTGGTTGCTGAAGAGCTTGGGCGCCTCGGCCTCATCGACGAGAACGAAGCACCCGCGACGCGCATCGAAGAAGAGCCAATAGGGGACGACGAACCATGACTTGCCCTGAATGCATCGAGCGCAATCGCAACCCAGAGCCCGCCCGCAAATCCAGCGGCAAACAGATCGAGAACTGCCCCGCGTGCGGAGGCTCTGGTTTCCAGAATGACGACGATATGCCCATCCCTTCAGAGCGCTGGGAAGGTCATCTCGTCGTCGACAGTGACGAATAAACCCAGCCAAGGGAGGACTAGTTCCATGGCCCACAAGTGCCCCGCATGCGCAGCCGACGTTCCTGGCGTCGTCATGCAAACCGTCATGACCGAGCGTCTCGGCGCGAAGACAACCGAGATCGGTCTACTCCAAACCTCGCTCCTGGAGAGCAAAGACAAGGCTGGCCGCTTCGACGAGGTCGACGCCGAGCGCGGTCGCCTGGCTTCCGAAGTCGTCAAGCTCAACGAGGGCGCGACGCGCCGCACTGCCCTCATGGCCGTCGGCGTCACTGATACCAAAGTCTCGGCCGGCTTCGATGCGCTGTACGCGAGCTACTCCGCCAGCGTTGAGGAGGGTACTGAGGCGAAGACGTTTTCGGACTGGGTCGCCGCCGAAGATGGCGCGCGCTCGAACCCGCTCCTATCGGGCCAGTTCGGTCAACCTGCCGCGGCCGTCGCAGCCGTCGGCGCGCCTCCCGCCAATGGAGCGCCGGCACCTGTGGCGGCCGTCGGACAGCCCTTGGTTGCCCAGCCATCGGCGGCCGCTCCGACTGGTATGCCGGCCGCGAGTGCCGGCGCACAGTCCCAACCTCCGAGCGGTCAGAACCTCATGACAGCGGTGCAAGTACGCACCATGTTGCAGGGCATGACCGTCGCCGAGGTCACGGCTTGGCAGAAGCAACATGGAGCGGCCTACGGGTGGAGCCCACCTCCGGCTCCGGCGGCCGCAACTTGACGCTCGACGGGGCAGTCTGATACTGATCAGGCATCGGCCGCTCGAGTCGCTGGCGTAACCAGCGGGCCGAAATGAGAGTCCCCAATACCCGCGGACCCACCTCGATTCACCGGCGTTACCGGCTGCGAGGGTCGCCAATTGACCCCCTCCCTCGCCTTGAATCTCGGAGCGTCCCATGGCCACGATCACCCCTCCCGCCACATTTGCACAGGTCAAAGCTGACCTCGGCTTCGCATATGTGTTCGCCAGCCAAGAGATCCGCATGGAGCTGGCCGAAATGCTCAACGTGCTCCAGCTCGGCGTTGTGCCCCTCGTCGGCGACCTGGCCGGCTCGGGCTCCGATGTCGTCCGCGTGACCCGTCTCGGCGGCGTCGGTTGGCAGGAAGCCATGCAGACTCACACCGGCGAGACCGACCCGACGACCGTGACCGGATTCCGTACCGGCTTCGACACCGTCTCGATCGCCCGTCATGGCTTGGCCAAGACGGAGTCATACACGAACCAGATCCTCGGCCGCGAGCCGATGGCGATGTTGGCCGGGCTCAAGACCTTGATCCCCGCCTCCTGGCTGAAGACGTTTCGTCAGAAGGTCATGGCCTCGGGCGCTGGTTTTACCGGCTCGGTCGGTACCACCGGCACCGATTGGAGCTTCGACGACGAGTTGGCGCTGGTGACGTTTTTCAACGAGACCGAGGGTTTTAACGGCGACGCGGTCACGTTCCGCCATCCCGAGCAGTACTCCGACCTGCGTGAGTCCATCCGCGTCGAGCCGAACTTCCAGTTCCCCGACATCACCCAACGGCTCCAAGAGTTGCGGGCCGATGGCGGAGCCGTCGACTTCCTCGGCTTCCGCAACTTCGCCAGCCACGACGTCACGACCTCCGGCGGCGATCACCAGGGCTTCGCGTTCATGCCTGGCGCCATCGGTTGGGCCGTCGCCAGCTCCGCGCCCGTCAAGGTCGAGGACCCGGACCAAGCTCTGTTCATTCCCGAGTTCGGTCTCGTCTGTGAGCTCAAATCGACCGGCAACACCGCGACGGCACGCTGGGACGTGAACGCCTACTTCGGCGTTGCTAACGCCGATCCGAGCGTCGCCGCCCAGACCAAGATCATTTCCATCAACAACTAGCCGGGCATTTGCTCGGCGGTTGTCGTCGTGCTTCGAGCCCGGCCCAGCACCGCGACTAGCGGTAAAGGACCCTCGAAATGGCACTACCGAAACGGGCACCGGCCGCGGTCGACCCTGCGAAGACCACCGCCCAGGCGATGGCCGCGCTCATCAAAGACGCGCGGGCCACGGCTCACAGTTCCGTGCCGGCGCTCCCTATCGGCGGGAACCCGGCCTTCTTCCTGATGCACTGGCCCGGAGAGTGGCACCCGGAGACCGAGGGCCTGGAGCAGGCCACCTGGCTGCCGCTGCTGTCGCGCCACATCATCCTCCCTGGCTGCAACCTCAACCGGACGATCAGGAAGGGCGAGGCGCCCGAGGCGGCCTACGATCAAGCCGTCCTCAAGAATACCCGCCGCGGCGCTGTCTACCTGCTTCCGACGGTCCACCGCTTGGCCGATGGCGGCATGTACATCCAAGAGGCGCCATGCCGGAACCCGCGCAACAACGCGACCGGCATTTACTACCTCGAGGCGTGGATGCGTCCGAAGGATGTCATCCCAGGCCGGAAGCTCAAATTCAGCATGGATCGCGCCAAGTACAACCAGTTCCGCCTGCGGATGGTTCACACCGGCGCCATACATGCGCCGTCCCTGTCTCTGCTCGAAGACACCATGAGGCGGCGTCATTCCGAGCTGCGCCGGCGGAAGTCGCTCCGCGGCCTCGAGAAGGATGAGTACAAGCGCCAGCTGAAAGAGGTCAAAGAGGTCCTCGAGTTCTTCGAGGGCGCCATCGTGCCTCAGTACGATCCGGCCATCGCGAACGCCGCATTGGGTGGCGCATGAAGCTCACGGACAAACAATCGATCCGCCGCGAAGCCATCGCCAAGACTGGCCGCTCCCTTCGCGAGCAGGTTCAGAAATCCGGGGGCAAAGACCCCGGAGCGGCCGCGGCTGAAAACCGTGTTCGTCAGGCCATTGCTCGCAAAGAACGCAAAGAATAAACCTCGGAGGTCCCCGTGTTTCCTACGACCAATCGTCGAATTTTCGACTACCAGCTTCAGCTCCGCGGAGGCATCGACACGCCTGCAGCGCTCACTGGCACACTCCAGCTCACAGACGCGTCCTCGACGTTTCTCCGGCTCGACCCAGGAGTGGCGAATCGCGAGGTGCGCATGCCGGCCACGAACCGCGACGGCGTCCCGTTCTGGATCACTCACGCGGGAGCCGCGAACAACCTGCTCCTCAAAGACTCGGCCGGTGTGGACATCCAAGGCGCCACGGTCGTCCTGACTCCGGGCCAGGCGACGATCGTGGTCAACGAGGGCGGCACGTGGAAGCACATGGGCATCCAAACGATCGTTCTCTAGGAGCCCTGAATGGCCGGTGAAATCCTATACAGCGCGCGAACCCCGTTCCCGGACAGCATCGTCACGGGGCGGGACAATCGCTTGCTGCTTGAGATCAGCGTCGACGGTGCCAACGTCGCGCCCATCGCGCCTGGGACGTTCGAGCTGGTCGATTCTGGCCGGACCGTAGTGTTCACGGCGCCGGCCATCGCAGCGCCGGGCAACGGGATCCAGGTCGTCATTCCTCAAGCGACGACGACAAACCTGGAGCTGGGACAGCTGTACCAGGGTCGGTGGAATCCTACGATGCCGGGCGAAGCGCAACCCCGAAAGTTTCGGCGCGAGGCTGTCGTAGCTCTGTTCAAATTGGTGCCTCCGGTTGCCGAGCAGGACCTCGTCACGGGCAACTATCCGGACCTCCGCGACCAGCTCGGAAGCTTCGGCACGAACCTGCAGCCCTACCTCGACGAGGCATGGGGTTGGTTCCTCCGGAAGCTGTTCAAGGTCGGCCGCTGGCCCGATCTCATGATCAGCACACAGGATGCCTTCGACCCAGTCCGGGAACGTGCCTGGTACCTGGTGTTCCGCTTCCTGTTCCGCCGGACGCGTGGACCCGACAACCGCTTCGAGAAGCTCATGGAAGATCATCGCGACTCTGCGCTCAACGAGTGGAACAGCCTCACGGCACGCTGGGACGAGGATCACGACGGCGTTGCCGACAGCCTGGACCGTGACGCGGCCCAGGGCGCCATCCACCGAAACAGCGCGCCACGCCGCCGCCTGTCCCTCTTCCGGAGGTGGTAGTTGAGCGGCGTCTACACCATCAACGAGGTCGAGACCGACGTTGCCGCGCGCATCACAGCGCTCGACGGCTCCGCCTTTGACCTCGGCCAAACCATCAAGGGAGTCTGGCGCGAGGCCACGATCCCGCTGTCGGTCGAGGACGATGCTGCTCCCCTTGGACATCTGCTGTTCAACACGTGGGTTGAGTCCTCGAGGAACACCGGGCAGGCCGAGGATGTCGACGGCCAGGTCGCGCGCATGGCTAGCGATCTTGCTGTGCTGTTCACGTTCCACGTTCGCCCTGGGAATCAGATCCCCGATGCTCGACTGGCCTCGGACGCATCCCTTCAGATCGTCGCCGCCCTGATGGCACTCCCGCAGAATTTCATGGTAGTCACGCTAGTTAACGCCTTCCGCCCTGCCTTTACACCTGACGGGGAGTGGATGCTTTGCCGCGCCGACTTCGTCGTCCTTCACGATATCCGAGTCTAGGAGTCAACAATGGCCGCCCTCCCTACCCGTGCCGCAATCGTCGTCAATATTTCCAGTCTTCGGAACGGCACCGCCGATCTCGACGGCGCCCTGACTGCGCAGTTCATTGCAGACATCGTCATGAATGACGGCAACGGCGTCAACCAGATCAACCGTCAATTCAACGATTCGAACCTCGCTGTCCCGACGGCCGGCGTCACCATCGACCTTCAGCTCTCGACGGCGTCCCTTCCTGACGCGACGCTCAACCTGGCGAACGTGAGAGTTCTCGTCTGCAAGGCCGCCCCCGCCAACACTGGCGCGATCACCATCGGCCCGGGCACCGGCACGAACCCATGGCTCGGCCTCTGGTCAGCCGCCGCGACGACGACCCTGCAGCCTGGCAACTCCGCGATCTTCATTCTGCCGCAGCTCGGCGCGGTCCTCGGCGCCAGCAAAGAGATCTTCGTCGACACCGCCGAGGCCGCCGACCAGGCCGTCCACCTGATGATCCTCGGCGCGACCGCCTAGCGCCTCTTCCCTTTCCCCCTCTTCTCTGGAGCAAATCATGGCCCGCTGGACCTCACGACTCACAACCGTCCGCTTCGAGGACGCCAACGGCCTCGGCCTCTCGGCTGGACCTGGACCGGGCGATCTGTCGTCCGGCGGCGAGAACGCCGAAAACGCGGAGCATATCCGCAAGCTCGACCGCGGCAAGTTCTCGTGCTTCGTCCTCGGCGACGACCTTGAGCAGGAAATGTCGATCAGTGTCGAGCTGGTGAACATCAGCCTGACCCATCCGACTACCGAACGCTGGATGGACTTCATCAAGCGGAAAGGCGCGTTCGCGGCCGCCGTCAGCACGAACGCGACCGTCTGGGCATGGAAGGCCATCGTCACCATGACGGACGGCGTCACCACCACCACGAAGACCTACCCAGTCGTCCAAGGTCTCGGCAGCTTCGCCGAGGCCAAAGAAGGCTCAACCTTCAGTTTCGCTGGAGCAAACAACGGCATCGTCCTCGAGACGTAGACCGACAATCAGGAGGACATCACCATGAGCGAAGGACTAGCGCTCACGATCACCGTTGCCGGCCAGGACTACCCGGGCCGACTTCCGATCATGCCAATCCGATATTCAATCATCAACGCCTGGCGCGACTGCGTGAAAGGGGCCGTCGACAAAGACGACGACGACATGCTCAACGAGCTCGACGACCTGGCCGCGATCTGTATGGCCGCCATCGCCCTGTGCTGGGCTGGTGAGCCGTTCAAGGTCGAGTATTGGCACGAGGAGGACATTGTCGAGGAGGTTGAGCTGGACGAGATCGAGACCGATGCCGATGGCGCGGCCGTCCTCAACGAGCTGGACGAGCCCGTATACAAAACCGAGAAGGTCGAGCGGCACGTCGCCGAGATGAGAAGCGTTTGGATCCCGGCCGGAGATCGGCTGTTCCGCATCCTCGACCGAGATGTGATCCGGTTTGGCGAGCACGTTCAAGGGGGCCTGACGTCGGTCGGCCTCGTCGATTACAGCTCCATGTTCCACGCCGGCCGGAAGCTGTTCCGCGCGCTCACCGATTCCGTGCCCAAAGCGGCGGAGGTCGAGCAGGCCGCCGCGGATTTTTCCTCCCCGGCGGGGGGCTCCACCTCGACCTCTGTCGGATCGGCGTAGCGTGGTACGGGGATCCAATGGGGCTGTATCGGCGACCCTATGCCGAGCAGATACACGCGCTCGCGCTTTGGGGCGTCGAGAACGGCCACTACACCGCGGCCAAGCTCCGCAGGGTCCTCGACGACGCTCCGGCTCCTCCGCGGCCACAGAAGGCCCGCCCAGCGCCCGAGCCTGCAAAGGACTTCGAGCGTCCGGGCTGGCTGCAGCCAATCAACGACGACGCTCGACGTCGGTCGGATCACTTCCGAGTGGACTAGGGGGATGACATGGCCAGTTTCTTCGGCCGTACAGCACTCGCTGGAGCTCGTGTGCGCTCCGATGTCCAGCAGGTAAGCCGGCCCGGCGAGTGGGCCGAGACCGGCCAACAGTTCCTCGTCGCACAAAAGAAGCGGGCGAAGACAGCCGGCGTCCGCCTGTCCCCTCGGACGACGACGACGGCCCTCCGAATCATGGCGGCCGCTGCTCCGGCGGTCGCCGACGCGCTCAACGAGACCTTGATCCCCGTCGCGGTCCGAGCCTTCAACCAGTGGCCGATCAAGACCGGCGAGAGCAAGTCGAAGCTGTTCCTCAAGTTCTCGGTCCTCAAGGGCCAGCGGTACCGAGGTCGGGTCGAGGACCTGGCCGACTACGCCGCCGTGATCAACCGCGGCCGCACCGCCGACGAGCTGGTCTTCAAACCCGGCAAAGAAGCGGCGAAGAAGGCGGCCAAGCTCATCGGCCGGAACATCGTCAGGAGGGTCGGATAAATGGCCACTGAACGCATCGCACTAGAGCTGATCGGCGATATCACCGCCTACGAGAAGGCGATCGGCAAGATCCCAGGGATCACCGACAAAGAGGCCGAGAAGGCGTCAAAGAACTTCGTCAAGCGGATGAGGCGCGCACAGATCAACAGCGCACTCGAAGCAGAGAAGGCGGCACAGGAGGGAAGCCGAGCTTGGACCCAGGCAGGGATCACAGCGGCCAAAGGCTTCGCCGCTGCATTCGCAGGCGTCACCGCTGCCATTGGCGCCGGTGTCGTCCTCGCGAACGAGCTGGCTGAGGTACGGCGCGAGGTCACCAGCCTGTCGAAGGCGACCTCGATCTCGGTCGAGACGCTCGCTGGTCTCCGGTTGGCCGCGCAGCGGAGCGGCCAAGAGTTCTCAGAGGTAGCCGGCGGCCTCGAGGATTTCGGCGAGAAAATGTTCGACGCAGCCCAGGGCGGCGGCGCGGCCGAGGAGGCGTTCCAACTCCTGGGGTTCTCGACGGAGGACCTCAAAGGTCGCATGGACGATGTCGACGGCGTCCTCCGCGAAGTCATCCAGGGAATGCAGGAAACCGAAGACGGTGCCCTGAAGAACACGATCCAACAGCAGCTATGGGGCGACGCCGGCAACGCCCTGGCCGTCTCACTCGGCAACATTCCGATCGAGGAGTTCATCAAGCATGCAAAGGAGTACGGCGTCGACTTTGGCCCCAAGGCCGTAGAACAATCGGAGAAGTGGACCAACGCCCTCAACGAGCTGTCGACCGCTGTGACCGGCTCGGGCTCGGGTCTATTCGATTTGTTCAGCCTGGGGTCCCTCGCGGAGGGCTTCAGTCTCATCGTCAACAACCAGATCAACGTCATCACCGCCGTTTTCAACGAATTGGCTCGGGAGCTTGGCGTAGTCGGTGAGGCGTTCCTAGCCCTGACATCTGGCAATTTAGGTCTCGTAAAATCAATCCTCGAGCAAGAGAAGGCCCTCAACCAAACCCAAAGCGCCTACGCTCGGATCCGTGACAACGCGCGCGGTGCTACCGATGCTCTGTTGGATCTCCGTGACGCCGAGGACGGAGTCGGCGACGGCGCCAAGAAAAGCGCCGCGGAGCTGGGACAGCTCAAGGCGGACGAGGAAGCCGCTGCAAAGGCGGCCGACGACCTCCGCAAATCGCTTGAGAAGCTCCGCACCGATCAAGTCAAGGCCGAGGCCGCCGCCGCCAAGGCCGCTGCCGCCCAGCTCAAAGCGGTCGAAGACGGCGCTGCCGCCCAGATCAAAGCCCGCAAATCCCTGATCGGAATCATCGAAGAGAGCGCAGACGACGAGCTCTCCGCCGAGAACGAGATCCAGAACGCACTGCGCGAGACGATCACGCAGATCGCCGAACAGGAGGCTGCCCTACGCCGAGCGGGCGAAGCCGGCATCGATGTCGCCCAGGACCTCAAGATCGCCGAGTTGGCCCGCATCGAAGCGATCGAGCGCGCCGAACGCGATCTAGAAGGTCTCCGGGAGATCCAGCGGCTAGAACGGGAGGACGCCGCGGAGGAGGAAAACGCTCTAATCATGGAGCGGATCGCGGCGCTCAACGAGTTCATCCTCGAGGGAGTCGAGACCGTAAAGCAGGCCAGGAGGGACGCCTTCGCCGAGGCCGTCGGTTGGGTCGAGCAGCTCAAAGAGCTTCGGACGGCCGCCTTCAACCTGGCCCGCGTGCAACTGCAGAGCGCCGTCGACAACGAGCGCACCAAACGGAACACCCTACGAGATGAGCGGATCGCGCTCATCGAGCAGCTCCGATCGACCGAGGACGAGGCCACAAGGGCGAATCTCAGGGTGAGGTTGAAGGCGAACGAAGTCGAGCTCCAAGCTCGACGGAAAAACGTCAAACAACGGAAAAGCTCCGCTAAAGCTCTGTTCGGCGCCGAGAAGGCCGCAGCACTGTCTGGCGTCGTGTTCAAAACGGCGCAGGCCATCATGCAGGCGTTCGCACTGTTCGGTCCGCCTCCGAGTCCCCCGGGCATCATCTCGGCCGGCATCGCGACCGCTGCGGGCATCCTGCAAGGCGGCCTCATCGCCGCCGAGAAACCTCCCCAGTTCCACTCCGGATTTACCGCTGGCTTTTCTACGGGCCCGGACGAGCGGAATGCCATCCTGACCGCTGGTGAGTCCGTCCTGTCGAGCAGGGCAACCGAGAACATCGGGCGCGAACGGGTCGACGCGATGAACCAGACCGGCAACATGCCATCTGGCGGCGATGTCGGCCTGTTCTTCGAGGGGCGCCAGATTGACGAGCTGGTCACGCGCACGATCAACCGCGGCGGAACTACGCGGCGTACTGTTTCCAACCTCACCCGGCGTCGCCCACGTGGCCAGGCCGTCGCATTCGGGAGTCGATAGATGGGGACCCGCCTAGATAAGAAGCTCCGCGGCCTGATGATCCCCGATCCTCGCCTGTGTCGGGAGAACCTCCGCGCGTCCGGGGGGACCGGTCTCGACTCGTCCTTCACGGAGGCCGGACCGCGGCCCGGTACCTCTGTCCCCGCCAACGCTCGATCCGAGCTGCTCCCCCAGATCAGCAATGGCCAGGCCGTGGACCTGGAGCTCCAGATCACAAGCTCGGGCAACCCCGCCATCGAGGGGGGTGCGGCCGTCGCAGTCCGTCAGGTCGGCCTTGCACAGAATCGCTGGCGCGGTTGGGACGATCCGAACGTGTTCCAAACGCTGCACGCCATCAACTACACGACAGACACGGGCGCCGCCCCGTTTGGCGCGGTCGTCCGAGCGACCGATCAAAAGCTCTTCGTCGCGTATGGTCCCGGCGTCATTCAGATCCGCGAATGGAGCGGAACGAGCTTCAGCGGCGCAGGCCAGATCCTCGGCACTGGAGCGGCCAACGCGGTCGATCTGGTGGCATTGCCAAGTGGCCGCCTCGTCGCATTTGTGGCGGGTTTAACGGGATCAACCGATTCATTTTTCAGCGACGACGACGGCGCGACCTGGCTCCCGCTGGCCACCGACATCCTCGGCGGACTGACCGGAACGAGCATCCAAAAGATCCGGGCTACCCTGGTCAATGATTTGATCCTCCTCGTCTTCGAGTCCATCGACGGCTCCCCAATAATCGTCCAATACGCCAGTCGGGATCTCGGCGTGAGCGCCCAGCTCGTCGAGTCGATCGCACTGTTCGGCACCGACATTCAGACGATGCTCTTTCCATCGGGGAAGATCGGGATCGTCTACCTGGCGAACGGCACCAACGACAACGAGTTCCGCGTGATCGGAAACCCGTTTGACTCCTTCTCGGGCGCGCCAGCCGTGACCATCCTCGGCGCGGGTAGTGGCACTCTGGGAATGTGCGGCCACGTCGACCCGGACGGCGTCGCGTTCGCCTTCGACGCCGGACTCGGCACGATCCAGAACACCTATCGGTCCATCGACGAGGGGCTGACATGGCAGCGGTATCGTATGGGGCCGATGAACATGGTCACGACGGCGGCCGGTCCGACGAAGCTGTCGAGCTACGCGGTGCAGGGCGGGGTCGCACTCCTGCACCATCACACCGCGGCGGCAGACACTCACGATCAATCCCTGTGGGTCGCCTGGCTTGGATTCTGGACGACCATCGAGATGGGGGAGCAGCCCGAGACCGGACTCATCGGCCATATCGGATGGGGCTTCGATGTCGGCGCGGCACCGGGCCTACAGAAGTCCTGGGTTCCCTACGAGCTGCCCGATCTCGTTGGGTGGTCGCTGTTCGGCACCGGGACTCACACCCTTGTTGTCGGCTCGCTTGAGATCGTGACGACCGCCCAGTCGCGGAGCTTCTTTCTGGACTTCGGAACGCGCGACACCGTCATCCACAAACAGACGGTCCAATGCATGAGCGGCGGCGACCTCAACAGCACCGTCGTGGGGTTCCGCGTCCGAGCTGCGAACGGAGCCCAGGAGCGCCAGATCGAGGTCAACTTCACGACAAGTCCGACACAGACCGAGTTTCGTTTCATCGACGTGTCAGACGGTGCCGTGCTGGCGACTCACGTTTTCCTTTTCACCCAGGCGATCATTCAGGTCATGGTCCAGGTCGTCCGCTCGACCGGTGCGTTCAAGACGTTCTACCAGCTCGTCGGCGACGGCCCGGGTACCACCTGGAGCCCAGGCCCGGCCGGCACTCTGTCGCTGGCTGGAGCGCCCTCCGCGACGAACCGGATCATCTGGGGGAACCGGATCAGCGGGACCGCGACAGGCCGCTATCGCTCGCTCTTTTACAAGGCCGACAACACAGCGGCATTCGCGGCGCGTCTGGCTGACGACGTGTCCCTCATGACTGGGAAAAGCCTGGCCGGGCTGCCATTCCCCATTGGTGGGATCCCCCAGGTATCCACGGCTTTCACTCACATCGCCCTCCGCGGCGGTGTCGCGGCGCTGGCTGCGCAGCACACGATCGCGGCGGCCCATGACTTCAGCGTCGACAACCTCTTTGCGCCGCTCTCGCCAAGCCCGTCCGAGACCTGGCGCAGCACGACGGACCGGAACACGTCTGTGCACTTCACGTTCGAGCGGCCCGCCGTCACTACACGGATCGGCCAGTCCTGGATCCTCGCTGTCTACATTGCGAACCAGAATTTCAAGCTGGCCAATATCGAGGTTGATGTCAGCGGAACCGGAACATGGGTCCAGATCGGACAGTGGGACGCGAGCGTCGGATTCAAGGCGCTCCTGTACGAAGTCAACGGCGACACGCTCCGGCCCAACAAGGCGACAACGCCGACGGCCGGCCGCTACATGCACCGGGCCGAGCTGGTCCGCGGAATCGCCCAGCCCAGCAGCGGGAACGCGCAGCGCATCGTCCGCAATACTTCCGGCTGGTGGACCCAGGGCACGACGGTCGATCCCGTCATCGAACTTGAGGATACCGCCGGCGGCTTCCCCCTTCAGCCCCTAGACATCGTCGTCTCCGGCGGCGTCCTGTTCATCCCCCTCGACGGAGCGATCGCTGACTTCGTCCGAGGGATCCGCGTCGTGATCCCCAACCAAGCCGCGGGCCAGCCTGTGTTGCCCAACGAGGACTACTTCGAGGCGGGCCTGATGATGATCGGAGCTATCACCCCGTTCGGCCAGCAGTGGTCGCGAGGGTACAGCCAAGACTACCGGCCCAACGTGACCTCAGTACGAAGCCCGTTCGGGACTGAGCGCGTCCGCCAGGAGGGACCCAACCGCGGCCGGTGGACGATGGGCTGGCCCGACGGCGTGAAGCTCAACAACCTCCGAGGCGAAGCGACCCTCGACGGCTCCACGCCGACAGCTCCGAACTACCTCGGCCCAGCCGGCAAGCCTCCTGCCATCGTCGACCAGGATGTCTGGACCCTACTCACCGGGCTCCTCGATGAGGTCAAAGGCGGGGAGCTGCCGGTTGTCGCTATCGCCGACATCGTCCCGGGAGCCGCTGTGATGGTCACCGATCGGACCCTGTTTCTGTACGGCAACCTCGACGGCTCGATCCGCTTCGACCACATCCTCGGCAACGAGGGCGAAGACGAGTACGGCCGAATTGCAAATATCACCGTCGAAGGCAACGTTTAGGAGTCGTCTATGTGCATGCGCCATCGAGTTTTTGTGGGCGGAGCCGAGTCGGGAAACATCCTGGCCGAGCCACTCACGTCGGCCGGTAGCTGGGTGACATCGACCAGCGATCCCCGGAAGAACGGCGCCGGCACCGTCGGCGGAAACAACCAGTACACCTGCTCGACCTCGTCGGCAGTTCAAATCATGAGCGTCGAGAACCACAAATTCCCCCTCGAGGAGCTGATCATCCAGTGCGGGATCCGAACGTCAGGCCCGCAGTCGGAGGGCTTCGCACTCATCTTCCGGACCTCCGGCGGCGTGCGGATCTTCTCGTTCGAGATCGTGCCAATCACACTAGCGATCCAGCACCGCACCAATGGCGGAAACAATACCAACCCGCAACAGGGCACAGTCGTCGGAACGTCGGTCGAAACTAGCCTGTTCCCCGCACTGTCCTATCGGTGGTTGTCGGCACACTTCCGGAACGCGACCGGGACTGACGGGTTCATGCGGAGCAACGTCGAGGACGTGTCGAAGCTCGTCAACGACAGCATCAACACAGGCGCGGCCGGCGTTGGGATCCGACAGTTCCTCCTGTCCTCGTCCCGGGCTCCCGACGTTGATGACATCATCATCTGCCCTCGCGCCGTCCTCGTCGATGGCGTCGCCTCCGGAACGCCGGGCGCCGACGCCGCTGTCGTCATGGGCGCCGTGACCGCGACGGCCTACGCCTGGGAATCCGCGACGACGAGCTCGGAAGGCGGCGGCGGAGATCCGAACCTGGCGGCGGGCGAGTTCCGCCTCCTCCTCAAAGCGGTGTCCTTCGGTCCGGAGGTCACGACTGGCGGCTTCGTCGACAACACCGCTGTCACTGTCGCAGGGTTGACTGGGACCATCCTCATCAACGCGCCGACCACGGCTTACAAGCAAGGCCTGGAGCCCGGTGGCCAGTTCGTCACCCGTGCGGCCTATATCCTGGGCGCTGGCGGCGTCTACACCGCTGGTACCGACAACGCCGACGGGACACTCATCGGCGGCGCGACGAGCCGCTTCGAGGCCATGCAGAACCCGACAGACGGCCACATGGTTCGGCACACCGCGGCGGGCGAGACTGTGAGCGTGAACACCGACAACCTCCCGAACCAGGCCGACCTGGCCAGCGTGATCACTGTTCTGTCGACCGTTCGAGCGGCGGCGGACGCCGCGAATCCAGATGCGATCCAGGGGCGCATCCGAACCGGCGCGGCTGTGCTGCTAGATGCGGAGGCCAGGCTCCTCAACACGAGTCAGACCGTGATTCAAACTGCGCACGATCGACCCACGGCCGCAGGCACTTCCCCCTGGACCATCGGCGACGACGCCAGCACAGGCACCGACGGCATCCAGCCGAGCTACGCCATCGCCAACATTCCATAGGTTCTAAGTGTCGAATATTGATGTCGAATTTGCGTTAGCGCTCATCGTCGCGGAGGCGGCGGCGGCCGCTGTGGTCGAGGCTGCCGCCGTTGACGTGGTTGCGTTGGCCACCGATGCCGCTGTCGTCGAGTTCGTGCATGTCGATATCATCGTCCTCGAAGCAATCGTCATTCCGCCAGGGCCGCCGCTGGCCACGCCGCCCTGTCTCGAGGACATCGATCTCAAGTGGCTCCTCGAGTTGGATGTCGGCGGACGCGTCGAGCGCTTCGCCGAGCGCGCCATCATCCTCCAGACCGCGGATGGCACCGTCGTCAAGTATCGGGAGGGTCTGTCCCCAATCGAGATGAGGACCAGCTCCCGCGAAGTGGCCGAGCTGTCGTCCGCCATCGAGATCAGCGCCGAGGACATCGAGGGAATCGGCGGACCCCTATCCATTTCCGGGGGCTGGGCTGGCCTCATAGCGGCCGGGTGGCAACTGGAGCGGCAACCGGCCCGGCTATTGCGATGGAAGCCAGGAACGGCCCTTGAGCAGGCCACGGTCGTCATTGACGGCGTCGTCGAAGAGGTCGAGTGGGGTGCGCAGCTCGAGCCGCTCGAGTTCTCCCTCGTCCGGGCGCCGCTCCGCCAGTCCTTCGAGGCCGTGGACACTCAGGCTGTCATCGACGATACGACCTGGCCGGTGCGCGCGTTGTACCTGCTCGACGACAAAGTCATCGGCCGGTTCTATCCGACGATCTTCGGCATCCCAGGAAGCCGAGCGACGGTGCAGCCGATCTCACTGCAGCGCGCCGTCGTCCCGGTGTACTTGGTCGAGGACAATCAGACGGGGTCGACGCCGGTGCAGCGTGACTCTCGAATGCAGATCTGTGACGGTGTCATCCAGGCGACGAGCGTTCGGATCTGGGACTACTCAGGCGACACGCCGAGCCACGACATCCGGCCCCTGTTCAACGCTGTCGATGGCCATGGGCGCACCGTGACTATGTGCGACTTCAACACGCCCGTCACGCTCACTCACGCACCAGGCCGGCCCTACTACGCAGCGTTCGCGCCCCTCACGGGAACCAATACACTCGGCGGCGGCGTCCTCCGCGACGATGGCAGCGGCCTCGTCCGAGGCATGGGCGAAGTGATCCGGTACCTGCTGGAGCGTCGGAGCGACCTGCGCATCGACGTGAGCCGAATGGAAGCCGAGCGCGCCCAGCTGGACGCCTGGCTCATCGACACGTACATCAACGAGCCCGTCAACGTCTGGGAATGGATCGAGGAAGCTCTGTTCCCCCTCGCACCGATCCGCGTCGTCGAGGGGCGCAATGGCCTGTTCATTCGCCTCATGAGGTACCGGGCAACCCAGGTAGACGCGACCCGATACCTCACGGTTGAGGGCGCCAAAGGCGGGCGCCTGCAACGGCTCTCACGCCCCAGAACCCGCGGGTTCGAGTCCGTCTTCAACCGGTTCACAATGGACTTCCAGCCCGACCGACAGGGCGGCGGCTATTGGGCGCGTCGGATCTACGATGCCAACCCGGACGCCTCCGACTCTCGCGTGATCGCAAACTTCCGATGCGCCTACTCACAGCGACGGTTCGAGCGGCCTGGCAAGCCTGGGTCTGGCGTCCGCTCGACGAGCCTCACGAGCTCACACGTCTGGGACCTCAACACGGCCCTTCTGACCCTCGAATACAAAGCTCTCGAACACGCGCTTCCATCCCTCAACTACTCGCTCCAAGGCCCCTCCTCGCTGGAAACCGAGCTTGAGGTCGGCGACGTGACAATCCTCAACGATCGCGAGGTCGGGCTCGTCGACCGCGTCGCCCTCGTAGACCGGCTCACGTTCGGCGGCGGCGACACCCGCGTCGATCTCATCGTTCTCGAAGACCCGACCAGTACCCCGCGCCTGCTACCCTCTACACCTTGATCCCGGAGTCCCTATGCCCTTCCCTCTGAAATTCCCGCCGAGCCAAGAGACCTTCTCGATCACGACGAACAACGAGGCGGTCGAGGTGGTACCGAACCCCAAAACCAACCGGCTCACCTTCAAATTCCCGGTATCTGCAGTTGGCCAATACGCCTTCATTGGCACAGAGGGCAACCCCCTTGCGGCTGCCGATTTGGAAACCATGGACACTGACCGATTCTTTCAGGTCACCGTGGGAATAGGCACCTCCCGATTCACCAATTCCATCTTTGTTCAGGTCACCGCCGGCGCGCCAGCCGACATCATCGTCATCGCGGAGGAGTAGAAAATGGCTGGATATATTGACCCGCCCGCAGGTGGCGCACCTATCACGGGGAACCACCCCTCATTGAACAATCCCCCGGACGCGACGGCGCTGGCCACGCAGCTGGAAGCATCGTGGCGACCGTACCTGAACGCACCGGGCTTGGCTGCCGCTCCTCACGTGGGCGACTGGTCCAACGACGACGGCGGCGTCGGCAACGACGACACTGGCAACGGCACGTTGGCCACGCCGTTCGCGACGATCGAAAAGATGCTCCAGATGATTGGGACAGCCAACTTCATCAATCTCGATGTCCTCGTCGCAGGCGGAGCCAGCGAAGCGGCGCGCCAGGTCGTGCCGGTTCCGGAGCTGATGAACTCCTTCAACTGGGTCACCCTCCGGGGCTTGGAGCGCGACGGCGATGTGGCCACCCAGGTCGGCGCTGCCAACATCGCGAACGCAGAAGAGATCGAGGTCATCGTCACCGGCCTGACGTCGGGCACCGCGGACGCGATCAAGGGTCGGATCATCGAGTGGACAAGCGGCCCGGCGAACGGCAGGCGCGGCAACATCCGTCACAGCGACGTCACCGGCACGACGGGTGCTGGCCAAACAGTGGTCACCGTCACGCAGGACGACGCTACGAGCCAGGACACGCCCGCCGCGGGGAACACCTTCAAGCTCGTCGAGATGTGCACCGAGTTGTCGCTTCCCAGGTTCTTCACGATTGCGATCAATTGCGTCCAGTTCAACATCCGCAGCTGCATCCTGGGCAGCGGCACGAATCGGCTGTTCATGGTGAACACGGACAAGATCGGCCTGCGTGATGTTCGCACCGAGATGGAGACGCTGCAGGTGGGCAGCAACGGCGGCGTTGAGCTGTTCAACACCTACCTGGCAAACACGGGCAACCCGAACCGCGCCATGCTGTCGTGCGCTCGTTTCGGTCGGGTCGCGATTAGCTTTGGCTCAACGATCGATTGCAACTTCACCGGCTCGGTCACCGACTCCCGCCGCTTTGTCGAATTCCAGCCCGGGTCCCAGCTCGGTGGCAAGGGCAACTCTGTATTCCAGGGTCTCGGCACAAAGGGTGTCCAGTGCGACGGCGCCCAGATCGCCAGCGACGACCCGCTCACGGCTCACGACGTGCACAGTTTCGATAAATCGACGTGCGTGGCCGGCTATCGCATCAATGGTCAGGTGAAGGGAGCCGGCGGCAACTACCAGCTGTTCAATGGCCAGGGCCAGATCACCGAAACCTTCTTCATCGAGGCCGCCGACGGCGCTGTCGTCGAGGTAGGCGCGGCGACCTCTGTGCGGACCGTGAGCGGCGCCGGCGACGTTAACGCCGGTTCGGGCGACGGCGGCGCGACGGCCAGCTCTGGGGCCACCGATGGCACTGTGATCAAGGCAGCTGATCCGGTCTTCGGGTCCGCGGTCGCCATGCTCGGGAATGACTACGTCTACAAAGGCACCCTCACGGGTGTCCAGGTTGTCATCGGCACCGACGGCCGGATCGACACGCAGCAGGCGGCCGCAACGAGCGGCACACCGGCTCCTGGGGTTCGTTTCATCGGTGGCGCTCACACCGGTTTGGCCAACCTCGAGGCCAACGATTGGGTGGGCAATTTCAACCGGCTCGTCACCTTCGGCACGACTGACACGCTGCCCCTTCAGCGTTCCATGCGCATTCTAAATCCGACCTATGCCAGCTCGGCGGGCGCCAAGATCATCACAACCGCGGCGACTTTTGCGATCGAAGGCGCCCCCATCGCGGGCACCGACGTGTCCATTGACAACCCGCTGTCGTTGTATGTGGTGGCGGGCAATTCCGCATTCGGCGGCGATGTCGGCGTTGGCACCTTGAGTCCTGGCTACGGCGCCGCCACACGCGCCCTGACGGTGGAGGGCGCGACCGACTCGGCGGTCGAACTGTCGAGCCTCCGCGCGCAGGCCAGCGGCGTGCTGATCGGATCTGTCGATGCGCAATACCGAACCAACTCCACCGGACACCAGCTGATCGGTCAGGTCCAGTTCCTGTCGGATGGCTCGACCGCGGGCCAGCGTGGCGGACGCGTCCGGATCATGGTCAAGGCCGATGGCGCGACCAGCTTGAGTGAGGCCGCGCGGTTCGAGCAAAACCTCGACGCCGCCTTCATTGGAAACGTGGTCATCGCCGGAGGGAAACGGCTCGGTGTGGGCGTTGTCGCTTCAACCTCGACGCGCTTTCATGCTGCGTCTGACACCACGCAAGCACTCCCAACGATCACAACGGGCACAGTCGGCATTTTTCAGCGGAGCAATACGTCCCTGTCGTCTCGAATCTTCGTCATGGCTGGGAACTCCGGGCTCGCTGCGATTGACTTCGGGGACACTGGAACCCAGGGCGCCGGCCGGATCGAGTACCTCAACGGCACCGAGTCGATGACGTTCTTCGCGAGCGCAACGCGACGAATGATCATCGATCAAAACGCTCAGGTCGCGGTTGGTGCGACATCCATTTCCGATGTCTTCGGTGGCAGCGGAACCCAGATCTTCAACCTGGATCGGATGCAGGTCCACGTTGCGGACAACAACGTCGGCGTCCAGCAGCGGCCGAGCTTGCTCCTGCACAACTCGAGCCAGACGACGAACAACCGGAGCGTGATCGCGTTCAGCTCCCAGAATCAGACGCCCTCAAACGTCATCTACGCCCAAATTTCAGGCGTGGCATCGGCGCGGAACACGGGTTTTTACCCGGGAAATATCGTCTTCGAGGTTCGGCGAAACCTCGTCGCCGGAATGACATCCCTACTGGAACTCTCTGGCAGTCTAAACAGAGTTATCGTTCCTCAAAGCACGATTACCACCGAAACAGGGATGAGGATCGGCGGCGCAGACTTGCTCACGAGCGGGACCATGCTCAACATCATTTCCAACTCATCCGACACCAGCGCTCGGAGCCTGTTCCAGGTCGTCAACGACAACGCCGCGGCCGTCGGAGCGGTGCCGTTCCTCCTGCAGCAGGACGCCGATGTCGCGTACATGCGCTTCATTGGAGCGTCCACCGGCGGGACCGTGACCGATGCCTTCTCGACCCTGGCAACGGCCGGCGCGCAGGTCGGTTGGGTCCAGGTTCAAATCGCTACTACTCGCCGCTGGATTCGTATCTTCGCAGACCCATCCGCCTAAAAATGAGGATCTCACAATGAATGGAACACAAGCAAATGCCTGCGCAATGGCCGGATTCAAGGTCCGGCGCTCCGGCTGGACGGCTGGGAACCATGTCGTCTGGGACGGTGTCGACCTCGTTGATCAGGCCGCCGCCCACTACAACATGACGACCGCCGATTGGGCCGGCCTCGACTGGGAACGCTACGAGGCGACCCTCAACGACTTCGACTGGGCCGTCGACGAGTGGCAAGCCGGACGCACCGCGGCGCGCGCTGGCTGGTCTCAGGCGATGCACTCCGGCTCGGGAGTCGGCCGCTTGACGACCGCCGATGTAGCCGCGGTGGATTGGCTGTCCTAGAATGCGCCAGACTCATCGGCTGGCGCTCATCGCCAGCAATCCAAAAGGGGAAAACCATGAAAGTCAAGATGAATCAACCGCTCCGGGGCTGGGACGGCGACATGCTCAAACACCAGAAGGACGGCATCAAAGACGGCCCTCTGACGCCGATGCTCCTGCTGCAAGTGTGCTGCAATGCCCTGATGGGCAAGATCGAAGGCGAACGCCTCGACGGCACAGAGATGGTCAAGCGCCAACTCCTCGCGCAGCGCGTCTACCAGGCCGTGGGACCTGTCGAGCTGTCCATCGATGAGGTCCAGCTAATCAAAAACCTGGTCGCCGCGACCTATGGCACGACCGTGGTGGGGCCGACGTTGCTCCTCCTCGAACCGCCCCCGGTCCAGGTCACCGAGACCGCGGTCGCCGAAGTGAAAGAGACCGCCGAGCCCGGAAAAAACATCAAGTAGGGAGCCGCCGTGAATAAAATCGAATATCAAGCACACCACGACGGCCATGGTCTGGCAGACATCCAGCTCGTATGGGCGGACGAAAGAGACGCCGAGAACGGCAATGCAAGCCACGCATACCAAATTCGCATGGCTGGCGTTGGCACGGTTGCCGACGTGCAATTTCAGCATGGGCCTCGCGACGAGGAGGGGAGTCAGGGTGGGGTCATAGACGGCGCCCTTTTGGCCATCGTCCTCGACCGCTATGCCGGGTTCCAAAGTGGCCCCTTCAGGTCCCGCGAGAACGCCGTCGTCATCACGAAGCTCGAAGAGGCTCTCATGTGGATGAAAAAGCGAGCCGATGATCGCGCACGCCGCGGTGTGCTCGGAAAAAACATCAAGTAGGGAGCCCCGATGTCCAAGGTCCTCACATTCACTACGCCCGAGTCTTTGAGCGCGACCGCTCCGGAGGCGAGGCTCTCTGAAATCAAGCTCACCATCCTCGAGGGCGTCGCCATCCTCGACGTGACGTATTTCCGAGGCGAGGACGTGTCTGGGACTTTCCTCGCCCTGGAGCCCATCAAGACGGCGCTCGACGTGGATCAGGCCAGCCTGGGCACCGAGATCGCCGCGCTGGCCACGGCCATCCTCCTGCAGCTCCAGACCGACGGCCTTCTCGCCGCGGGAACCGTCGCCTAAAAAGGGGGCCGCTTGGCCGAAGATCCGACGCCGCCTCAACCACGACGCCGATCGGAGGCGGCCACGCAGGCCATTTCTATCAAGCTGCCCAAGGGCACGTCTTGGCCGCTGCTCGTCGCTGCCCTCCTCGGCGGCGGCTCGGCCGGCACCATGGGCGGGTTCCTCGGCGGAGCTGTCGCGGAGGACCTCGAGGACCACGTCGCCGACGAGGTCAAAGAACACGACAGGATCGAGCAGAAGATCCGCGACCTGGAGCGGGATCGCCGACTTCTCGACGATCGCCTCCGGGCCGTCGAGCTGGACGTTGCGACGGCCGTTCGGATCCTCGAAAAGGACGCCCATTGAAAGGAGCTGCGATGTATCCCCACGCGATCCTACTGGTCTTAGTCTGTGCTGTGGGCCAGACGACATCTGACAGCCTTGTCGACACGGATGGATCATCCGTTGAGGGGGTAGATCAGACCGACGTCGAAGACGCGGTCCCTCCTCCGCCGCCAGCTCCCGTTGAGCAGCTCGAACAAGCAACGAGCCGCCTATTGGAGCTGGTCGCCGCCAAACGGGCCGAGGCCGCTGTCGCAGTAGCCGAGGACCTCAAAGCGGAGGGAGTCGAGGTGCCGGTCGAGCTGGCCGAGCTGGACACAGACACAGCCTCCGCCCCACGAATCGAAACCGCACCGCAGGAGTAGCACCATGGCCCTAGTCGTCCTCGACATACAACACGCCGGCGAGCCCTCTCGAAGGGATCTCGGCGCTTCCCATGACCTGGACGGCGACGGCATCGTCGAGGAGTGCGAGCACGAGGCGCGGCTCACTCCGATCTACGCCGCCGCGGCACAGCAAGTACTCGAGGCGGCGGGCCACACCGTCGTCATCGAGACCGCCGGCACCTATGCGAGCCGGCACAAGCGCACCATCGCGGCGGCGAAGAAGGCGGGCACCCCAGCGGCCTATGTGGCCTGCCACCTGAACGCCGGCGGCGGCGACTATGGCCTCGTGTGCTGGGACTACCGGTCTGAGTGCGGCGCCAAGATGGCCAAGTTGGTCGGCGCTGCGTTGACCTTGGAGTTCAGTTCCGACGAGCTTCGACGTGTCTATCCGGCCGAGAAGTCGGCGTGCGCGCCATCAAAGAAACCGGGCGCACTTTCCGAGGCCTGGAAATGGGAAATGCTGCCGAAGTACGACGGCTCGGTCTTTTGGCCTCGGCCCTACGCCACCATCTCGGGGATCTACAGGGGTCCGGCCACGCTGTCAGCCATCTGTTTTGAGCCAGTGTTCATGGACACCCACGGCGCCCTCCTGGACGGTCGAGGGCTGTTCAGGATGGGGAGCGCCCTCGGTCTCGGCTTGCTCCAGTGGATTCATTGGCGGACGCCATGAGCGTCGGCGACTTCTTCCGGCGCAAGCATGCCCGGTCCGAGATCCTTGAGCTTTTCGGGGAGGTGCTCCAAGACTCCGGCGTCGAGTTCGGCGACGACTTCGATGAAGCGGTCGCCATATTCGATACGGTCGTCACCTCGATCCTCGACGGCGGCGACGACGACGACGGCGACGACGAAGTCCTCGAAATGGTGGCCGAGCACCTCGACCAGGTCCTCGCACTGGACCTCATCGTCCCCGGCTTCCTGGGGGGCCTGCTGGAGCGATACGACGGCATGGCCATCCGTGGGGTCTTGTACTGGGTCCGCGAGCTCGTGCGGCCCAACCCGGAGCGCGCAGCGGCACGGCAGGTAGCGCGCATCGAACGCCAAGGGAGACGGCTCGCTGCCCAGGGCGACCGCCTAGAACACCGAGAGAGAAAGAGGAAGGCCAGGCAGCTGCGTCGAGACGACCGACAGGCGAGACGTTCCTAGCCCTCCGCGGCGGACCTGGTGTACGAGGCTTCCCCCTTTTCCCCCGTACTAGTCCCCAGGTCCGCCGCCCTCGTCGTGTAGACTGAATGCGTCTTGAGTGGTCGGGTTGCATCGACTCTCTGGAGCCCCTCGACGAGGTCTCACGTCGGGGGGGCTCCTCACTTCGGCGCAGCCCATGGATTGTCGCGCCAGAACTCACGCCAGTCCGCCAGTTGGCCGGGACATTTGGCGATGCCAGACACGATCTTCTCTTTGAGCTTCCGGTCAAGCTTCGCGGTGCTTTTCGGGACTCCTGTTCGGTTCACGACATCGGCCTTGGAGCCAAGCCAATTCAGGAGGTGCTCGCGCTCCTGGTCCGTCATCCGCGTCGACACAGGCGTTTGAAATCGCACCGCCGGCACTCCGGGTCGTACTCGTCGAGCTGCGGCCAGGCCTCGGCGGCGATGATCGGCTCGTTCCTGCCGAGGTCCTCGTCGACAAGGAGCTTCCTGATCTCCCTCACGGTGTCCCGCAGGTCTTCGAGCGTGGACTCGACTTCCCCGTCCTCGAGGGTGCGTGCGCGCGTCTCTCCTTTGAGTAGGTAGTCCGCGACCAGAACAACGTCCTCGGACTCGGTCTCGCCAGCCAAGACGGCCCAGGCCCCGTATAGGGCCAGCTGCGCCAGGTCGTCGGCCTTTTCCTTTCCCGTCTTCCAATCGACGATGACAAGGTGCTGTATCTGGAGCTGCGGCTCATATCGACGATACGCCAGGTCCGGCACGACCCACACGTCGACCTTGTCGTCGTCGACGACGAGGGGGAACCGTGCCGGCGTCTCCGACCATACGAGCGTCGGCCGCCCTGCCTTGACCTCCTCGGCCATCCTGGTCAGGTGCTCGGACTCGACGAGGTTGGCGACACAGACCTCAACGCGCTTCCTGGCCAGCTCATGGACCTTCGACAGCTCCTCATCGTCCTCGCCATAGAACTGCGCGAGGAGCAGGGGGTTGCGCTTGGACGCCTGGTCCCACCTGACACCGTGTGCACGCCCGAGGACAGCGTCGTATTGGCCCGTAGCGTACAGCTGCAGCGCGATGCCCCCAGGGAGTGCTCCGCCCTGGGAGACATCCTGCGCGAGCCTCGCGGCCGTCTCGTGCACGACATGGCCCGCGACGCTCCATGGGTTGACCGCTTTCTTCAGCGCGTACGCCAGGCGCCGAGAACCGCCGACGTTGCGACGCCAGCCACCCCATTGCCAATATTTTTCCCAGAAAAAGCGGCGGCGGCACACCTTGAACGTGGCCGCCGCCGAGGAGCTGATCGAGAACACCGGCCAATCCCGGTCGAGGTCAGCTTTGCTCATCGGATCTGGTCCACGGCGCGTCGCCAGCACCAGGCGTCCCACTCCACGGTGTGCGTACAAGCTCCACACGTAACGAGGGATGGCTCATCGGTTTGGCGAGCGTAGTTCCCACCTCGATGGCACAGGCCGCGATGATCCTCCGGGTCTCTGGCGTGGACAGGTGCGTCCGGGTCCGCCACCAAGCGCAGGATGAGGTCGGCCGCCCGTCGAACGCGTCGGGCCGTTTCGGCGTCCAAGGTGATCATCGCCAGCCCCTACGACGCTTGCGCGCCTGGTTGCGCTTGCGGGTCCGCTGGCCTTTGGTCTGGCTGGCTCGGCGTCGCCGGATCAATTCGAGGCCCGTTGCCAACTTCGGGCTCAACCCACGGCCGCCCGTCGGCTGCACGGTGAGTCCGGAGATCGCCTCGTACAAGTCCCGGGCAACGGTCCATGATCCATCCGGGTGTTGGAAGCGCTGACCCGGCTGTAGCAAATCGGACACGTTGATGCCGATGGCGCCAAACCTCACGACGCCCTGCTTTGCAACTCTTTGAGGTACGTCTCGAGGGGGATTGGGGACTGCTCATCGAGCGAGAGATCGGGGTTCAGCTTGGCGGCCTCAAAAGCCTCTCGCACCAGGCTGGCAGACAGGAGGCTCGTCTCCAGCGCGCGACACTTATCCACAAGCTGCGACCAGGCGATGGACTTGGCTTCGCCCTCGGCGATTTGGTCCTCGTCGGCCTGGTCCATCCCTAGGGCAGCCCGTACAGGGTCGACCAGTCGCGCCGCTGGAGCGTCGACCACATCGGCGCGCTCGACCTCGACAGGAGCGTCATGAGCCGATGCAGTGGCCAGCTCGGCGGTCAGTGGGACCAGGCCGCCAGCGAGGAGCGCACGGATTGCTGACTTCCGGGCCATGGCGCCGAAGTCCGACTTCCAGATGTAGTCGGTTTGGGCGCGACGGCGGCGGAGGTCGATGGCCTGGCGGTCGAGGACGACTTGATAGCGTTGGCCTCCGACGAGCGTGGCGACCGCGTAGACCAGGACGATGGCTTTGTCGCTCCGGTCTTCGACAAGGTCGCCGCGATGCTGGATCGAGGGTGGCTCGTTCGTCCATCGGAACGCCGGGTCGGAAATCGGTGTCCCTTCGAGCTCTTCTTGGTACACGACGCCCGCGTTCAGCCGCTCGATATCGGGGCTCCGGCGCGCGAGTTCTGCGTAGCCCCGGTACCCGATCATTCCCGTCAGGGTCCATGGCTTTTCGTTGGTGCCCTTCAGCTTCATTCGGCGTGGGATGCAGTAGAACAATCCGAGGGGACCGGACGGCCGAAGCCCGAGCTGTGAGGCCAAGAGCACCGTCCGAATCACGCTCATTGGATTTTCGCGGACGCACGCGAGGATGTCTTCGTTGCGGGTCGCCTCGACAATGATCAGGTCCGTCATCGCCTGGGAGTTCATGTGCTCGGGAAGAGCCCTGGCAACCTGGTCCTCGATGCGTCCGAGGAGGGCCTTCAGGCCGTCGTGTTTCTTCGCTATGGCTGTGGTCTCACTCATGTCTCTTTGCTCCATTTCGCGGACAGTCTGTCCGCTGGTACTTGTGTAGTGAATTGTGCGACCAGCTCGGGATGAGCGGCCTTCAGTCCTTTGGTGTCGAGCTTGGAGCGCTCGAACCGGCTCCATTTTATTCTCCCGACGGTTGGCGACTCGATACCTGCAGCATCGCCGATTCGGTCTTTGAGTTGCAGTGCAAACAGGTCGGCCGCTTTCTTCGCTTCGCGGTGGGTCTTGGAAGCCTCACGGTATGCAACCATGAGCATTTCCTCGGCAACCTCGGCCTGGACAAGCTCTGTCGAAGGGTCGTGATACCGCTGCCGGAGCCAGGCCCCAGCGGCGGCGTCAATAGGCGGTGGCTCGTCGGCGATGACGTGTTTTGCCCACCATTTTCCAGCGACCTCGATGAGACGGTCGAGGACCTCGTCGTCACGTTCAATGACGTAGCGCCGCCAGTCCTCTTGCGTCGTCGAGAACACGCCCAGGTGCCACCGCGGAGCGCCGGAGATGGCCATGTACCAGAGACACTGCGTCCGGTAGTGGGCCGGGATCAGGTCGGAGCCGGTCGGCCCCCACTCGGACGGGTCGAGGTAGCGGGCGGTTTTGCATTCTAGGCCCTCTCGGTCGTCGAACTGATCGTCGTCGTCGTCATCGCGATCGAGGAGCCAGAAGTCCGGCGTACCCCTCGCCCAGTCGTGATCGGGATGGACAATCAGCTGCCCTAGATCGAGGTCGCGCTCCAGCTCACCGGCCATCCAGTCGCCGACGGCGCGCTCGAGGAGCCGCCCCCGCCGCTTCGCCTTGTCGTCGTCGTCGACCTGGTCCTCGACAGGCGTGACCTTGTCAAAATAAACTCCAAACGGAGTCGTCCAAGGCGACAGTCCGAGGATCCCTGCGATGTCCGAGCCGCCGAGGCCGGACTGTCTCCACTTCAGCCATTCAGTCCGTTTCATTGAGCAACCCCTCGTCTCTGGCGATGAGGTAGGCGAGACTGTCGCGGGCGTCAGTCTCGTCTAGGATCATCTGCAGCAGCTGCCAACGGACTTTCTCGTCGTTCCGAATGGCGTCTTCAATCATGAATTCGATGGACGACCGCAGGTCTTCCGCCTCCGCAAGTGGCTTGCCGTCGCCCTCGGCGCATTCGGCGAAGATATGGGCGCGGCGAAACCCCGAGACATCGGCGAGGCGAAGCCAGCCACGGCGGTGACCGCACGTGTACATTCCGAGGTGGGTGAGCATCAGGGCGCCCATGTAGGCGAAGACTTCGATCATGTAGGTCGGGTCGATCGTCATACGCCACCGCCAGTCCCGCGGAGGTCTGGGATCGGACGATGGCCGTCCATCGGCGTCCACAGGTGCAGGCAGTGCGGGTGCAGTTTGTAGTGCTCGGCCTTCGGAGGCCAGACGTGGAGCACCGTGTCGGTCTCTCGAAAGAAGCGCCGGACGATATCGGTCAGCTCATCGTAGTGCGGTGGCCGACGCGGCGAAGAGACGGACACGTGCAGCCATAGGCCCTCCTCCACGTCCCATGGGGACACGCAGACCTTGAACTTCTTTGGACCCTTGAACCAGAGACCGGTCGGAGCGCGAGCGTCAAGGAAGGGGCCTTCCCACCTCCCGCGCCGTTCCGCGACGAGCTCGGGACGATGCTCCCGCAATGTGTTCCACAGGCTGCCCAGATAGAGGGACGCTACGCTCGGGTTTTCGTCGCTCATGACTTCCCCCACTGCCCGACGAGGTCCTCAAGCGCGTCGGATGGCACATTGGTCAGGCTGTCGTCGAGGAGCTGCGCGAGGTCGTGAGGCACGGCAATCTCGACGCCGTCGACACCGGTGCCGACATCAAGCAGGTCGCCGAGGAGTTGCTCGAGGGTTGCGAAAACAGCGGTGCCCATCTCCCCTTCCTGCGCTTGGTCTTCGTTGCGGTCGAGGTCGACCATGAGGCGAGCCGCAGCCCGATGGCTGACTCGGATTTGAAGGGTGAAGGTCGTGTTCATAGGACCTCCGCTCTCGCGGCCGCTGCGCGCCGTCGGGTCTCGGCGAGAATCAAAACCTCGACCATGTTGTTGAGGCTTCTGTGGTCGTTTTCAGCCATCTGAACGAGCGCCGCGTTGGTCGCCTCCTTCAGCCGGAAGGTATATGTCACTCTGTCTGCCATTTGATGTCGCTCCTGTTGCTTGACGCCATCGTTGTGACATGCTAGCACTGGGTTGTCAAACAGGAGGCTCGAATGAGCGACGAGACGAAAGAACGCGACCTCGGCCGCCGCGTTACCGCGTGCAAGGGATGGCGATGGGTCCCGGGGATGCTCACTGAGGCGGGGTATCGAATACTCGATGGCCAGCGCACATCGGAGATGGTGCTCAAAACCCGCGGCTATGAGTCCTGGGAAGAACATGGGATCATCGACGAGTTCGACTTCCCAGACCTCTCCGACCCCTGCACTGTGGGCGGCATGGTCCACCTCATCCAAGAGCGCCACGACAGAGGTCCCGTTTATGTCGTCTTAGGGTCGTGCTGGGAGGTTCACGCGCAACTTCCTCGCAACGGTCGGAAGACGACCTTGCTGGCCCTCGGAAGCACAAAAGAGCTGGCGCTGATCAAGGCTTTGGGGGCGTCGATATGACCGACACCCTCACCTTCCGGCTCCAGGTCGAGCCTCGCGCCAAGGCCCGAGGTCGAGCGGTCCGGACTGGCCGGAAATGCCACCAATGCGGGAAGCAGTCCGGGGCGTTGACGGTGTTCACGCCGGCTGACACACGCGCTTATGAGTCGGTCATCAAGATGACCTGCACCGGGCTCATGCGCCGACGAGGCGAGAAACCAATCGAAGGCCCCATCCGTGCCATCATCGTCGCCGTGTGGAAACGACCACAACGCATGAAAAAGGCCCACCCTGGTCGACACTGGCGTCCGTCCAAGCCGGACTGCGACAACGTCGCCAAAGCCGTCTTGGACGCGCTCAACGGCGTCGCCTACGAAGACGATTCGCAGGTCGTCGAGCTCACGGTCCAGACCATTTACGCGGCGGCCGGTGAGGACCCTCGGCTCGAAATCTACGTCGCCTCCGCCCTGCCTCTCCAACCTCTCTCACCACCAACCAACACCCAGGAGCCACTGCTATGAACGAAGAATACGAACCCATCGAAACACTGGTTATCAAGCAAGAATACGACGACAACAGCGTCATTCATCGCGCCGAGACTGTCACCTGCGAGGCGGCGTATGCGATGGCCATGATCGAGCGCTGGGGGCTCGTCATGGGCGCCACCGACGGCGAAGACAGCGCCGGCCGACAGCAGCTCAAGTTGATGACCGTGGACGAGCTCGTGACCCGCGCCTTCGACGTGTCCATCGCCGCTTTCACCATGGCTCGCGAACGCGGCCTCATGGTCTCGACGCCCCTCCCCCTCCGCGAAGTCGACACCGACTGCGAAGACAAAGAGGAGGTCGCGTGAACATCCCAGACGTTCTCAAAAACTGTACCGCCGACCTGTTCATCGAACGGATGAGCCACAAACGCGCGAAGAAAGACGACGACGACGGCCTCGCGCTGTTCGATTGGACCATCGACTTCATCCTCGACCTCTCCGACGAGGTCGTCGACAAAGAGCCGAAGTACCTCAAGGGCAGCAAGCTCAAGATCAGCGAAGCCAAGGCCGAGCGCGGCAGTGGACGGGTGGATCACATCCCCCTGGATGGATCGCGGGCCGTGCGCCTCAACATCGCTCGCAGCGGCTCGGACGTCGTGAAGGACGTCGCGGCCGAGGTGCGCCTCATCGAGGTCATCGCCACCGAAGGATCGTCGCGATTCCGAGCGAAGATCAAGCTGTTCGGGCTCTACAGCCCAGAGTCCGGCGATCTGCTCTGCTGCGACCAGCGGACGGTTTCGCTCGAGGTCACTCCGGTCCAAGCCGCACTGCCTTTGGAGGAGGCGGCTTGACATTCGTTCACGGCTCGTTGTAGACAATGGGCCTCACCGTGTTCAGACGGTTGCAGTTCAAACGCCCCAATGAGGGGCAACCCGTGGCCCCCGCCGTGAGGCTGAACACTCACGGCGGGCGGCCCATGGCGGAGCCACCGATGGCCATCCTAACCACGTTCCCCCTGCACACCTGATGGGTACCTCGGACGGATTTGTTCCGATGGTCGCGAAGGCATGGCCGATCGCGGTCGAGCGGTTCCGCGATGGCGAGCCATGGGAATCCGACCTGGCCGAGTACGACCTCCGATGGTGGGCGGACTACGCGCGAATGAAGGCTCATGAGGGCGTCCGCTTCCCGGGTCGGCCGTTCTTCTCGAAGCGTTGGGGCTGGAGCGGCCACAAAACCGGCAAACTCATGGCCGACCGCGAACAATGGGCCGACATAAAAGGTCGAACCAAAAACCGACAGCCGGCCGACAGCCGGCCGACAGCTCGCCGACAGCCGAACAACGGTGCAACCCTGCCTATGGAGCTGAAACCGACAGCCGGCCGACAGCCGGCCGACAGCTCGCCGACAGCCCCTACTACATTGGTTCACAGTACACAGAACACAGAACACGTCTGGGCTGTCTGGCGTTCGCACCATCCGAGATGTCGGGTCAAGCCTTCGAAGGACGTGTCCAAACTCATCGGCGCCCTGCTCTCGGACTTGAGGAGCGTTGAAGACATCGGGACAATGATCGATTGGTGCCATGCTCCAGGCTCGTGGTGGGTCCTCAAAGGCCTGCTCCGCACCGGCACCATCCTCAAGATGGAAAAGTCCGAGGACCGCATCACCCAGGCAGCGGAATGGCATGCCGCTGGCCGTCCAGACGTGTCGCAGTCCTCGTCGAACAATGCCAACGGAGCCGAGGACGGCGCGCTCAAGGCATGGAGCTGGTCCACGACGGAGATGACCGGGCCGACCCCGCCCGAGTTCTACGTCAACCGAGATCCGGCTCACTTCCGAATCATCGCGGCCATTGACGCCGTCGGCTTCGACAAGCTCGTCAACGCGAACCAGTGGGACCGAAAAGACCTCAAGCCGACGTTCCTATCCGCACACCGAACAGCCAAGGCCGCGCAATGATCGAGTCGAGAGCCATGCCCCACAACATCCCAGCTGAGCGCGCCATCCTCGGCGCCCTCATGCAGTGGCCCGACAAGGTTCTTCCGGCCGTCGCCGAGCTAGGTCTCAAGCCTCGGCACTTCTATCGTCCCGATTACGGCAACCTGTTCGAGCTGTTCGTCGGGATGGAGGCCAGCGGAACGCCGATCACTCTCGCCGTCACGATTCCGGAGGCCCTCATGGCCGGTGGCTCGGACCAATACGGCGACTTCTCCGAGGCCTTGGAGCTGCCCGACCGTGTCAGCACGCCGGCCAACGTCCGCCACTACGCCGAGCTGGTCCTGGACGACTTCCACCATCGGCAGATGATCGTTGCGGCCAACGACATCCGGGAGGGCGCCTATGACCGATCAGCCAAGCCGGCCGAGCTAGCCGACCGAGGGATCGCCGCGTTGAGCTGCCGGGACATCAACCCGATCAACGGCGGCCTCCTCCGCATCGGCTCCGAAATGAGGAAGATCGTTGAGGCGGCCGAGAACCCAGAAGCACCGCGTCAAGACCCTCCGCGCCCCACTGGCTTCCGAGACCTCGACGACCTCCTCGGCGGCGGCCTGTATGGCGGCGAGGTCCTCGTCCTGGCCGGCCGTCCAGCCATGGGCAAGAGCGCGATCGCTATGCAGATGGCCGTGAACATGGCCCGCGGGAAGTCTCACCACGACCAGAGGGCTAGCGCGGTGTTCTCGCTTGAGATGAGGCGGAGGCTACTGGAGGGACGCCTTCTCGCCACGGAGGGCCAGACAAGCGCACAGGACGCTCGCAATGGCTCCCCTGTGAGCGCTCGGGACCTCGACCGTATGCAGTGGGCGCTGAAGCGGCTCGAATCGGTTCCGCTGTTCGTGGACCAAACGCCAGGCCAGACGATGAGCCAGATCACAGCCCGCGCTCGACGCCTGCACAGGGCCGAGGGGCCGCTCGGCGTCATCGTCATCGACTACTTGCAGCTGATCAAAGAGGAGCCTGGAGCGGGCCGTCGCAACCGGGAGCAGGCCGTGGCGGCGATGTCCCGTGAATGCAAGCTCATGGCGACGGATCTCGACTGTCCCGTCATCCTCCTCGCGCAGCTCAACCGGAGCGCCGAGGCCGGCAACGACAGCCGGCCACGCATGAGTCACCTACGCGAATCGGGCTCACTGGAGCAGGACGCCGACGTGGTCGCCCTGGTGTACCGCCAAGAGTACTACTCGCCCCACAAGCCGGGTATCCGCGGCCACGCCGAGCTGATCATCGCGAAACAGCGCAGCGGGAAACCCGGCACCATCTACCTCGACTTCAGCGGCCGATCCGTCCGGTTCAAGGACGTTTTGCCTGCCGAGGTCGCACACCGCAGTGCCCCACCAAAGGCCAAAGGAGCCCCAAAATGAGCCACGAGATCACTGTCAAATTAACCCCCGGAGAGCTTGTTCTGGCTCAAGCTCGGCTTTGCCATGTGCAAGGCGACGTCGAGCGCGTCGAACACGATTGGCCGCTGACAGCCGAGCATGCTGACGTTGTGTGGAAATGCCTGTTCGAGTCGAGTCGAGCATCGAGGAACCTCATTGCTCGCCTTCCGCTGGCGAACCGTGCCATGCGCATGTTGGCCAAAGCATCGGCCCTCGAAGATGAGGCGCTCATGCTCCGAATCGACGCGGCGCGCGAGGTGGCGTACGAAGCTGCACAGGTGTCCAAATGATCACCATCCAATTCACCGTCGCCGAGGCCGCCGACGCCCTCGTGGCTGCATGCCAGCTCGAAGCCGAGCTCGTTTGCCAGCTGAAAATGGCCACCAAGGCCAAGCGCGGCGCCGATGCCCGGGACACGCGCGTCCGGATGCACCGAGCACAGGGGATCATCGACATCATTGAGCGTTCAATCCAGCAATCCATCACCCAAGGTGCCCCATGAGCGTTGTTGCAGGCCGTGCGCTACGCCGAGATGTCGGGGGCTGGCATGTGGAATTGTCATGTGACAGCCAGCTGTCTGGCGCCACCAAATCTCTCGAAGAATGCAAGGTCGGTGTCCTCGGCGACGCCGTCGTGGGATGGATCGGGTCGCCCTTGTGGGGCTCGTTCGTGCGTGCTTGGAATGACGAGTTGTCCGATTTGGAGTCGGTCGAGCGCTTCGCCGAGGCTTGGTGGGATTGGGCCCGACTTCGTGGGCATGGAGCTATGCACGGGCTGACATATGTGATCGACGGATTCTTCTTGATCGGCACCCCCTCGGGCGGCCTGTTTGAGGTCACCAGTGACGCGGCGGTTTGCAGACATACCGAATACGCCGCCATTGGAAGCGGTGGCGCTGTCGCCTTGGGCGCACTGTTCAGTGGCGAAAGATCTGGCATGGCCGTATCGGCCGCAATCGCCCATGGCCCCCACTGCGGCGGCGATGTCGCCACCATCATCACCCGCTTGGAGGCCCAATGAGCGACCATCGAGACCCACGCGACCACAGCCAGGACGCCGACGGCAACCCCTTGTCACGGACTGATCTCCGCTGGCGTGCCATGAAAGCCGTCCTCGAGGCGTTGGACGAGACGCCTGGGATGCCCTGGCCGAGCCTCGGCACAGTGCGCAACTGGGAACGCGGCTCGACGCACCACTTCGCCGAGGCCTATGCCTTCCTCCTACGGTTCCTCGAGGAGCGCGACGCCAAGCTCGGGAAGCTCGTCGAGGTTCCAGGCGTCGACCGAGGTGCCCTCGGCGTCCACCGGTGCGAGGGCTGCGAACGGACGCTGCTAGAGCTGGCCGAGGGGGGCCATGGGATGGGGTGCCACTGGGGCGATGAGCAGCGCGACGCCCGGAAGCACACTGGCGGCACGCCATGAGGGCCGACATCTGCACCTGTGGCGAGCAGTCACCCAACGACGGGATCACGCATCGGACCGACGGGCCTTGCTATGTCGACGGGCCTTTCGCGACACCAGAGCCTGCGACGAGCAGGAAGCCGGACCCCGAGCGTCTGGAGGCCCTTGCGGCCGAGGCTCGAACCGCCCTCGATAAGGGGCGATACGACGAGTGGCTCGAAGCAAAGAGCGCTCATGCGGTACCATCTGACGACCGACCACCGAGAGAACGCCATGGCGAAAACCCCGACGTATCGAACAGGCAGCCGGAAGAGCTCCTCACGTCCCACGAGACGATCCTCACGTTCGAGAGCGATGAAGGTGAAAGGGTCAAGCTCGGCCCGTCGGACTTTCAAGGCCACCTACGGCACCCTCAAGAAGCCGAAGCGGTAGACCCGGAGGGGGCCAATCGGGAGGTGGGTCCGATGCAGCCTGTCCCCGTCGAAGACGCATCCATCGCCCGCCAAATCATGGGGGAGGTACTGTCCCCAGAAGGGCCGCCGAGCTGGTCCCCGTTCGCCTCACTAGCGCTCCTTGAGCTGCTTCAGTTGCGAGCGTTGGCTCGGGAGTATGAGGCCCTCGGGCTCATCTATGGCGATTCACTCGTTGTAAAATGGGCGCACTCAGCCGTGGCCATGTGCGGGATTCAGCGGGAGGGACAGCGCGCATGGCTCGACCTGATGGAGGTGGCAGCCCGTGCATATCGTGCCATCCCTCTCGACGAATCTAGTTTAAACCTGGACAATGATGATGATGAGTGAGCAACGCTGGCTCATGGGCTTCGTCAACATGAACCCTCCGTTGGCCAGACACGTCACTGATGGGCTCCGATGGGAGGACAGGCAGGTCTTCCACAGGGCCGACAACCACGGCACCATCGTCGGTTGGGTCGACATGACCAAGCCCCTTCCAATGGGGCGAGGCATCAAAGAGGGGGGCTTCTATGTCGGATGGGAGGAAGGCAGGGCCATCCCCATCAACGAGCCCAGGGTCGAGCCGGAGGGGGCCAATCGGGACGACAACTCGGTGCCCGATTGGGATGCCCTGCGGCTCCTCTCCGACGATGATGGGGGGGCCTAGTGAGCGGACCAATTCCTATCAGCCAGTGGAATCATCCTGACATTGAGCCATCGTCCGATGGCGCAGGCAACGTGTCGCACGCACGCACGCCCGATGGATATCGGAAGATCCTGTGTGAGGCTTACACCAATGGCCAACGCGTTGTCGTGCTCGGCCTCGCGCTGCCGGGACACAGCTGCGACGCGATGGGCTGCGGCTCGGCAGGACTCCACGTCATCGGGGCGTTTAACCTGGACAAAGAAGGCGATGATTCATGAGGTTCAACCGTCACATTGGGTGTATAGGTAGGGGCGAGAC
>SDBU01000911.1_pt1 | contig 43090 bp, 25 predicted proteins | sample 2277071 | NCBI WGS metagenome assembly SDBU01 (sample SAMN10397929, study PRJNA504765) | marine sediment metagenome | isolation source: marine sediment core GS08_GC12, 126 cmbsf | place: Arctic Ocean: Gakkel Ridge, Loki's castle | collected 2008
GAAGCAAAATATCTCAACCTCTTCAAGGAAACGATGTGCGACATTTTAGACTTAGAAGAAGTTCATTTTGAAGCTGAAAACATTAAGCTTTCTCCAGACCAAAAGGGTAGAAAACTTTCCAAGCGAAATCGCTCTCTCTTCATAAAAAGAAAGAGCAATGACTGGTCCTGGTTCCAAGAGTATTCAGATGGGACATTTTTAGTGGCTGGTATACTGGCTTCACTTTTCTCTGAGGATGATAGAGGACCAATTTTGTGTTTGGAGGAATTGGAGAATTGTTTGCATCCTGCTGCAATTGAAAAGTTGCTGAGATTTCTACAGGATAATGCTGACAAGTGGCCTGTGTTGATTACCACGCATTCATCATATTTACTCAATGGAGTAAAGCCGGAAGATGTCAATGTGGCTGTAGTCGATGAAACTGGAGCAACACATTTTGAGAAGATTAAGAACAATCGGGAGTTACGGGACTACCTTAATAAAGGTCTTATGAGTTTTGGAGATTTGCTGGTTGACAACTACGAACGATTCAGGGAGTAAAGCAAGTGGCCAAAGCTCAGGGAAAAGGATACCATAAACCACCTATCTCGCTCTTGCTGGTAGAAGGAGAGACGGATGAGTTGTTTTATAATCGCATCAAGGAATCCCGTCTTGTTTCAAAGAAATGTCGAGTTACTATCCGCAATCTCAAAGGTATTTTTAATATTAATAAAAAAGTGATAAATAAGGTTGAAGAGTATTGTGAAAAGCACACCGATGAACTTGTCAGGATTTATTGCTGCCTTGATCGTGAATCACGTGAAGGCAAAACTCCAGGATTTGAACTGAAAACCATCGTCAGAGAGATTCGCGAGCGTAATATCGAATCTGTTTTAAGCATTGATGCAATAATTGCTACACAGCAAATTGAAAGTTGGTTTTTCTGGGACATGGAAACAATATACAAGTGTCTACAGGTTAAGCATTCTCAGAGGAAGAGGAATGCTTATCGTCCTCCTGATAGATACACCTATCATGATATGATAAAGCTCTTTCGCAATCATGGGAAGGTATATAATAAAGGAAAAAGATGTAGATATTTCATTCAACAACTCAACCTTGACATAATCATTAGGAACTGTAGTGAATTGCGGAAAGGGATTGAGAAGATAAAAACACAGGCTAATGATACGACAACTCACCTTTTTAAAAAATAACAGTATATTTAACGGCACAGCAGATAATAGCCCATCGACTACTTCGATTTCACTCAGGGTGAACTCAAAAGCTCAGTGTAAACTCACGGGGCAGGAATTGGAGGATTTGAGCAGGAGAACAGTTGAGCAGTAGAGTGGGGCAGGCATAGACAAATCAAATATCAAAATGAAAAATGCAAAAATGATGAGATTGCTTCGGCCTAAAAGACAGGCCTCGCAATGACATTTTTTATGGATTTGGCTGGGATTTTAGTTTGCAATTTCTTGACTTTTTGGGCGGTCGCGGTTATTTTATTGTTTAGGAAATCTGATTCAAGGATAGAAGAAAAGTCTTATGGCAAAGAAGAAATCCAAAGAGGCACAAGAGAACCCGCAGAACGGGACGGAAACCGATGTGGCTGTGGAAATACGCACAGGTGTCGAGGACATGCGTATCCTCGACGAGCTGAAGAAATCATACCTGAATTATGCGATGAGCGTAATCGTTTCGCGTGCCCTGCCGGACGTTCGGGATGGCTTAAAGCCGTCGCAGAGGCGAATCCTGGTCGCGATGAACGATTTGAGTCTTGGGCCGCGAAGCAAGCACCGCAAATGCGCCAAAATCGTCGGCGATACCGGGGGCAACTACCATCCGCACGGCGACCAGGCAATCTACGACACACTCGTGCGGTTGGGCCAGGAATGGAGTATGCGGTATACGCTCATTGACCCGCAGGGTAACTTCGGCAGTATCGATGCCGACCCGCCGGCTGCTATGCGATATACCGAGGCGAGGATGGCTTCGCCGGCTATGGAGATACTCGAAGATATTAATCACGATACAGTAGATTTTGTGCCCAATTACGACGAGACGCGTAACGAGCCGACAGTGCTGCCATCGAAATTCCCGAATTTACTGGTCAACGGCTCTACCGGAATTGCCGTTGGTATGGCAACCAACATCCCGCCGCATAATATCGGTGAGATTTGTGACGCCCTGCTGCTGGTCATCAAAGACCCGAACTGCGGATTCAAGGATATTATCAGGTGTCTGCCGGGGCCGGACTTTCCCACGGGCGGAATCATTTGCGGCAGAAAGGGCATTCTGGATGCTTATATGGGCGGCAGGGGACATTTGAAAGTCCGAGGAAAAGTAGATATCGAAACAACCAAGAGGGGCAGGGAAAATATAATAATAACCGAGATACCGTATATGGTTGTCAAGACCACGATTGTCTCGAAAATCGCAGCTTGTGTCCATAGCGGCACAATAGCGGAAATTTCCGATGTCCGGGACGAATCGGACCGCCATGGCCTGCGGGTTGTCGTGGAGCTCAAAAGAGACACCGACAGCGAAATCGTATTGAATAAGCTGTATCGTTACACGCCTTTGCAGACCACGTTCGCCATTGCCAATATCGCGCTGGTTAATAACAGGCCTGAAACGCTCAATATCAGACAGATGCTCGATTGTTTCATCGAGCATCGCAAGACGGTTGTCCGGCGGAGAAGCAGATACCTGTTAAGAAGATGCAGGAACAGGGCGCATATCCTGGAAGGCCTTATCCTGGCGGTCAGTGACATCGACGAAATCATTAAGCTGATAAAGAAATCGCCAGATGCGCCGACGGCCAAGCTAAACCTGATGAAAAAGCCGCTGCGATTGACCGAGTCGGCCACGCTTCGAGAGCTCCTGCCGAAGGCTTTTATTAAAGAAAAAAGTAAATCCAAGCACTTCCTCACGGGCCCGCAAGCCGATGCGATTTTGACAATGCAGTTGCAAAGATTGACCGGCCTGGAAATGAAAAAGCTCGCCAAAGAATACACCGACCTTGCAGAGCAGATAGAGGGCTACGAAGCGGTGCTGGCCAAGGAGGAGATTCTGCTGGATATCATTCGCGAAGACATCTACGAGATGAAGGAAAAGTATGGTGACAAAAGGCGGACACAAATTACCGCCGAGATTGAGCAGTTAGATATCGAGGACCTCATCGCAGAAGAGGAAGTGATTGTTACCGTAAGCCACAGTGGATATGTAAAACGAATGCCGCTCGATACCTACCATAAGCAAGGCAGAGGGGGCAGAGGGATTATCGGCTCGGATACCAAGACGGGAGATTTTATCGAGCACCTCTTTACCGCTTCCACACACGATTATCTGCTTATATTTACAAATCGCGGCAAATGCTACTGGCTGAAGGTCTATGACGTTCCGAGCATGTCGAGGCAGAGCAAAGGCAGAAATATTGTGAACCTGCTCAAGCTGGGCGACCAGAAAGTGGCATCTATTATCAATGTGCGCAGTTTTGATAACGAGGGCGTCGAGGCCGGGCCGCGCCAGCTTGTTATGGCTACGAAAAATGGCCTTGTAAAAAAGACTAAACTCTCGGCCTACGGCAACCCGAGGTCGGTCGGCGTCATTGCCATAAAGCTCGACCCTAACGATGATGTGATTGGCGTGGCATTGACAACAGGCAGCGACCAGATTGTATTGGGCACACAGAACGGTATGACGATACGCTTCGACGAAGGGCAGGTTCGTTCAATGGGCAGAGTCTCACGCGGCGTCAAAGGCATAAAGCTGCGCTCCGGTGACTCGGTGGTTGATATGGTGGTTGCCGAAGAAAAAGCCTCGCTGCTTACGGTTTGCGAAAACGGCTACGGCAAGCGAACAAGCCTTGAGAATTACCGAACGCAGAACCGGGGCGGAGTGGGCCTGATAAACATAAAAACGACGACCCGCAACGGCAAGGTTGTTGGGCTCAAAGCCGTGCAGTACAGGGATGAGCTGATGCTGATAACGGCCAGCGGGATGATTATTCGCACCGGTCTGGACGAAATCCGCTCGATCGGCAGGAATACCCAGGGTGTGCGGTTAATCAAGCTAAAGCCCGGTGATAAACTCGTCGCGGCCGAGAAGATAGCATACGAAAACGCAAATAATCGAAAAGAAAAATCCAGTAACAATCAGGAACCAAAAACCGAAGCAAGGCCTGAATCGGAAGCTAAAGCAAAGGTTGAACCAGAACCGAAGCCAAAGGTGAAAGCTAAATCGAAGCCGAAAGCCAAGGCGAAAGCTAAACCTAAGCCGAAATCCAAACCCAAACGCTCAAAAACCAAGAAGGCAAAAAGGCGGAGGTAAAAGTAGAATTCTATCCGTTATCTTTTTGCCGGCCGTTGTGCGTTATGAAAAAATTCAAACCCATTTATGTAATAGCCGGCAAGGAAGAATCTCTTGTAAACGAGAAGTGCCGGGAGATGCTCGATGAGCTTGTAGAGCCCTCGGAACGGGCAACAGGACTTTTTAATGCCGACCCCAAAGAAGTTACGGCTGCCGATATTCTGGATGAGCTGCGAACCGCCCCGTTCTTAACTGACAAGCGAGTTGTTGTTATAAAAGGCGCTGACGATTTCATTTCTAATAACCGCGAATTACTCGAAAAGTATTTCGACAACCCCTGCCCCACCGGCATATTTATATTGACTGTAAACAGTTGGCCGGGCAACACCAGATTAGCCAAGAAGCTGCCCAAAGTGGGTAAACTGGTCAGCGTGGCGCAGCCCAAAGCCTGGCAACTGCCTTCGCGTCTAATACAATATGCGAGCGACGCATATTCGAAAAACCTGAGCAAAGATACGACCGAGCTTCTGGTCGAGCTGGTCGGTGACGACCTTGTCCGGCTGTACAGTGAAATCGACAAATTAGCCTTGTTTGCAGATTCCGAAAAGACGATAACAACGGGGCATGTAGAGAAACTGATAGGCCATAACCGGATATTCGGTGCTTTTGCGGTGATTGATAAATGTTTAGCCGGCAATGCCGGCGCTGCAGTGGAGAGGCTGAGAAATATGTTCGCATCGGACAAATCGACGGAGTTCACCGTTGTCGGTGCCTTTGCGTATCATCTGCGCAGGATGTTCAACGCTAAAGTCTTACTTGAAAAGGGTGTTCGTCAAGCCGAGATTACTAACCAATTGCGAATATGGGGCAATAAAGACAGCTTTTTTGCACAGCTACGCAAAATGAGCTTGAAGCAAATCGGCGACGGCATACAGCAATTGGCCGGTATTGATTACGCGATAAAAACCGGCCAAACAAAACCCCAGGTCGCGATAGAACAATTGGTACTGAGGTTAGCCGCAGGATAGAGTATAAAAATAGAGAGGAGATATAGAATGGGGAAATGTGCAATAAGGGCCCTACAGTTACTAACGGTTTTGTTGTTTCTTTCTTCCGCTAATCGACTGGTTGGGCAAGAAAACGAACGATGGACAATGGAGTTGAGGATTGCGGCTGACAGCGATGAGGATGCAACTATTGTAGAAATGGGTAGGGGTAGTAACGAGCAGAATATCTACAAAAGCGGGGAATTTGTTGCCAAATGGTTAGCGGTTTTAGAAAGTTTGGAGGCGGACTTAAAAAAGAATCCCAAGCTAGTGACAAGAGAAAACGTAGATAGAGGGCTTGAACTTCTTGTACTTGTTGACACTAATGACGTGACCGAAAGCGATGTACGTGCGTTAGGTTTAGACAAGGACCGGTATGGTCGAACAGCGTTGAGGCTTTGGTTTAATGATGAGGGTTCATCAAAGATTTATAATCAAACAAAGAACCTGGTTCGATATGGCAAGCCAGATCGCTATATGGCTGAGATCATGGACGGCAAGGTTTATGCAACGCCGGCAGTTCGTTCAACAGTTTCAGGGTCGTTTCTAATCAGCGGTGATATCGATGGGGCCCTGATTCAAGACATCCAGAGAAGAGCTATACCAAAGTTGAAACGCTTCTATACATCACCCCCTACAGGATCAATTACAATATACCCTTGGCAGATAGCCATACTGCCAATTATGTTTCTTGTGGTTTTGATTGGCTTTCTTCCTGCTCCTGGCTTAAGAGCGAGTAAGCATCCACATGTTTGGACTATATGCGGAGTAATTGTAGGAATACTGATTGGTTCCTATAAACTTGGTGTTATCAAAAGCTTTGGGACAGCAACGCCAGATGTGGAGAATTGGGTAGCTCTTACGGGAACTACAATCCACATAAATCTTCTGAGATTTTTTATTGGGGGAATTATAGGAGCGGTTCTTGGTTTCTTAATTGGGATCGGATGCAGGTTCTTTGTGCGACGAGCAATACATAATGTTGGCAGATTCGTCGTTAAATGCAAGAGCGGTGTCGCTTAAGCTTGCTGGTCACTAAGCTGCAAAAGCCAGAATATTTTCAACTGTTCATAGTTTTCATGGATTGCGTCTTCGGGTTTCATCGAGCCATTTGTCTGACTGGATTTTTTGACATTGGAATTGCTGTTTTGTTGTTTGACTCGGCGAAGCCGGATTGTTATGCTAAATCAATAGTATTGTGGATTGTCTGAAGGACAAAGGTGGATGGAAAATAATAAATACAATTGTATTGAAAGGAGGCAAAAATGAAGACGGCAAAACAAATATCAGTATGTTTGGAGAACAAGCCCTGCAGACTGGCGAGTTTGTGCAAATGTCTGGCACAGAAAAAGATCAATATCATTGCCATCTCGGTCGCTGAAACCACAGAGCAGGGCGTGGTAAGGATGGTCGTCGATAAGCCGGCGGCTGCCCTGAAGGCGATTGCTCAGTGCGGCCCGATGACGTGTGCCCAAATGGATGTGCTGTTGGTTGACCTGCCGAACAAGGTTGGTGTGCTGGCGAAGCTTGCAGCTAAGCTGGCTTCGAAAAGAATCAACGTGAACTTTGTATATGGCAGCACCGGCACAGGCCGTGGGAAAACCAATATAGTCGTAGGAACGCCCAATATTAAGAGCGCTGCCAAGGCAATTCGAAGCAGGAAATAACTATTCCCTGGCGGAGCCTAAAAAGGCAGGCTCTTCCAATTGGGTTCAACGTTTTTGAATAATAAGGCAAGTTTATTATGGCCAAGTGCAAAAAGTGCAGAAAGAGTTCCCCGGAAGTAGCAAAAGTCTTGTCGCTTTGCGCCGAATGTATTCGCAAGTCTGACGACGAATCTCTGGCGGAGTTTAGAGAAATTCACGCCCGAAGTCGCAAGAGATTTGGCTTGGCAGCGTTTCCGCCGTCGGCGGTCGGAGGTATCAGTTGCGGGCTGTGTCAAAACGAATGCAAAATACCCGCCGGCGAGCGGGGCTACTGCGGCGTGAGAAGAAATGAACAGGGGCATTTGGAAGGTGGCACGGCAGAAGGGGCGGCGGTGTCGTGGTATTTTGACCCGCTGCCGACTAATTGCGTGGCTGATTGGGTGTGTGCAGGAGGCACCGGGGCCGGGTATCCGAAGTGGGCATACCGCAAGGGAGCCGAAGAGGGCTTCGTGAACCTGGCGGTATTCTATCAGGCGTGTACGTTTGACTGTCTGTTCTGCCAGAACTGGCACTATCGGGAGCGTTCGATGACAGACCAAACGCATACCGCCGCCGAGCTTGCAGAAAGCGTAAATGCGGGCACTTCCTGCATCTGCTTCTTCGGCGGCGACCCGACGCCTCAGTTGCCTCATGCCCTGGCTGCTGCAAAACTGGCACGCAGACAGAACAAGAAGCGAATCTTACGAATCTGCTGGGAAACGAACGGCTCTATGAGTCCGGAGAACATGGAGGAGGTGATGAGTTTGTCTCTGGAAAGCGGCGGGTGTGTAAAGTTCGATTTGAAAGCTATGGATAAAAACATCCATTATGCGCTTTGCGGTGTGGATAATTCCCGGACCCTGGAAAACTTTGCGGCGGCGGCCAAACACATATCCAAACGACCTGTACCGCCCCCCCTAATTGCCAGCACACTGCTTGTGCCGGGTTATATCGATGTCCAGGAGGTCAAGGCGATAGCATCGTTTATTGCCGAGCTGGACCCCAACATACCATACGCCCTTCTTGGTTTCCACGGTGACTTTCTTATGACAGATTTGCCGGCAACGTCCTCGGAGCAGGCCGAGGCGTGCCTTGAAGCGGCTAAGAACGTCGGCCTAAAACGTGTGCGATTAGGCAACGTTCATATACTTCGTTAGCGGCGTTAACAACTACGGCCGGTGAAAAGTTGGTGCTGTTCGTAACATTACTTCGGTCGAACAGCTTTATTTCAAAGCTCAATTTCCTGCCTCTGGAGAGATTTCTGCCAGCCAGGGGTCTGTTTTGACGATTTTTTGAGTTTTGCCGTCCCAGAAAAGTAGCGCCGATTTTTCGCCGCCGTCCTTATCCTTCATTATGCATCTGAGCAGGACCATGTTGCCGTTGGGCGAGATAGAGAACCTGCCGGGACCTTCAAGGTCAGGGACCCTGGAAACCTCAAACACAACCTGCGTTTTTGAATCTTTGAGGTTCATACTCATTAAGTTAATTTTCTCTTTGTCGGAATTAGGATCATCTTTCTCAAATCCGGCAAGATAATATAGCTTATCACCCTGTGGCGAAAATATCCCGTAAGCGATATGTTCGGGGTCGGGGTCACGATATTCCCGCACCTGGCCTGTCATGGGATTAACGACGCACATTTTTTCATTGGGCGCAATCAGGATGTGTTTCGAATCGGGCGACCACATCAAAGTGAGGTATAAGTTCTCTTGATCGTCCATTTCCAGGTCGAGCTTATAGTATTTGTGCGCGCCGCCGTCAACTTGTGCAACGGCTAAAAGGGCTTCGTCTGAACCATTAGGGCTCAGTAGAGAAGCGATCCATTGGCCGTCGGGTGATACGGCAGGCGTAGCTATCGAGCTGAACAAATGAGCTTCGGTCTTGTCTGTGCTTAGATTTAAGCTGGCTATATAGTACACTTCATCGGCGGCTAAGCTCCGGGCATAGAAGATATGGCTGGAATCAGGTGACCACTGTGGCTGGGCCAAGATTATCCTCACACGACTGTCACGACCGTTTTCTTCACCAGCCCACTTCATGGTTCGCAGGACCTTTTTATCCTGGCCATCCGGCCTGACAACCATCAACTTCACATCGAAAGTCTCGATGTCTTCTTCTTCGGACATCTTTTCTTTAACAATCTCCCACAAAAAAGGACTCAGGATTTTGTCTTCTTCACTAAAGAACTCATCAGCGGTCTTTTTGTCTGCCTGGGTGGAGGATTCGGATTCTTCTCCCTTAGTTGCCTCCACTTTGTAATAGGCTATCCACTTGCCGTCAGGCGACCAGGCGGGAACCGACAGGGCCCCGTCTTTTTTGACCTCGTCTTTTTTGACCTCGTCCAGTAACAAGTGTTCCCCCGTTGCGATATCATAGGTAAAGATGGCGAACATGTCAGGATTGTCGCCGGGAGGTGTAACGAGCAGCGCTATTTTAGATGAATCCGGGGACCACGTTACAGGCGACATGACGCAAGCCAAGATATAGATGACAAGGCACGAAACGGCCGCAATTAAAGCTACAAGAGCTTGTTTGTTACCTGCTTTTTCAACACCTATGGCATGTGCCATTTTTTGCGTACCCATCGCCAAACCCTTTCAAAATTAATGAGACTATCATCTTTTTCATAAGAAAAACGATTATTGCAATAAGACAAGACAGAACACAGAAAAATCCCGTAGATGCCAGGATAAGAACAACGTAATAAAAGAGCGACGATTGTACGGGAAACCAGAAGGGTATCGTATTCAAGAAAGCAAAAAACACAAAAAAGCCGAACACTGAAGCCTTCGTATATTGGCCAAACACCCTACCTTGGCTGCATATGATTGAAGCAGCGGGCAGCAGTAGAGACGCGACGGCGTTTCCGTAAATCAGCCCGCTCCAAAGCCGCCAGGCCGGGCCGGGGTCAAGAAAATGAAAACCGAATACGGGCATCATCAGTAAACTTGCAACGTTAACATAAACGATACTTCGAGGCGGCAGTCCCTTTTTATAATGGCCGCTTAAAAACAAATAAATAAAACTGATTCCAAGGCCGGCATAAAGTCCAGCGCACCTCTGGCAAAACGGCAGCAGTTGGCCTCCGATTTCAAAGGACCGTGATGGGTCCTGGCTGCACAGGTACGAAAATACAAAAGTTAAGAAATTCATGAGTTATACCATTTTGGCTTACGTGAATATATTGTCGGCTTATTGCTGAACGGCCGCAACAGCCTGGTGGCAGTATGTCTCGCTGAGATTTTCATTCCGTATTTCAGCAACGACCTGAGAACACTTTTACGCCGTTTGTCGGGGACCGTAAAGAACTGCCTTAAATCAGAGGCCATTCTGTTGAAACTTGTTCCGAAAAGCAGCTTGAAATAAAGCCTTTCGAGCTGCTTTGCTGAGAACCGCCTGGTACGCATAACCGGCGTGTGAAAATTGTAACATCGGCGGTCGGTAACTTCTATTATACCACGTTTTTGTGCATCTTCATAGACTTTTGTACCCGGATTCGGAGTCAACGGAATGAAGAAGCAGTAATCCATACCTATTTTATACTGGTATCTTGAAAGCTCATCAAGCGATTTTTTCGTTTCATCCCAAAGCCCGAATATGACCGAGCCGATCGTAAAAACGCTCGGGTATTTCTTACGGAATATTTCAAAAGCCTTGGCGGTTACGTCGGGGCCGTTTGAGTGTTTATTTAATTCCTGCAGACCCGGCTCATCCGTCCTTTCAACACCTATCATAACCTGACAAAGTCCCGCGCGAACGGCCTTTTCGAGTATGCCGAGTTCTTCATCCCTAACTACGTAGTCAGCCCTCAACCACGCGGTCTGCCGTATTCGGATATTGTGTTTTAGTAAGAGGCCGCAAAATTCGTCTGTCCACTTCGGGTCGACGTTCCAGGTCGGGTCGACCCAGCCAAAAGTGGACCTGTCGAAGTCGCGAATAAGTCTTGTAACTTCCTCCAGAGACCTTTCCGCTGATTTTGTGCGAAAGTAAGGTTTTATAGTGCTGCCGTTCGTGGACGGCTTTCCCATATGCTTCCAGAGCGTGCAGAAGCTGCAATTGTCAGTGCAGCCGCGACTGTGTTCTATTGAAACCAGCCCCGGATGATTTTTTGCCCCAAGGCCGTATAGATGCATCGGTACTTTCGACCATGCAGGCATTGGCAAGATATCCATATCAGGTATGGGCGGCCGGTCAGCGGTCCTGATGACTTGGCCGTCCTGTTTGTAAGATATGCCTTCGACGTTTCTTGGATTGGTTCCATCGGTGATTGAGGCAAGCAGTTCTTTCAGCGTGATTTCACCTTCGCCGTGGACGATATAATCTATGCAGTTGGCTTTAAGAGACTGCTCTGCCGCGTTGCTGAAAAACACACCGCCTGCGATAACAATGGTCTCCTTGTGTTGCTCTTTGACATAATTAGCAAGCCGTATTGCTTCATGGGATGAGACCGTTTCTTCACCGAGACAGATTACATCCGGCCGGCCGGAATTGAGTATGGAAAAGAGGCTTTTCCAGCCAATCTTGCTTGTCGCACAGTCAATAATTTTGACTGAAATGTTGGGGCATGCCGCTTTGAGCTGACCTGCAAGTGACATAAAACCCAGCGGCTGCCAGAAGGCGCTGGTCTCGCTATTAAACGGCCAAACATATCTCGGCGTTCGGATAAAAAGTACTTTCATAATAGGCCGATTTCTTTTAACAGAAAACTGATAGTGATAGCAACCATCAACCTCTATAGTTTATTCGACGCCGGTGTCGGAATCCAGCTTTTTAGATTGTAAAGCGCGGATTAGTACTGTAGCATTACTTTGCTGTTACAATTTTGAAAAACAACATAAGTGAGGACACAAATTATGGACGGATGGCCGGATAAAAGCGAAGCAGAGCGGCTTTTAGAGGAATGGACGAAAAACAAGAATCTTAGAAAACACGCCTACGCCGTTGAGGCGGCGATGCGGGCATACGCTGCTAAATTCGGCCAGGACCCGGAGAAGTGGGGCATCGTCGGGCTCCTTCATGATTTCGATTATGAAAAGTTCCCCACCCTCCAAGACCATCCCTTCAAAGGGGTTGAGTACCTCAAAGAGCAGGGGTACAGTAACGAGTTGACGGAGGCGATTCTTGCCCACGCCGAACACACGGGGACAATCCGCGATACGGTTCTTAAGAAGTGCATTTATGCAGTCGATGAACTAACCGGCCTGATTGTGGCCGTCGCGCTTGTTCGGCCATCGAAGAAGCTGGCAGATGTTAAGGTCCGGTCGGTCATAAAGAAATGGAAGGAGAAGGCCTTTGCTGCCGGCGTGGACAGGGAAATTATTGAGCGTGGCGCTGAAGAACTTGGTGTTGAGCTTAATGAGCACATTGAAACGGTTCTTAAGGCGATGCAGGGCATTTCTGAAAAGTTGGGGCTTTAAGAAAATGCCGTAAACCGCCTTTTTGCAGTCGGCGTAAACATATAATTTGCTTGAACATGGAAAAACAGAAAAGGGCTTATCTTTATGCTTGTGTTGCAGTTCTGTTATGGTCTACGATTGCCTCTGCTTTCAAGATTTCCTTGAGGCATATAGATTTTCTTAACCTTTTGTTTTACGCCTCATTCACGGCTTCTGTTTTTCTTTTCCTTTATTTACTCTTTCTGAAAAAACTGAAATTACTCAAAGCGTTCACAGGCCGGGACTATTTGCGTTCTGCGCTGCTGGGTTTTCTCAATCCTTTCCTTTATTACGCTATCCTTCTCAAAGCCTATTCGATACTCAAGGCCCAGGAGGCCGTAACCTTAAATTTTATTTGGCCGATTATGCTTGTTTTATTGTCAATACCTCTACTCCACCAAAGAATCAAGCCAAGGAGTATTCTTGCTATAGTCATCAGCTTTCTCGGCGTCTTTGTCATTGCAACAAAAGGAGATATCCTGGGATTTAGATTTACGAACACTGCGGGAGTATTGTTGGCCTCAGGAAGCTCGGTCATCTGGGCGCTGTTCTGGATTTATAACGTAAAGGACAAGCATGATGAGGCTGTCAGGCTTTTCGTTAATTTTACATTCGGGACTGTTTTTATATTTCTGGCAATCTTAATTTTTTCAGAGATGAAAATCCCGAATCGTAACGGCTTTATCGGAGCAGCTTACGTTGGATTATGTGAAATGGGGATTACCTTTTTAGTGTGGCTGAAGGCATTAAGACTATCGAAGACGACGGCGCAGGTTACAAACTTAATCTATTTAGTTCCGTTTTTTGCTCTCGTATTGATATCTCTTCTTATTGTCGAAGAAAAGATTCTCTTCTCAACCGTTATAGGCCTGGTCTTCATTATCGGGGGTATCGTACTGCAGAGATTTTGGGCGGGCCCAGCCTGACTTTTCGGTCACTGAATGTGTTTACAAATTTCATGTTTTCTATAACTAATTGTTGCTACAGAATTTATGAAATGTAAATTTTTATCGAATTGTCAGATAACCGAGCCAATCTCACCTGCTGTCATTCTGAGCAAATACTTACATGCCTATAAGGCACCCCTTTTCCCTTCTCCCTTTTCCCTTCTTTTGGGCTAAAAACGCGGAAATCCTACCAAGTTTAGTCCGATTTTTCTTGCCTCCGACACCTAAATTTGGTATATTGATATTCGGACAATATATTTTTCAAGGAGAAGCAAATGAGTGTGAGAACAAATCGAAAAATTTGGCCGCTTATAGTGGCATTCGTCTTGGTAACGACAGCCCCCACCTTCGCAAGAAGCATAATCTACGTTGACGATGATGGTCCAGCGGATTTCAATAACATTCAGGCAGCGATTGATGACGCAATACCGGGAGATACTGTGATTGTAGCCGACGGCAGATATACCGGCCCCGGCAATCGGGATATAGACTTTTTAGGCAAAGCAATTACGGTGCGCAGCGAAAACGGCCCTGAAAATTGTATCATCGACGTTAACGCGTCGCAATCTGACTGGCATAATGGATTCTACTTACATCAAGATGAGGACGAAGAGTCTACTATTGACGGCTTTACTATTACCGGCGGCTATACATATCACGGGGGTGGTATTGAGTGCGATAGGAGCAGCCCAACCATTAGGAATTGCATAATTATGAAAAACGTAGCCGGGTGGGGTGGTGGTATTACGTTTGCAAAAAGCAATGCGTCAGTTAGTAACTGTCTCATTAGTCAAAATGAAGCATGGGACTGCGCTGGGGGTTTATTTAATTTTTATCACAGTACTACCATCATCAACAACTGTACAATTACAGGAAACACATCACAAAATATAGGTGGTCTTTTGTGTTACAGTAGTAAAGCAAATATGAATAATTGCATACTCTGGGCTAACCGTTCACGATACGACAGAGAATTTGGCTTGGTAAAGTCACACGGAATCAGGTCGTTACTCAATGTTTCATACTGTGATATACTGGGAGGGAAATCATCAGGCTATGTTGATCCAACAAGTAAGCTAAATTGGGGCACTGGCAACATTGATACCGACCCATGCTTTGTGGAGTCGGGGTATTGGGACCCCAACAGTACGCCAGATGATACAAGGGACGATTTCTGGGTTGATGGAGATTACCATTTGTTGCCCACTTCCCCGTGCATAAATGACGGAGACCCGGACTATGTAGCAGGACCTAATGAAACGGATTTAGACGGCAATCCTCGCGTCAAGTGGGGCCGAATAGACATGGGAGCTTACGAGTTCATTCCCTTGGTGGCCGAGGTAAGGATTATACCTCATACCATCAACTTGACAAACAAAGGCAACTGGATTACAGCGTTTCTTTGGCTGCCCGAAGATTACAACGTTGCCGACATCGACCCCAACAGCGTCTTCCTTGAGGAGCAAATAAAAGCTGAGCGGTTCTTAGCAAATGAACAAGAACAAGTTGCGATGGCTTGGTTCATCCGCGAAGATGTTCAGGCTATTCTCGATGTTGGCCAAGTCGAGCTGTCAATCAGCGGCTGGTTAGCAGACGGAACGGTATTTGAGGGCTCAGATGTAGTCAAAGTGATAGATATAGATAAAGGTGATGGAAAATTGACTAAGCTCCGTGAGGCGAGCAATCCGAATCCCGCTGATAGCGCAACAGGCGTCAGTACACACGCTGATTTGAGTTGGACAGCCGGTTATGGCGCCACATCGCACGATGTTTACTTTGGAAAAAGCAGTCCACCGCCATTCGTATGTAACCAGACCGCTACAACATTTGACACTGGCCCTGACCCTGGTGGCCCTGGTGGCCCTGCTGCCGGGATGGCTTTTGACACGACTTACTATTGGCGTATCGATGAGGTCAATAAGTGGGGCATAACTACCGGTCAACTCTGGAGATTCACGACTATTAGACGTCCAGGCCCAGGGGGACCATGACCAGGGCCAAGGCCATGATCACCTCCTCCGCCACCACCATGGTAAGTAGCGTCTGTCACAACCTCACGGCAATCCAAAGGCTTCCAAGTAGCCGCAGCAAATAGTTTTTACTTAAAGAATCCACAGTGCTTTTCCGTGCTGTTTACAACAAAAATCCCCGGCCAAAAAAAATCCATTTTTGGTCATTTTTTTGTTTACTTTTGTTTGGAAATCTGTTAACATATTCAAATGTTTGCTTGCCCCCTAGGGGCCGGCAGGCAAACGTAAACCGCTAATAGGCGAAGATGACATTTCAGTTTGCATGTCGTAAGCTGCGGCGCAGCAAGGTCTTAGGGCCAGCAGGCCTAAGTTTTGAAAATTTAAATTTGTGTAATTTGGATTTGTTTAGGATTTAGTGCTTAGGATTTCGGATTTCATGCTATCAGATAACTCCTTACCCAATATGATGATACAGTCAAAAACTAATAATCATTTATCAATAATCAATAATCATTTGGCTTTCGGCATCTCTACAACTGTAGAGAGATCTTTACAAATCATACTTTTTATGCAAAACAAAGCCAATTTCCGAAAAAGTCAAATGAACGTAAGTAAGGTATTAACAAAGGATTATGTAAAAAAGACACTTGCGAAACGCGGGAAAACAAAGCCAATCAAAGCCAATTCAAAGCCAATTAAAGCCAATTAAAGCCAATTAAATGCCAAAACAAACCCAATTCAAACCCAAACAAACCCAATTCAAACCCAAACAAACCCAATTCAAACCCAAACAAACCAAATTTCAGTGTTCAATTACATACTACGACAGGGAAAACACACTTGTAAAGTGCTGTGAAATGGCTATGATAGTGCATAATGTGGCCTCTACGACTTTTTGGCCGAAGGGAAACAGAAATTCCCGGAGCAAATATGCATTTGAAGTTGAAACCATTTATTTTGGAGGAAAACCGTTATGAGCGACATTACTAACAAAAGTACGTCACGTCGTGAGTTCTTGAAGAACACCGGCCGAATCGCCGCTACATCAGCTTTTATGGCAGCGGCCGCCCCACGTATGTACGCCGGGGAGAGCAACACCATCAAGGTGGCCCTGGTCGGCTGTGGCGGACGGGGCACCGGTGCTGCCGATAACGCCCTGTCCGTCAAGAACGGGCCGATGAAGCTCGTCGCCATGGGAGACGTCTTCGAAAATCGCCTTAAAAGCAGTTACAAAAATATAAAGAACAGGCACGCCGACAAGGTGGATGTACCCGAGGATCGCCGGTTCGTGGGCTTCGACGCTTACAAAAAGGCGATGGATTGCCTGAATCCGGGTGATGTAGCGATCTTCGCAACGCCTCCGGCATTCCGCTGGGTGCATTTCACCTACGCAGTCAAGAAACGCCTCAATGTTTTTATGGAAAAGCCTGTCACCGTGGACGGCCCGACCAGTCGGCGGATGTTCAAGCTCGGCAAAGAGGCAACAGCGAAGAACCTCAAAGTAGGAGTTGGATTGATGTCGCGCCACAGCCGGGCCCTCCAGGAACTGTTTAAACGCATTCAGGACGGCGAAATCGGCGACATCATTTTACAGCGCGGCTACCGGATGCATGGACCGGCCGCATTCTTCCGCTCGCTGCCCAAACCACCCGGTATCAGCGACCTGCTTTACCAGATACAGCGGTTCCACAGTTTCATCTGGGCAAGCGGCGGGAACTTCAGCGACTTTAACATCCACATCATCGACCATCTGTGCTGGATGAAGAACGCCTGGCCGATCAAGGCCCAGGCTGTGGGCGGTCGCCATTATCGCAAGAGTCCGGAAGGCATCACTTACGTGGACCAGAATTTCGATACGTACTCAGTGGAATACACGTACGCCGACGGCAGCAAATTCTTCCTGGATGGACGCTGCATCGAGGGCTGCACACGCATTTACTCCAGCTACGCCCATGGCACTAAGGGTATAGCGATAGTCTCAAAGAACGGTGACTGTGGAAGGCCCTCCAGCACTTACAGGGGCCAGAAAATGGAGAAGTCGAACATGATATGGCAATCCAATATCAAGCCGGAAGAAAGGAATCCATATCAAAACGAATGGAACGACCTGATGGAAGCCATCCGCAACGACAAGCCCTACAACGAAACCGAAAGCGGTGTCAATACCAGCCTCGTAACGAGCCTTGGCCGCATGGCCGCGCACACCGGCCAGGAAACCACCTACGAACAGATACTCAACAGCGACCACGAGATGGCGCCCGGTCTGGACAAGTTTACAATGGATTCTCCTGCGCCCCTGCAGCCCGACGCCGACGGCAGATATCCCGTTCCTCAGCCGGGTATAGTTAAAAATCGGGAATACTGAGATTTCGTTGCGCGTTCCCGGCTTCTGTTAAATAATTCCTGTTGCGGAAAACCGAAACTGGAAATGTCACCCCTGCGAAAGCAGGGGTCTACGGCGAAAAAACTGGATTCCTGCTTTCGCAGGAATGACAAACGTTGTTTCCGCAACAGTAACTAAATAGCTGGACGCTGCAAATTGACGATGAAGGCAAAAAACGTGGACCCATGGCGATATTGCGTTCAGGTGTCATATTGCATCTCCCGGTGGGTTGAACGGTTACTGTCAAAGCCACTTCGGCAGTTCTCCGTCGCCCGTCTTCTCGCCTTTCAGCAACCAGCTGAGATTGAATCGTGCCACTTTCGACCCGCCGCTTTCGAAATGGAGATAGATCCAGCCTTCACTCTTCGTTGCCGGCCGGCCCGCGGTGAGTGAGGAATAGGCAAAACTGCCTTCGTGGACCAAGCGCTTCAAAGGCCAGGTTTTTCCGCCGTCGAAGCTGGTCCACACTGTCCCGAGCCTACGGCCGTCGGGGCTGTCGCAGTTGCTGTAAATCAGGATATCTTTACCTTGAATCGGCAGGCGCACCAAGCCTCCCATGCATCCGTAGTTCGTGTTCTGCGGCCCATCGGGCAGGATCTCAACGATCTGCCAGTCAGTCCAGGTCTCGCCGCCGTCGGCGCTGAAGGCGCAGCGTCGTCGCAGAGGCTGCTTGTTCTTGTTCCAATGAGCGCGGGAATTGTAGTAGAGTCGGCCGTCAGACAACTCGGCAACCGCCGCTTCACCGGTTCCCATCTCCGCAAAGGGTTTGCTGGTATTCCAGGTTTTCCCGCCGTCGTCACTGTAGATAGCGGTGGTGTAATGCTCCGGCCATTTACTGCGATGGTTGCGGCCCGCGTAGTGGCGCGCCGCGCGTATTATCCGCCCGGCATGCTTGCCGTGCCGCAACGTAATGCCTGCTTCATTCATGTGCATGGAAGGCACATTGCCATTAGTATCCGGCTTGATTACACTTTCCATTGGAGACCAGGTCTTGCCATGATCTTTGCTGCGGTAAACGGTCAGCGGGGCCGGTGGGTGGTTCTTCTCAACAAAGGCCAGAATCTCTCCATTGGTTTCGTTTACGATTGCACCACCGCCCATAAACCCATTTCCGAGCATGATTTCGGGGCCCCAGGTCTCACCGCCGTCTTCACTTCGCCGCACCTTGACACCCCCCCAGAGAGCCAGCACCGTACCATCAACGGCCACGAGGATATTGGGGAACCTACCTCCCTTGTGTACCTGCTGAATATCAAGCTTCGGCTCGCCCAGAAACGATTCGAGCTTGCCTTCCGCCGGATTGCCCGCGGCAGTACGCCCCAAATCTTTGCCTGGTGCTTCGATGACAGCCAGTGCCACCGAGAATACAACTACCGCGAAAGCCGCAAAGCCCCGCTTTACGCTCGTGCTGGAAAACGAGCCACGTGTTTTTGTCAGTGTGTTCATCATTGTCTCTTTCTCCTGTCTGATCCACCGCTATAAAGTGGGCAGTTCACCATCAACATTCTTCAACCGACATTTCCCTATGACTTCATAAACTGTACTCCTGCACGCTGCGGCCTCTATAATAGCACAATATGCCGTTCGATTCCAACACCTCTGGACGTGGAAAGACATTGAAACCGTTGTACAATTTTTCGCTTTTTCATAATCCACTGCCAGCAAGGCACTTATGAGATGAGCATTTTTGGCAAATTGGCAGATAACGAGCCTTCTGGTTATAGTATGGTTGTATGGATTTGCTGACGGAAAGAGCCCCATTTCGGCGTGCTCGGCGTGGGCGCACTGGCCACATCAGGCCGGTGGGACGGGCCAGTTTCAGTTGACGACCATAGGCCAGACTTTCAGCAGGTGCCTTCCGCCCTCGGGAAGCTCAAAGGGGCCCGGAAAGGGATTGGTGGCTTTTCTTTTCTTGCCGAAGTAATCGATGTCGATGCGGTAGGGCGAGCCGTCGGGTTGTTCGTAGGGCAGGTCCGGAATCTTCGCCCGTCCGAGCAGATCAGTCGTTACCACTTGACGCTGTTGTTGTTGTGCCCAGACTTTGTCGAGTGTGATTTCGAGATACATGCCGTCGGATTTTTCAACCAGCTTGATGCCGGGATTGACGTTCGGCTGCACGAGTGGGTTGGATTCGTGCTTAGATGGCTTGGCGCCTTTGAGAAACACGTTACCGGCCATGAATACCGACAGTTTCGCCGGATCATACGCTTGCAGGCCGACGTTGACGAAGATGTTGTTGTAGTAACGTTCATCACCGCTGGCATTGGCATGCAATCCCGCCACTTCCGTAGAGTGTGCTTTGAGATAGGGTGTCAGACGACGTTCACCAACGGCAACCCGTATGCGACCCGCTATCAGGTTATGCACGTAGGCGGCGCCTTGGGAATTCACCAAGATGCCGTTGCCGGAGAGGAATATGTTGTTGTCCACCAGAAAGGGGCCGTGGTTGACCTCCACAAACAGGTCTTCACTGGGACCGTTGTCGTGTAGTAGGTTCCGGGTAACGCGTGTACCCTGTGTCATCCAGTCCAGCCAGATGCCGCGGCATGTACGGTAGATGTGGTTGCGGCTGATGATGGTGTCGATAGCTCCGTGGAACTTGATGCCGGCCATTTCGGCCCCGGTGAACAGTCTGCGGATGTGGATATCGTGGATGGTGTTGCCCGTGACGGTGCAGAACACGGGACCCATGCTGCCGACGATTCCCGCCTGCTCGCAGTGCGAAATGTGGTTGTTGCGAACGATGTGGTGGCCGATGTTTTGCTTCGACCAGCCGTTTTCCAGGGCGCGCTCAATCGTTTTGACGTAGCCCCCGGCAGTGTTTTGCGACGTATTGTCAAACTCGTCACCGTGCTTGCCGAGCGTGATGCCCGTGCAGACGGAGTAGCGAATGTTGTTGTTCTCGATGATCCATCCCTTGCTCCAGTGGGTGCCGATCAGGCCGATCTGCTCGGCGGTGGGTGGCGCCCAGGGCGTGGCCGCGTGCTCCATCGTAAAGCCGCGTACGGTGATGTAATTGATGCCCGGTTTCTCAGGATAGAACACTGCTTGGCGGACGTTGATCTCCACCTGGGTTTCGTTAGGATTGACATCCTTGAACTGCGCCCAGATCGTGGTGGTTGTCTCGTCCACTTTCCCGAACCACAGCGGGGTGTTCCCGATGGGTTTCAGCACGTCATCCAGCTTGGCCGCTTCGGTGAGCCAGTGGCCGTTCAGATAAACGGCGCCCGTGTGATGGTTCCGTCCCTTGGAACGGAACCAGTCGCCGTGAATCAGGTCGCTGTATGGGTTGAAGTCTCCAAAAAAGCTGTTGGGGATGCTGACTTTCCAAGTGTCGTTTTGCACCTTCTGCCAACCCTTGATGGCTTCGGAGCCCTTGATTATGACCTTTTCGCCGGGTGCAGCTTGGTAGATGATGCGCTTCCGGTCAGACTTGCCGCCGCGCGGCGGGTTGATCCGTTCGCGATAGACACCCTCATGCACCATGATCACATCGCCAGGCTGCGCCAATCGTGCCGCCGACGAAATGGTTCGCAGAGGCATCGCGACGTTGCCCTCGTGCAGGTCGTTGCCAGTTATCGAAACATGATACTCTCGGGCCGAAACCACCGATACGGCTACTGTCAACAGAATGATAATCACGTTTTTCTTCATTGGTTTACTCCGTTCACATAGGATTTCCCATTTGTCTTCATAAGTTGTGCTCCTGCACGCTACGTCCTCCATAATAGCACAATATGCGGACACTTTCCAACCCAAACCTGGAAAACGCACACAACGTGCACTACTTACAACTAATGCCCAAACGACAACGGTCATTGAATCCTATGCCAAATAGTTGCCTCAACGCCGATTCGCCTGTTGGTGAACGAATTGGCGCAAAAGAGGGGATTGGAGTAGGAAGTAGTGGCACTGGTTCAGGCAAAGGTGTATGAAGCCCAGATGAGAGATAGAACATATGCCCACTAATATGAGGCACAACAGCAAGAGGAAAGCTGATTAGACGATGGAAAATCAGGGGCACGACAGACAAACTACAAGAGCCTCTTTCAGCGCTCTTGGCAAGTACTCGGATCAATCCCAGCAATTTCTGTATCCTGTAAGGTGCTGATTGCCCAAAGATAATACTGCCTTAACTCGCCCTTTGTGCTAGCGAGGGATGTCTTCAGTGCTTCCAAAGCTTCCACCCTTCCTTTGCCTATATTTGCCAATGCGATTGATGCATTTCTCCTAATCACATCAGGGTATGCTTCGCCGAGGATATCTGTGAGAAGAGGAGTTCTCTCGATGTTGTCAAGATACTTGTGGCTGGCATGATGCAGTGAGTCGAAACCGGAACGAGGATCGACGTCCCGAACAACGAGTTTTCTATTAACCGGACACACCTCTTGGCAGATATCACATCCACATACCCAGTTCTGCATCTTCAAACGAAGTTCCGGTTGTATATATTTCTGTTTTCGGGTCAGAGGGTTAATACAAAGCCTCGGATTCACTTTATAAGGAGCATACAAGGCGCCGGTCGGGCAGGCCTTGAGACAGGCCTCACAATCATCACAGGGCGGTGTCATTTTTTCGAATCTGTCAGGGGCAATAGGCATGTCAGTGACAACACTACGGAGCCCAACATATGAACCGCATTGTTCTGTCAGTAAAAGTCCGTTCTTGCCATAAGCACCGAGTCCAATGCGGTCGGCCACGAACTTCAAAGGAATGTTCTGCCCTGGAACTGCTTTGTATCCACTTTCTTCAATAAAATCGGCAACTTTCTGGGCTATTTGCCTGACCACGGGATAGCAACTGTAAGTCCGTGCGATCTTGCCACGGAGTTGTTGCCGCAGGTTCGTATAAACTGCATTTTTGTCGTAAGCACCCACACCAAGTATGATTATTGCCTGGGCATCCGGCAATGTTTCTCGAGGCTGTGAAAGACGTTCGAAAAATGATGTCTCGCTTCGAGGAACCATATAATCTTCCAGCTGTGCTGCAGTTTCCCTGGAGCGTTCCCGAACCTCGGCCAGATAATCGCAGTAGTCTTCTACCCGGGCGACTCCGACCAAGTCAGCGCCTTGTGAGCGTGCAAAGCCTTTGATTTCGTTCTTACCAAGCACAACCATTCAGACATTAAACTCAATAACTGATAGAAGGAATATCCCAGAATGATGCTACTGTCAAAAACAGTTTTGGATTTAGTCTCCTTTTTCTGAAAATCTGTTATCTATCCAGGCGAACATTTTTGCAACGGGTCAAGCAGTAAAAGTGAGGCAGGAAGGCGGGAGGTCGCATTGGACATTGAATCCAGTGCCTTGCAATGCGCCGGTTAAAAAGGAAAGGGCCGGTAGCGTGCTGCTACCGGCCCTTAGTTACGTCGTATTTTTCAGTTCCTTTTCGGAAAAAACCGGCCCTGTTATGGATACTTTACGGAGCAGCCGTAAGGCTTGGTGTTCCCCGTGCTTACTCTTCTACCAGTGGTCAGCTCCGCCAGGGTTTTGTCGACATAGTTAATTAGCTCTTGTCCTCCTGACACCTTACCAAGTGGTGCATTATCAATGGCGCCCTCGTAGACGATACGACCTCTCTGATTTATGATGTACATGTGCGGCGTTGTCTTGGCACCGTAAGCTCGGCCAACACGCCCTGACCGGTCGTCGAGTATCGGATACGGCAGCTTCTGCTTTTCCGCAAACTCTTTGTTTGCCTTCGGCGTCGTATGGCTTGTACTGTTTATAGCAAGCCAGACCACGTTTTTGTTCTTGTATTTGTTTGCCAGCTTTATCATCGTTTTGGGTTTGTCGTAGTGGTGCTTTACAAACGGACACTCGAAATTGAGCCACTCCAGAACTACAATTTTGCCTCTGTAGTCTGAGAGGCTTGCTGTTTTACCTTCAAAGGTAGTAAGCTTGAACGGCCGAGCCGGCTTGCCTCGTAACTCTTCGACTCCTTCTCTTTTGGGTGGGCGTTGCCGTTCGCCAATCAGCCTCTCGTATCTCTGGCGTCTTTGCTTGAGCTGGGCCAGGTTCTCTTCGTATTCCTTTTGGTGTTTGTTGATCAGCTTTTCAAGCCGCTCCACTGTTTTCTTGGCTTTTTCTTTTACCGCCAGCTCGCGAATCGCCTTTAGCTCACCGATAAATTCCTCGTGTTCCGCTCTCATTTTGGAAGTTTGCTCTTCAAACCTGTCGGTCATTCTCATCCGGCCTTCTCGGCCTGTTGCCGGACGCGGAGCGCCCATTCTCTCACGCATCTGGTTTCTAAACTGTTCCCTTTCCTCCTCAGACATCGTCGGCCATCTTTCTCTTAATTTGGCTCTTTCTTCAGGAGACAGAACTCCCCTGTTTTCACGCCTTTCACCAGGGCGTGTGCGTTCTTTGACTTCTTGCTGTCCCAGGGCAGGCCAGGCCAACAAAAGAACCATCCCGGCGACGACACTTAATAGTAGATATCTCTTCATAATATTTACCTCCAAAACAAGTTAAGAATTTACAATTCAGCTAATTTCCCACTCCGGAAATCAGCACCGTATTATACACGCCCTCGGATTCATCACGCAAGGACGAAAACCTGCAAATCCAAGCTGGTTTTCCCACCTGCCCTATGTAGGTGATAATTGCTGTTTACTTCCTGGTATTGAGCGCCCTTTGTGCGCACACGACCTGCCCCGGTAACTGCCGGAGCAGGTCGCTTGAACAAGACTGTAATTCCGTTACTATGAACTACACAGCCGTCAGAGTTTTATAATATAAACTCCGGTCTCTGGCTGGATTTTCAAATTCGGCGCCACTATTGTGTTGAACGCCGCCGTGGACGCTCTGTAGTACTTGTCGCCGGTGGCCTCCCACCCGTCGACCTGCCTCCACCAAAAAAGCCCATCCGGGATCTGCCAAGCCTTTCGAGACGCTGGGCTGTTTCCTTGGCTTTTTCTTTCACAGCAAGTTCCTGAATCGATTTCAACTGGGCGGTGTTTATTATGAGAAGTTCCTCACCTTCTGCCGGCTCCCTTTGGCCCTGGAGTCTGGCAATTTGTGTTATAATTGCTTTGAAGGCTTTGTTTCGTTCTTCACGGGCTTTGGTGAACTCTTCTCTCAATTTGGTTCTTTCTTCTTCGGATAGGTCTCGAAATGACCTTCGCTCAGTTGATTGGGCCTGGATGCCTTTTTTCAGGTTCGCAAGTTGCTTTTCAACGGCTTCAATTGCTTTGAGCTGGTCTTCACGCCCCAAGCGTCGGCCTCTGCCGCCGAATCTTTGGCGCATTTGGGCCCTGGCCTTTTCCCTTTCCCCTTCCGACATATTCTGCCATTTTTCGCGCATTTCGGCCATGAGCTTTTGTCTTTCCTCCTGAGACATGTCCCGCCATTTCTCTCGTTGTTCGGGTGAGAGCATGAACATCCCCGCACCTCCGCCGCGACGTCCGCTGGCCCCTCCTTCGCGCTGCCCAAATATGGGGTAAGCGGCCAGCAGAACCACCAGAGCGATGAGGATTGTTAGGTACTTTTTCATAAAAGTATCCTCCAAAATAGGTTAAAAAGTTACAGTTCAACTCCTTACATCTATTCAATAAGGACGCAAATACACTCCCATTTATTGCAGCAATCTCAAAAAGTTGAAAAATCATAATGATATGAAAAACCTTGTTTGTCGAAGACTAATAAAGCCGAGAATCCAAGAGCACCGGGCCCGGCCGGCGATATTGATTTGCTGCGTAAAAAAGCTGAATTCCGGAGCCAAATCCGGCCTTTTATCCCACCAAGTCCGTTTGCCAGGTTTTTGAAGTCCCGATAATAGACCGCTTGATATAGTACCATCCCTTTATTTGCTCAAGACAGCCTCGGCTTCCCGCCCCCTCCGGGCTTGTGTGTATATCTTGTAAGATTCTGAGAATCATAGCACTGTGTCCCATAACCAACCGCGCAAGCCTCGAGCGCACTGCCGGAGCGGCAAGCCGGCTTCTGGTTTGTGCGTCGTGACCTGCATCAAAAAAGGTAATTTTGGAATTTAGTTCTTGACTTGCAGGCTAAAATAAGGTAAAATAACCTTACCAAATAGGGGGTGATGACATGGCCATGGAGGGTCACCTTATCAGCAAGGAATGACACCTATTTACTATTACTTATTATTGCTTTGAAAGGGCTGAAAGATGATGATTATCTTAGGTAAGTTTTCGAAAAGACATTATCGTAGGCAGATTACGACATACTTGCTGGCGTGCTGCCTGTTCTTGAGCTTGTTGCCTTCTGTCGCTGTACCCGGACCAAAAGGCAAGGCGTTGGGCCACAGTAATCTACACGGCAACGGTCCTTTTCCCACGACGCACGGCAGAGTTAATCCCGCCGGCATTATAGTCGGCAGCGGAGGCGTCAAAATCAATGGGATCGCGGCAGGGCTCAAACCTGGCAATGCCTCAAATCCACACGGAACAATTGCTTTCAGCCTAGCTAACAGCGCGCTTAATCCTTCCGGCAACAACGTCTTTCTTGCCCAGCCTGGCAGCAATATTGTTCTTATACTAAGTTCTCAAACAAATCACATAACGGGCAACGGGAATAAAGTAAAGGTGACGGGAGGAAAAAATCTTGTTCTTGCCGCCGGCGATGACTTTTCAATGGTTATCCCATCCATCGGTTCCTTGTCGGCCTCGCTTATCGTACCAGACCAGATTGGCGCTAAAGGCCCTAACCCCACCCACGGTGGCAGCCACCCAAAAAAAGGTGATGGAAACCCGGGTGGTGGTAATGGTAACGGTCATTGGGGTGACGGAAATCAAGGTAACGGGATAGGTAACAGCTTCACAGGCAACCAGGGTCGTGGTGTCGGTGAAGGTATGGCTTTCGGCAACAAACCTGAACCACCTGAACCACCGGAACCGCCGGAACCGCCTGAACCACCGGAACCGCCGGAACCACCTGAACCTCCTGAACCGCCGGTGTTTTTCATGGAGGCGGCCCCTCTGCCTGAGGAACGGGGATTCACAATAGGACAGTGCCCTGCTTTGATGTCCTTGGTTGCTCAGGAACTTGGAGTTCAAGGAGACAATCTGCAAATCCATTTGGTAAATACTCTCGCAGACACTGAGAATATTCAGCCGTGTGACATGTACGCACGACTCGTAATCTCCGCTGCAGTTTTAAGCGACCCTGAGCGGACCTGCTTTGCTGCTCTTGCAAAGGTAGTTAGTGAGTTTGCCTCGCCCACAATGCCCATCTCCGAGGAAATGCTGGCCTCGATTAGGCAGGAATTAAAGATTCGCCGCAGTCCCGAGGACAAGCCGCACTACACGCTGGCCGGTCAATGGCTCGATGCCCTCGCAGAATACTTTGGCATCCTGACCACAGAAATAGGATGGTCGGTTGATGAATCCGTAATATTCGTTGCGGACAAATATGTTGTACCTGCAATAGAAGATGATGATATGAGTCTTGTCATGTTCCTTCAGTTACAATTGGAAGCTCTGGCAGGTTCTTAGAGAAAATTGATGACTTCAGTAGCTTGCCCGCCAATATGCGTGGCGGGCGGGCTTCGCTTTTGTTGGTGGTTAAAGGAAAAACCTGGTCCAACGAGCAACGCACTCTTTTATTCGCTCGCTCTTTAAATCGCTTCATACTTAGCTGACCAACGCACCCTATACCAATGAATTGGTGACAAGAGCAACGATAGCCGTGTTGGGCTTGAGGGCTGTTGATGGCAAGAAAACAAAATCCATATTTGTATTGGTATGAAGTTATAATGAGCTTCTATGAGTGTAGAACGTAGATTTCCTGGATTTTTATGCGTAAATTAGCCCATGAGCCTTGCGTTTTGGGCTTGGATGTAGTAAAATTTTGGAATGACTGTGAAGTTAACCGGGAAAAAGATGTATAAAAAATGTGTTGTTGTGTTAATCTGCCTTTTGATAATTGGCAATTTAGGACAGGGTACTGTACTATGTTTCGGTGCAGACGGCCATGTTGAGTTCGAATCAGCTTTTCACAAACGCTGTGACCACCCGGTTCATTACCACGCTTCAGACCAAAATCAACAATCCCACGAAGCTGGTCATGAAAAAGGCAAACATTGTGAGCCCTGTGTAGACGTCCCGATTTCCTTTGGCTTGGCAAAGATTTCCCCTGTTACTAAACAGTTGAATCCCACATTTCCGGTCCTATCCACAAACGTGATTATACTCACTGACAAGCTCGATTTTTCTGCATATAATCCGATTTCAAATACATTTGTTGACACTTCTTACTTTACCCCTCTGCGCACAGTAATTCTTCTAGTTTGATCTACTAAAAAGACATTTCTTTTTCTGCCATTTTTACAAAATATTTACTGTAAATGGCCGGATAATTGCATTCTTCTTCTGATACTCTGTCAATTAGAGTGTGTCGGAAGAACCCGAATTTAGAAGTTAAATATTTTAGGATTAATGTGATGTATATAAGATTTTTGTCGTTCTTAATTATGCTTTTTGTTCTTGGCGTTTCAGGCTGTATGGAGCCCGGCAGCGAAGCTGCATTGCCCCAACCTCGGTTATTAGGACGCCAGTTCAGTACTTTTCAACCACCTGCCAAACCGGAGGCAACATCAGATGTCCCTGAGATTGCCGAGCCAACCGGTGCTATCACATTGCGACAATCTCTGGCTTTAGCTTTGATGCATAATCCTGAGCTGAAGGCTTTTTCCTGGGATGTTCGTACCTCAGAAGCAAGGCAATTACAGGCAAGCCTCCGGCCAAATCCCGCTCTTGGGGTCCAATTTGAAGAGGTTGGCGGGCCGGGGCAGCGCAGTGGTTTTGATGTGGCAGAAACAACTATACAGTTGAGCCAGTTGATAGAGCTGGGAGATAAACGCAATAAGCGAATAAAGCTGGCTTCACTGGAAAAAGAGCTGGCAGGATCGGATTATGAGGCCAAACGTCTGGATGTGTTTACCGAAGTTACCAGGGCTTTTATTGAGGTGCTGGCTGCACAGCATCGGCTTGGATTGGCAGAAGAGCTGCTGCAACTTTCTGAGGAATTAGTAGACACAGTTGCAAAAAGGGTTGAAGCCGGCAAAGATTCGCCATTGGAAAAGACAAAAGCTGCTGTAGTCCTTTCGAATATTAAAATCCAGCATCAAAAAACTGTGCAGAATCTCGAATTCGCTCGCAAGCAGCTGGCCTCTACCTGGGCCGGAAAAGAGCCTGTGTTTGAAAGTGTCGCAGGCCGGCTCGATTCGTTGTCACCAATACCGTCAATCGATGAGCTGACAGATTTGACCGCACAGAATCCGGATATTACTCGATGGTCTCTGGAAATTGATCAAAAAAAGGCCGCTTTGGAGTTGGAAAAAGCCAAGGCGATTTCAGATATTACACTCAACGGCGGTCTCCGGAGATTCAATGAAACCGATGATAATGCAATAGTATTTGGTGTATCCATTCCCTTGCCGATCTCGGACAGAAATCAGGCGGGTAAACTGGCGGCAGCTTATAATCTCGCCAGGGCAAGAGAAAAGCAAAGAGCGGCACATATTAGAATACAAATGGAATTGGCCAAGGCTTACCGGGCACTTTCCAGCGCATATACAGAGGCTGCTGAACTGGACAAGAATGTATTACGGGGAGCTGAAAGTGTTTTTGAAGCTTCAAAGACAGGGTACACCCAGGGTAAGCTGGATTACCTGAACGTATTGGACGCGCAGCGAACCTTATTCAAAGCAAAGGCACAGTATATAGATGCTCTTGCCTCATACCATACTGCTAAAGCTGATGTCGAACGTTTAATTGGACGCCCAATCGACAGTGAAACTCTTTCACGAAATGAGGACAAAAAATGAAACATAGAAAACTGATAGCATTAACAGTTGTTCTTTCGGTAGGCATATTTGGTCTGGTTATTTCCAGATTAGGCTCAGACCATGACCATGATCAACACGATCATGAAAAGTCATCCCAGGTTACGGTGTGGGGTGACCGCTTCGAGATTTTTCTCGAGCACCCTTTCATCGTGGCCAATACGCCAACTGAGTTCGTCACCCATGTCTCCGATCTGGTAACGTTTGAGCCTCGAAAAAAAGGGCCCGTTACTTTCATCTTGCGTCACGGTTCCGAGGCGCCAATTGAGCATATCGAACAGGCTCCGGCAAGAGACGGTATTTACATTCCCGAACTCACTTTTCCTCAATCCGGTAAGTGGGACGTGTCGCTGGTTATTGGCCTCGAAGGCAAAGATCACATTATCAATCTGCCGCTTTTTGAGGTGTATGGCTCCCATGAAGAAGCTGACCGGGCTCCATTACCCCATGAGATCGCCGGTATTAGTTTTCTTAAGGAACAGCAATGGGAAATACCAACCGGAACCGAGCCGGTTCGGAGGCGGAAAGTACTGGACAACGAAGTATTGGCCGTCCCTGAATCCGCTCTGGTCGAAGAAAACGGCATGCCGATGGTCTTTGTCCAGGTGGCCGGCGAAACCTTCCAGAAATATTGTCTGAAAATAGGCGGCCGGGCAAATGGCTTTGTGGAGGTTTTATCTGGCCTATCCGAAGGGGAGTTCGTTACGACTAAAGGCGCCTATGCGATCGCGCGAGCTGAGCATGGTGAGGAGTCGACTGTCCATCTCAGTGACGAACAAATAAGAAAATTCGGGATTGAAACAAGCCCGGCAGGACCCGGGGACATCAAGGTGCGTGTAAGCCTGCCCGGTCAAATCGCTATCAACACAGACCGTATGGTTCATATTGTTCCACGTGTTCCGGGCATTGTGCGGGAAGTAAAAAAGAAACTGGGCGATCCCGTAAAGAAAGGCCAGGTCATGGCTGTTATAGAGAGCCGTGATTTGGCCGATGCCAAGGCGACTTACCTGGCATCGATCGAACGTTTAGAGTTGGCCAATACAATTTTTGAACGTGAGGAGAAACTTTGGAAGCAGGAAATCTCTTCTGAGCAGGAGTATCTCGATGCGAAAAAGGTTTTTGCTGAAGCTAAAATAGCAAAGCGCAGTGCCGAACAGAAACTGCGTGCATTGGGTTTTAACGCTGAATATCTTAAGATGCTTCCCTCAGAACCGGCGGAGCTACTTACAACATTTGAGATTACAGCTCCGTTCGACGGCACAATTATACAAAAGCATATCAGTTTAGGAGAAGTAATCAAGGATGATGAGGATGTTTTTGTTGTTGCCGATCTGGATACTGTCTGGGTTGACCTGCAAGTCCATCAAAAAGACGCAGGCCTTATAAAGAAAGGTCAGGAGGTGATAATTTTAGCCACATCAAGTGTGCCTGAAACCAAAGGTGTGATTGATTACGTTGAGCCAGTAGTTAACCAGAAGACGCGGACCGCGCTTGCAAGGATTGTACTGGACAATACCTCAGGACAGCTTAGGCCGGGGACATTTGTAACGGCCGATGTGTTGGTGGACAAAGTCCCTGCAATAGTCGCAGTTGCCAAAGACATCCTTCAGGATATAGACGACAAGACCTGTGTCTTTGTAAAGAATGAGCATTGTTTTGAGGCTCGCCCCGTAACTGTTGGCCGGTCTAATGATAAATATATCGAAATTGTCTCAGGTATCAGGCCCGGCGAGAAAATAGTGACAAAAAACAGTTTTCGTCTTAAAGCAGAACTTGAGAAGACGGCAGGCGGGGGCCACGCCGGCCACGCTCATTAAGACTATCGGAGTTATAATAATATGATTGCAAAACTCATTCAGTTTTTGATTAAACATAAACTCCTGGTGCTTTTGGGGGTTGTTGGTGTCAGTGTGGCAGGAGGATACTCGCTTTCACAATTGCCTATTGATGCCTTTCCCGATATCAGCCCTAATCTGGTACAGGTTTTTGCCGAGCTTGAAGGTATGGCCGCTGAAGAGGTCGAGCAGTTCATTACGCGTCCTGTTGAGGTGGCGATGAGGGGCATTCCGGGTGTCAATAAAATACGTTCGATATCATCACTCGGACTTTCTACGGTCAACATTTACTTTGAAGACGATGTGGATATCTACCTGGCCCGACAGCTTGTTTCTGAAAGACTCAAAGAGGCCGAAGAAGGTATCCCTGAAACCATGAATATGCCTCACGGTCTCGAAATGGGCGCCATTGCCAGTGGAATGGGAAAGATCCTTGCTTATTACGTTGATGGAAATGACTTCAGTACCACCGATCTGCGCACGATTCAGGATTGGATTATCAAACGCGACATTCAGACCGTACCAGGCGTTGCGAAAGTTATAAGTCAGGGGGGGCATGTCCGGCAGTACCAGATAAAGGTCTATCCTGAGAAGCTTCTCGAATATGATTTGACATTAGATGACGTCATCGAGGCCGTCCGGAAAAACAACTTAAACTTAGGGGCCGGCATTATTGAGAGAGGGGCCGAAGAGCTGATTGTTCGAAGCCTGGGATTAATAGAAACAATCGACGATATTGAAAACACTGTTATATGTACCCGCCAGAGCAACCCTGTTTACGTAAAGGATATTGCTGCCGTGGAATTTGGTAACGCTTTCAGGCGAGGTGTGGCTTTCTTAAATGGAGAAAGGGAGGTTGCGGTCGGCAGCGTATATAAACTCCATGGGGCCAATTCATTTGAGGTAATCAGCCGTATAAAGAAGCGAATGTCCCAAATCAATGAAAACCTCCCGGAAGGAGTAAAAGTAGTCACCTTCTATGACCAGTCCGCTCTTGTCAAAAACAGTATAAATACTGTCAAGGGTGCATTTGCGCTGGGGCTTATTCTGGTATGTCTTGTATCCTTTACCTTCCTGGGGAACCTGCGTAACGCCCTGATTGTGGTGTGCTCACTACCTTTTTCCACACTATTAGCGTTTATTTTTATGCATCGCAATGGAATACCCGGCGATTTGATTTCCTTTGGAGGCATAGCGATTGCGCTCGGCATGATAGTTGATGCTACCATTATAATGGTCGAAAAAATTCAGTCTGCAATCGGCGAAAAAGGAAATACAGCCTCGGTATCTGAGATAATTTTGTCCGCTGCCAAAGAAGTCGACCAGCCTATTTTCTTTGCTGCTTCTATTATCATTATTGTCTTTATTCCCATCTTTACTCTCGGTGAGGTCGAGGGAAAGATGTTCAGACCTCTGGCTTTTGCAGTTTCAACGACGATGGTTGGCTCGTTAATCTACGCACTAATTATTGCTCCCGTATTCTATCGTCTTCTGCACAAAGAAGGCGGCAAAGATCAAAAAGTAAAGGCCATTCATCCGTCAATTCTTCGGCACTATAAATCAATACTGATGTATTGTCTCCACCGCCGTTCGGCGATTATCTGCACCATAATTATTCTGATGATTATTGGCGGCTCGTTTTTTGCCCAATTAGGCAGAGAGTTTGTGCCGACTCTTCAGGAGGGCACTATTCAGGTTTTGGCGTATATGAATCCAAACATATCTCTGAAGGAAATCAGTGCCACTTCAAAGGAAATATCAGAAGATATCTTAAGCTTCCCTGAGGTAAAGCATGTCATCGCTGATATTGGTTATGGTGAAGTCGGCCCCCACGTACATCATACTAATTTTGCCTGCATAACCGTTACCCTGAAACCTAAAAAGCAATGGAAAACTGTCAAAACGCAGGAAGAATTAGTTGCCCGAATTGACAATCGCATCGGTAATTATCCCGGAGTCTCTATCAGTTTTTCCCAACCAATCAAGCATGAAATAGACGGCTTAGTTGGTGGGGCCGGCACTGCGGTCGTTGCCAAGCTTTTCGGCCATGACATGGACATTCTTCAAGACAAAGCTGTAGAAATCCGTGAAGTACTTTCCCAAATCAATGGGGCAGTTGATTTAAGAATCGAACAAGTGGCCGGCCAAACACAACTTCAGATTGATATGAACGGTTACCAAATAGCTCGCCATGGCCTGAATAACTATCAAATACAGCATACAATCCACAATGCTATAGCTGGAGAGGAAGTCGGAAAGGTCTTTGAGGATGAAAAAATCTTCGGTATTACCGCCAGATTTGCCGAACCCTACCGCAGGAACATCGAGTCAATAAGAAACCTGCTCATTCGTACGCCGGATGGATACAATGTTCCGCTTGAAGATTTGGCAAATATTAAAACTGTTACCGGTCTAAGACAGATAAGCCGTGAGGACACTCAACGCTATATCTCGGTACAATGCAATGTTCGCGGCAGAGATACCGGCAGCTTTGTCCGGGAAGCCCAAAAAAAGGTTGCAGACAGTGTTAGCTTTTCCCCCGGGTACAGGCTCGCATGGGGCGGGCAATTTGAATTACAGCAGGCTGCAAACAAGAGACTGGCTGTGGTTATTCCAATTACCTTGTCTTTGGTTCTTATAATGCTCTACAGCTTGTTCAATTCGTTCAAGAATGTGCTTCTGATTATGCTCAACATACCGTTAGCATTAGTGGGTGGAGTTTTTGCCCTTGTCCTTTTCGGGGAAAACATGAGTATTCCCTCTTCTATCGGATTTATCGCTCTGTTTGGAATTGCTTTGACAAACGGTTTGATATTGATATCGCGGTTTGAATATCTCAAAACACAAGGTCTTTCTTTACGAGATGCGATAATTGCCGGCTCTTTGTCAAGGCTAAGGCCCGTCCTGATGACCACAATAACCACCGCTTTGGGATTATTGCCATTGGTTATAACTTCCGGTACCGGTTCAGAAGTGCAAAGGCCGTTGGCTATTGTCGTAATAGGTGGACTTGTATCATCCACTCTATTGACTCTAATTGTTATACCAACTCTTTATGAATGGGTTACCGCACAGACGAAGAGCCAGAGTCTTAAGTCCACAGACCCATTAGGTGTATAACCGTACCGATGAATACCTGTTTCTGAGTACCCCCCTTCCTGCCTTCGCAAGCTCCTTGGGGGCCAGCCCGCCACGCATATTGGCGGGCAAGTCGGCAGCACCGTTAGGCGTTCTGCGGAGACGCCTAACAGCGAAAGCAGGGAGACCGCAACGGAAATTTTGAGAAAATCCCGAAGTTGAGAATAATAGTCATTGACTAAACTGCTCAATATATGTTAAAATAAACAGAATTCGTATAACCGATAATTGCGATTTTAAGGCTCATAAGTTACAGGGACCCTATTTTGCAAAAGATCGCAAAATGGGAATCCACAAAGATAAAAATGCAGTCAATGGCCTAAACATCGGTGAGGAAGGAGATAGAAGAGGCCCATGTCTATGAGAATTTCACTGCTCACGTTTGTGTTCATTATATCTCTGGTCGGTTCCGTAAGGGCCGACTGTCCCGTCGGTGACCTGAATGGGGACTGCGACGTCAATTTGCCGGACCTGGGGATTTTTGTCGAGCAGTGGTTGGACCCCCCGGGCTGCTTAGCCCATCCCAACGATTGTGCTGACCTGGATGGCGTCAATGGGGTCAATATGGCTGACTTTGCCCTGTTGGCTGCAAACTGGCTTATAAAGACAGGTTCGTTACAGGTTACTATCTTACCGCCGGAAGCTGTCACCGCCGGAGCACAGTGGCGCGTAGACGGCGGCACCTGGCAAGATAGTGATTATACAGAAACTTGTGTTACGGTAGGTACTCATACGGTTGAGTACAAGGCCGTCACCGACTGGAATGAACCGAATAGCCAGGCAGTCCAGATTAACGATAGTCAAACGACTACCACCAGCGGAACGTATATCCTGCAGACAGGTTCACTGCAGGTTACTATCTCTCCACAGGCAGCCATAGATGCAGGAGCGCAATGGCGTGTGGATGGCGGTGCTTGGCGGAATAGCGGCTATACCGAGAGCGGTCTGCCGGTCGGTTCTCATATGGTTGAGTACAAGGCCGTCACCGACTGGAATGAGCCGAATAGCCAGGCAGTCCAGATTAACGATAGTCAAACGACTACCACCAGCGGAACGTATATCCTGCAGACAGGTTCATTGCAGGTTACGATTTCTCCACAGGCGGCTATCGACGCGGGAGCACAATGGCGTGTGGATGGCGGTACCTGGCGGAACAGCGGCTATACCGAGAGCGGTCTGCCGGTCGGTACTCGTACGGTTGAGTACATGCCTGTCATCGGCTGGAATACACCTGCTAACGAAATCGTTCAGATTAGCGATGGCCAGATGACCTCCACCAGTGGAACGTATATCCTGCAGACAGGTTCATTGCAGGTTACTATCTCTCCGCAGGAAGCAATAGATGCAGGAGCGCAATGGCGAGTCGACGGCGGCACATGGAGAGATAGTGAGTATATAGAGAGCGGTCTGTTGGTAGGTTCGCATAATGTTGAGTACAGTGTCGCCAGCGGATGGGATACGCCTGTTAACGAAACGGTCCAGATTAATGATGGTCAAACGACTACCATCAGCAGAACATATATCCTGCAGACAGGTTCACTGCAGGTTACGATTTCTCCACAGGCGGCTATCGACGCTGGAGCACAATGGCGGGTCGATAACCGCACGTGGCGAGATAGTGGCTATATAGAAACCGACCTTTCGGCAGGCCCACATACGGTAAGGTATAAGGACATCAGCGACTGGGATACACCGGCCAACGAAACGGTACAGATTAATGGTGGTCAGACAACACCGCTTACCAGAACATATACACAGCAGACAGGCTCGCTGCAGGTTACTATTTTACCGCCGGGAGCTGTCACCGCCGGAGCAAAATGGCGTGTGGACGACGGCGACTGGCACGACAGTAACGATATAGTAAGCGACCTTAGCATAGGCTCTCACACAGTTGAGTATAAACCTATCACGGGCTGGGATACACCGTCTAACGAAATGGTCCAGATTAATGATGGTCTGACGACCACAACCAGTGGAATGTATATACTGCAGACAGGTTCGTTGCAGGTTACTATCTTGCCGCCGGAAGCTGTCACCGCTGGAGCACAGTGGCGTGTTGACGGTGGCGACTGGCACGACAGTAACGATATAGAAAGCGGCCTTATCGTAGGCTCTCACACCGTAGAGTACAAGACTATCACTGGCTGGGATACACCATCTAACGAAATGGTCCAGATTAATGATGGTCTGACGACGTCTACAAGTGGTACCTATATCTTACAGACGGGCTCACTGCAAGTGACGATCCTTCCTCCGGAGGCTGCCGCCGCTGGAGCACAATGGCGTGTGGACGGCGGAACCTGGCGGGACAGCGGCTATACCGAAGGTGGTCTGCCGGTAGGTTCTCATACGGTTGATTATAAGCCGATCACCAACTGGAATGAGCCGAATAGCCAGGCAGTCCAGATTAACGATAGTCAAACGACTACTGCTACTGGTACTTATATCCAGCAGACAGGTTCGTTGCAGGTCACTATCTCTCCACAGGCGGCTATCGACGCGGGAGCACAATGGCGTGTAGATGGCGGTGCTTGGCGGAACAGCGGCTATATCGAGAGCGGTCTGCCGGTCGGTACTCATACGGTTGAGTACATGCCTATCATCGGCTGGAATACGCCTGTTAACGAAATCGTTCAGATTAGTGATGGTCAGATGACCTCCACCAGTGGAACGTATATCCTGCAGACAGGTTCATTGCGGGTTACTATCTCTCCTCAGGAAGCCATAGATGCAGGAGCGCAATGGCGAGTCGACGGCGGCACCTGGCAGGACAGCAACTACACTGAGAGTGGTTTGTTGGTTGGTTTCTATGCGGTTGAGTTTAGTATGATAGACGGCTGGAGTACGCCTGCTACCCAAATGGTCCAGATTAATGATAATCAGACGACGACTACCAGTGGCATTTATATCCAGCAAATACATACACAGTTGAAAATCAATGAGTTTATGGCGAGCAACGCCAGCAAGGTGCCCCTTGAAGAGGGCGAGCTGCTGGATGGAGACGGTCAATCTTCCGACTGGCTCGAAATTTACAATCCGACGGATGAGACCGTTGATTTGGACGGCTGGTACCTGACTGACAGTAAAAACAACCGGACCAAGTGGCAATTCCCGGATGGTCTCCAGATTGTGGGCGGTGAGTTCCTGATTATCTTTGCCTCGCAGAAGACGTATGAGGGAAATCCGCTTAATTACCCATATCTTGACCCTGCTGGTTACTATCACACAAACTTCGAGCTCGACAAATATCTTGGTGAATACCTGGCGTTGGTGGCACCCGACGGTAACACCGTCGTTCACGAATACTCACCGAAGTTTCCCTCTCAGTTGACCAATATTTCGTATGGTCTTGCGCAGTATGCCACGACGCTCGTACCAACAGGAGCGACCGCCACTTATCATGTGCCTACCAGTACTGACGCTGCCCTGGGCACTGATTGGACCGCTGTTGATTTCAACGACTCGGGATGGGACACCGGAAAGACCGGTCTCGGCTTCGGAAGTGCCATAGTAGAGACCGGGCAGGATATCGGCACCCCCTCAGCCGCCGGCTCCTATTCGGTCGACAACGGTGTTTATACAGTAGAGGGTGATGGGGAGGACATCTGGGGACCGACGGACGACTTCTACTATGTATATAGCCCTCTAACCGGTGATGGCGAGATAATTGCACGTGTCATTAGCATAGAGAGAACTAACAGCGGGGCCAAGGCCGGAGTAATGATTCGCGAAGAGCTCACTAACACATCATCGCACGCGATGATGATAGTAACACCACCAAATGGAGCGGACGAGTATGCCTTTCAGTGGGTTGATGGAACTGACCGCGACAATAACCTACAAGGTGGTGATGTAACGTTGCCCTCGTGGCTAAAGATAGAGCGTATTGGCGACAACTTTACTGGTTACTATGCGCCCGACGTCGGCGGCAGTCCGGGGGAGTGGGTGCAGATGGGAACCACAACCATTAATATGGTAGAGAATGTTTACGTTGGACTGTGCGTCACATCACGCTCGGACGGTGATCTGTGCACGGCTGTGTTCGATAATGTGACACGTACCGGCGGGGTTAACACCGACCTGCAGGATGAGATGTTAGACATCAATGCCTCACTCTGGACACGTATCGAATTTTACCTTGATGAGGACCAGCGAGGCCTCTTTGACACCTTTATGTTACGGATGAAGTACGAGGATGGATTCGTTGCATACATTAATGGTCAGGAAGTTGCCAGTTGCAACGCTCCGAACTCGGTCGTGTGGAACTCCACGGCTCTGTCTGACCGTCCGATTGAGGATTCTTTGGTCTTCGAGGAAATCAATATTATGCCCTTCCTGGATACCCTGCGGATCGGCGGGAATGTGCTGGCAATTCATGGGCTAAACGACGCCCCGGCTGATGATGAGTTCCTTATCCTGCCGGAGCTGTTCGCCGCCAGCAGCATCGATGTCCCGCAATACTTCGCAACAGCGACACCAGACGCCTTAAACGTCGCTGATGCAAAGGGTATTGTTTCAGAGGTCTGGTTCAGTTATGAGCGTGGTTACTATGACACTGGATTCCAGTTGACGTTGTCTACTGCGATGGAAGACGCTGAGATCCGTTACACCATCGATGGCTCGTACCCCACAATAACCAACGGGCTTACTTACACTTACCCCATCGACGTAAATCAGACTACCACCGTTCGTGCCGTTGCGGTCAAACCGGGCTGGCTGTCTACAGATGCAGTTGCCCATACATACATCTTTTTGTTTGATGTGGCTAACCAGCCGGCATTTCCACCGGGCTTTCCAACGAGCTGGGGCAGCTATACAGCCGACTACGGAGTTGACCCTGATGTTGTCAATACCACCCTGCCCGGTTACAGCTTTGAGGAAGCATTGCTGTGGATTCCGAGTGTATGTATTACCATGCTTACCGACGACCTCTTTGGCGCAGCCGACGGAATCTATGTTTACTCAACCTCGAAAGGTGACCAGTGGGAGCGGCCGGCTTCCATTGAGCTCATCTATCCCGACGGCCGTGACGGTTTCCAGATCAATGCCGGCGTACATATGCACGGCGGCGCAAGTCGCAATCACAACAGTACTCTCAAGCATTCCTTCCGTCTCGTATTCAGGGGTATTTACGGCCCCACGAAGCTCAATTTCCCGCTCTTCCCCGACTCCGATGTCGATGAATTCAACCAGCTTGTACTGCGAGGCTCATCAGGTGATTCCTGGACATACCCCGACTCATATCGTGATGGGGTCTTACGTCACATCAAAATACAAGCCCAGTACACACGCGACCCGTGGATGAAAGATTCCCAGCGGGCTATGGGGCACAATTCAGCCAACTCGATTTTCGTACACCTTTATCTAAACGGCCTCTACTGGGGCCAATATAATCTCTGCGAGCGAGTGAACAGCTCCTTTCAGGCATCCTATTTTGGTGGTCACAAAGATGACTACGATGCTATCCACGATTACGAAGAGCTTCAGTCCGGCACTTGGGATGTTTGGGACCAGATGTTTGACCTCGCCGCGGCAGGACTGGCCGATGACCAGGACGCTCAGTTCATTCAGGGCAATAATCCCGATGGTACTCGCAATCTCAACTATCCGATTTTGCTCAACGTCGACAACCTCATCGACTATATAATTCTGCACAACTTCGCCCGCTCTGAAGACTGGCCCTGCCACAACTTCTGGGCCGCTCGCCGGCGAGGACCGTTGAGCGAAGGCTTCAAGTTTTTCGTCTGGGACCAGGAAAACCACAACAATACACTCGAACGATTCATTACCGGGTGTGGGTGTCATATCGAGATACTGCCGGGCGAGGAAACGCGTTCCCTTCGCCCCGGCTATTTGTATGCAAAGCTTCGCGATAACCCGATGTTCAGGCGAAAGTTCAGCGACCAGGTTCATAAGCACATGTTCAACGACGGCCTCTTCACAATCGAAAAAGTCGAGGAACGATGGATGAAGCGGGCCAACGAAGTTGACAAATCAGTCGTTGCAGAGTCGGCTCGATGGGGAGATGCAAAGAGATCTGTCCCTTATAAACGCGAAGTGGAATTTCTGACTGAGCAAAACAGGATCCGTACTGAATACTGGCCGTATATCAGTGCCATCGTTCTTGATAGGTATCGAGGTGTCGGGCTTTACCCTGACATTCACGCACCTGTATTCCGGATAAACGATGTTAATCAGCACGGTGGAAATATATCAAGCACTGATGAGCTGACTATGAACAATCCCAACGGGTCCGGCACAATCTATTACACCACAGACGGCAACGACCCACGCCTGCCGGTGAGCACGCAGATAGATGGTACAATCCTCGTGGCTGAGGGTGCGCCCAAGAAAGTGCTTGTGCCCACCGGCTCTGTCAACGACAACTGGCAAGGCGGTGGTCCATTCAACGATTCGAGTTGGAATGACGGTACTTTCATAGCCGACAAAACAGGCGGTGTCGGATACGATGAGAGAGCAGACTACAAACCATATATCAGCTACGATGTCGAATCTCTGATGAACGCCGATTTGAATCCCGGTGCCAACACCTCCTGCTACATCCGCATCCCGTTCACCTTGAACGGCGACCCGTGCGACTTCAACCTTATGAACCTGAAGATACGGTACGATGATGGCTTCGTCGCCTACCTCAACGGCGATGAGCTCAAGCGGATAAACTTTCCAGAAGGCGAAACGCCTGTCTGGAACTCGAACGCCAGCACCGGCCATGAGGCCTCCGGATTTGAGACTATTCCCGTGTCCGAAGACATAAACTCCCTGCAGCAAGGTGACAACATACTGGCAATCCACGGCCTGAATATACACAACGTCAGCAGCGATTTCCTTATCTCTGTTGAGCTGGTCGCCAGCGATGTCAATTCCACTACAGGTGGCGTTTCACCCGGCGCTATCGAGTATAGCGGGCATATCACGTTAAACAAGAGCACGCATGTTAAGGCTTGTGTTCTGGATGGCACCACGTGGAGCGCACTGAACGAGGCGATATTTGCCGTCGGCCCGGTCGCAGATAACCTGCGCATCACCGAGATTATGTACCATCCGCTGTTCACCGGCAATCTAAATGACCCGAACGAGGAATTCATTGAGCTGAAAAACATCGGACCTGATACACTGAATCTGAATCTGGTAAAATTCACTGAAGGAATCAATTTCACCTTCCCGGATATGGAACTCGACCCCAACGAGTACGTCGTAGTCGTGAAAAACCGCAATGCATTCGAGGCCCAATACGGCACATCGATCAACATAGCGGGCCAGTACACCGGCAGCCTGGCCAATAATGGGGAAAGGATTAAACTCCAGGATGCTGTTGGGCAGACAATTCTTGATTTTGAGTACGAGGACGGCTGGCGCCCAATCACCGACGGCGACGGTTTTTCTCTGACTATAATAGAGCTCGGCGACAGCGCCATTTATAGTTCGAAAGGCCTGGTCGCGCACTGGAAGTTCGATGATGGCTCCGGCAGCACCGCGATAGACAGCGCCGGCAGCAATAACGGGACCCTGCATGGAGACGCAACCTGGACAACAGGCCGAATTGGTGGAGCATTAAGCTTAGACGGTGACGGCGATTATGTTGATGTTGATCCCATCGCCGCTCTTGGGGGCGACACTTTAACCGCGCAGGCATGGATATGCATGGATGAGTTTGCAGGGCCGTGGAATGCTATACTAACGCAGCAAGATTTGGGCAACAATGGTTGCTATTTCTATGTCGCTAATAATGCACCTACATTTTACATTTCCGAAAGTTCTGTTTTTGCTCAGGTAACTTCACCCGAAACACTTAACGCAGACCAATGGTATCATGTTGCTGCAACAAATAATGGTTCCACCCTGAAGCTGTACGTTGATGGCCTGTTGAAAGACAGTGTCTCCTCATCCGGTTTTACAGGGGCTATGGGCGACGCTTTTATTGGCTATGAAACTGCTACTCCGCTCTATTACACCGGTCTAATAGACGATGTTCGCATCTACAATCGTCCGGTGAGCGAAAGTGAATTTCAGGATATAGCCGACCCGATGGGACGCTGGAGCCGGAAACGCTCCTGGCGTGCGAGTGTATACCGCAACGGCTCACCCGGCTCCGATGATAGCGACATTCTCCCCAATCCCGGTGCCATAGTAATCAACGAAGTGATGTCGCATTCGAATGCCGGTCCGGACTGGATTGAGCTGTACAATACCACCAACGAAGCGATTAACATCGGCGGCTGGTTCCTCAGTGACAATGACAGAGATGAGCCGAACCTGATGAAATACAGAATTGGCGATGGGACAATGATCGACCCGAACCATTATTTGGTTTTCTACGAAGATACAGATTTCAACAAACCGCTCGACCCCTGTTGTCTTATACCTTTTGCCTTAAGTGAGAATGGCGATGAAGCGTGCCTGTCCTCGCGTAAGGACCCGAATGGGATGTTGACCGGCTACCGCGAGGTGGAGGGTTTTGGCGCTTCGCGGACCAACGTTTCGAAGGGCCGTTACTTCAAGAGCAGCACCGGCAATTTCAACTTTGTG
>SDBU01000912.1_pt1 | contig 43084 bp, 33 predicted proteins | sample 2277071 | NCBI WGS metagenome assembly SDBU01 (sample SAMN10397929, study PRJNA504765) | marine sediment metagenome | isolation source: marine sediment core GS08_GC12, 126 cmbsf | place: Arctic Ocean: Gakkel Ridge, Loki's castle | collected 2008
GCCGGCCCCCACCCCTCTCCTGCGCGCCGCCACCGGTGGGAACACGGCGCCCTCCGCCGGGTGCCTGTCCCGATGCTCTGGGGACCGCGCCGACGGCGTACCTGCAAGCGTCCGATCCCTCACGCAGTGCAACCCGCCGGCGACGGCGACGGAGCGGTCGGGTTGGCCGGTTAGGGCCCAGCCGCCCTACAGCAGCGAGATGCCCGCGGCCCGGCAGATATCCAGCACCTCCGGCGGCCAGGCGCCGACCTGGACTTCGCCGATGTGGGCCTTCTGCAGCAGCAGCATGCACAGACGAGACTCCCCGATGCCCCCGCCGATCGACTGGGGCAGCTCCCCGGACAGCAGCATCTTGTGCCAGGGCAGGTCCTTGCGCTCGGGGCAGCCGCGAATGGCCAATTGGGTGAGCATCGTCTCGGCGTCGACGCGGATTCCCATCGACGAGAGCTCGAAGGGCACCTCGAGCAGTGGATTCCACACGAAGATGTCGCCGTTTAGCCCCTTGGTCTCCGGCCCGGTGGGAGTGGTCCAGTCGTCGTAGTCCGGCGCGCGGCCGTCGTGGATGGTCCCGTCGGGCAGCTCACCCCCGATGCCGATGATGAACACGGCACCGTGAGCCTGGCAGGCGGCGCGCTCGCGGGCCGACTGGTCGGCGTCGGGGTACTGTTTGGCCAGTTCCTCGGTGTGCACGAAAACGATCTCATCGGGCAGGAAGGGCTTGAGGTGCGGATGGACCTTGGCGATCTGGGCCTCGGTGGCCTTGATGGCGGCGTAGATGTCTCGCACGACCGTCTTGAGCGTGGTAAGCGTACGCTGGGCGGGGGCGAGCACGCGCTCCCAGTCCCACTGGTCGACGTAGATCGAGTGTAGGTTGTCCAACTCCTCCTCGTCCGGGCGAAGGGCGTTCATGTCGGTGTAGATACCCTCGCCGACACCGAAACCGTACTTGTGCAGGGCGTGGCGTTTCCACTTGGCCAGCGAGTGGACGATCTCGTACCTCACGTTGCCTTCGGCCTTGACCTCGAAGGCCACGGGGCGCTCGATCCCGTTGAGGTTGTCCTGGACGCCGCTGTCGGCGCGGACGAACAGCGGCGCGGTGATCCGCTGGAGCCCCAGCCGCCGGCTGAGTTCCGCCTGGAAGTGGTCCTTGAGGAACTTGATGGCCGCCTCGGTCTCGAAGACGCCCAGTGCGGCCTTGTAGCCTTGAGGAACGATCGTACCCAAAGGGGTCCTCCTATCTGGCGAGAGTCTCAGGCGGCGCCCCGTCGGCCGATTACCGGGCCTCGGCGATGGCCGGGGCGGTCTTCTTGCGGAGCAGGCGGGACCGGCACACCAGCAAGGCGGCGTCCAACTGCGTGTCGGCGGCCAGTTGCTCGGCCATCTGCCTGTCGAGCACGCCGGGCTCGCGGTGCTGGAGCACCTCGGTCTTGCGGCGGAGGGCGAGCCACCGTCGAAGCTGCCGGGGGGTCATCGACACGTGCACGTCGGGCTCGACGCCCCACTCGGTGGCCCCGTCGACGCGATGCAGGCACCGCCCGTTGGGCAGGTAGTAATACGCGGTGGTCAGCTTCAGATACGCCTCGCTGAGCCGCAGGATGTCCTGGCGAATGGGCATCAGGTTCTGCACGCTTCCCTTGCCGAAGCTCCGCCGACCGACGATGACGGCCCGGCCGAGGTCTTTCAGGGCGCCGCTGACGATCTCCGAGGCCGAGGCACTGTATTCGTTCACCAGCGCCACCACCTCCCCGTCCAGGAAGCCCCCGTCCTCGGAGGCCCCCGTGGCGCTGCGAGGCTGCTGGCGACCCTTGGTCGAGACGATCGTCCCTCGCCGGAGGAACTCGTCGGCCACCGCGGTGGCCGAGCTCAACAGCCCGCCGGGGTTGAACCGCAGATCGAGAATCAGCCCCTTGGCCCCGCGCGACCGCATCTCGGCGAGGGCGTCGCGCAGGTTCGCCGAGGTGTCCCTGGTGAAGCTGGTCAGGCGCAGGTAGCCGATGTGGTTTTCCTTGTCGATCATCCAGTCCCAGCCGCCGCCGTTGACGCGCCTCCACCCCTTGACGGTCTGCATGTGGATTTCGGCCCGAACGAGGGTCCGTTTGAAGGACGCCTTTCCCGGCCGCTTGATCGTCAGCACGACCTTGCTGCCTTTCGGGCCGGTGATCCGCCGGACGGCGTCGTCGATCTCGATGTTCTCCGCCGAGGACCCGTCGATCTCCGTGATGAAATCCCCCGCCTGGATCCCCGCCCGGTAGGCCGGGGTGTCCTCCAGCGGGCTGACGACCTTCAGCAGGCCGTTCTCCATCTGGATCTGGATGCCCACGCCCGAGAAGCTTCCCATGGTGTGCTTGCGGAAGTCGGCCCAGTCGTTCGGCCAGATCATCTGGCTGAAGCGGTCCAGCCGCTCGGTCATGCCGCTGGCGAACTCGACGTCGATCACCTCGTCGGGCAGGCGGACCGTTTCGCGGTTGGCCCGCAGCAGGCGGTTGAGGTCCAGCCGCAGCAGTTCGTGATCCACCCGGTCGCTGGTCCGCGCTTCGGTGATTAACTCGTCGATTCGTTTGAGGAACGCGTCCAGCTTGTCCTTATCGCCTAGGCCGGGGAAGGTTTGGGCCAGCTTGGGCAATTCACCCAGCACGCGAACCGCCCGCAGGGCGCCCAGGAGCACCTTGCGGTAGTTCACGGTGTCGACGTACGTTTCCTCGATACGCCCGATCGCCTTGCGGACCATGTAGGCGTCCACGCCGCGAATGTGCCGCTTCCACTTGTCGTTGCCGTTCTCCACCGCCGGCTGGGTCTCGCTCGTCTCGCCGTGACCGGAGCGATTCGCTCCCGGCGGCCCGTACAGCGCCAGCACGCGAGCCTGCCGGCTGACGCGATCGATCTGCTCGGTGTACCGCCCATCCTTGTCGAACAGGTCCGCCAAGCCGCTATAGAGGGCCAACGCCGGATACCACTGTTTCTCCTCGGCCTGGGCGGCGGCCCGCTTCTCGGCGCCGGTGACGATCGCCCGGGCCCACGCTTCCTTGAGGAAACCGCTCTCCCCGCCGAGGACCTCCTTCGCCAGCCGGAGCCGGTCCAGTGCCGCCCGCCACGGATGCTCGCTGAGCATGGCCCCGAGGTCGTCCATCGCCTCGAGGACCGCCTCGGCCTGCTCCTCGGTGGCATGCGTGCTTTCCCGCCCGACCTTGAGGGTGTCCCACGACAGCTCCCGGACCTTGCGCTCAAACCGGCCGAACGCCTCCTTCCCCCGCTTGACGGCCTTGAGACGCTCGGCCGAGCCGCCCAGCCCGGCCGACATGGCCTTCAGGGCCTCCTTGATGCTCTTGGCATCCTTATCCAGCCGCTTGGTGAACCAGTCGGCGGCCGTGTAGTTCTCCTCGTCGAGCGAGGCGCCCCGCAGGTCCATGAAGGTCTCGCCGACGTCCCTGACCTGCTCGCGAAGCTTGGCCAGGTCGGCCTTGCCGGCGGGAGCCCGGGCGATCTCCAGCAGGTCCTTGGCCCTGTCGACGGCCTCGGCGTACTCCTGCCGTCGCTGCTTGCTGCGTTCGGCCTGGCGACCGAGGAACTGCTTGACCCACGCGCCGGCCTGTTTGGCGGCCTGGTCGTCAGGGGAGAGCTTCAGGGCTTGGCCGAGGGTGGTCTGGCCGGCCTGGAACTCCCCTTCAGCCAGTTGCGCCAGGGCCAGGGCCCGCAGTTCAGCGGGCCTGCCGGACGCCGGGGCCGCCGGGGCCGCCGCCGGGGCCGTCGTCGGGGCCGCCGCGGGGCGGGTTGCCGGGCGTGTCGTCGGCGACTGAGCCACCGCCAGGACACCGGTAATCAACAGGGCGAAGAACGCGTGCAGGCCAATCCGCTTCATTGCTGAACTCCATTCGGGCCGGGTTCTGCCGCCCGGGTAATCGCCATCGGCCATACCGCGGGGCCATGATCTAACCATTCTAAACGCCCCCTGCCGTCCAATGCAACGGTGCGGACCCCCCATCCGGCCTTATCTATCGTACGTTACGGCGACAGAAGGTGTTTGGATTCCCTTGTGACGGGCCCGGCCGATGGGTACTATGGGGGATTGACGACATCTGCCGGAGCCGGTACGGGAGTGGTAACCATGATCCAATGCAAGGACTGTGAGTTCTTCCATCGCGACGCACAGGGCCGCGTGGGCCTCGCCTGCGACCCGTTCGGCAATGTCAAGGAGCCCGAGTGCCTGGCCAAGTGGGAGCTGTTCAAGATCGACCAGATGGTCCAGGCCTACCACGCCACACTGGACTACTACCGCCGGCTGGCGCCCATGCAGGAGAAGATGTTCAAGGTCATGGAACGCGAGATGGACGACCTCAACGAGGCCGAGAAGTGGAAGGTCGACGACGACGAGGACGACGAGGATAAGGGTGAGGGTGAGGATAAGGGTGAGGGTGAGGGTGAGGAATGGGCCAGCCCGTAGGCGGCGTCGCCGGCTTTTGGGCCAGGGGCTTGACGGGTAACCCGCCGGGGGGTAAAAGCTTGGGTTTCGCGTATGAACCCGTCTCACAGCAGAAGAGGAACACAACCATGGCAGAGCTGAAGATTCTCTACGATAAGGACGGCTCCCTGGCCCCGCTGGAAGGGAAGACCGTGGCGGTCATCGGTTATGGCAGCCAGGGCCACGCCCACGCCCAGAATCTGCGGGACAGCGGCATCAACGTGGTCGTCTCGGAGTTGCCCGACACGGCCAACGGTAAACTGGCCGTCGAGCACGGTTTCGAGCCGATCCCGGCCGCCGAGGCCACCAAGAAGGGCGACCTGATCGTCGTCACGCTGCCCGACGAGATCCAGGCGGTCGTGTACGCCAAGGAGATCGGCCCGAACCTGACGCCGGGCAAGGCGATCGGCTTCTGCCACGGCTTCAACATCCACTTCAAATACATCGTGCCCCCCGACGGGGTGGACGTGATCATGATCGCCCCCAAGGGCCCCGGGCACACCGTGCGGAGCTGCTACCAGGAAGGCTCGGGCGTGCCCTGCCTGATCGCCGTGGAAAAGGACGAAACCGGCAGCGCCCACGACCTGGCCCTCGCCTGGGGCATCGGCATCGGCGGCGGCCGAGCGGGCATCATCGAAACCACCTACAAGGAAGAGACCGAAACCGACCTCTTCGGCGAGCAGGCGGTGCTCTGCGGCGGGCTGACCTCGCTGGTCAAGGCCGGGTTCGAGACCCTCGTCGAGGCCGGCTATCAGCCGGGCATCGCCTACTTCGAGGTGCTCCACGAGCTGCTGCTGATCATCAAGCTCATGGCCGAAGGCGGCATCACCTACATGCGGTACAGCATCTCCAACACGGCCGAGTACGGCGACCTGACCCGCGGGCCGAAGCTCATCGGCGACCAGGTCCGCGCCGAGATGAAGAAGATCCTCGGCGAGATCCAGGACGGCAGCTTCGCCAAAGAGTGGATCGAGGAGTGCAAGAACGGCAAGAAGAACTTCAACGCCCTCTACGAGGCCGACAAAAACCACCCGGTCGAGGTGGTCGGGCGGGAACTGCGAAAGATGTTCTCCTGGATGGATGCCAAGGAGACGCCGGAAGGATAACCCGCCTTCCCCCCGAAGATTCGTGAAAACCCCGCGGCCGGCCGAGCCCCCTCAGTCGGCCGCGCTGCTTGCGCGGCGCTTGGGGCGACAGTTGAAATGGCCTTGAAAGCCGGCCCGGGTGAGTCTACAGTTCCTTGGGAAAGGGCTTACGGCGTGGAACAGAAACAACTGCTGGGGCAGATCAGGTCTCGCCTGCTGGCCGCCTACGGCGAGCGAATGCGGGGCGTGGTGCTGTACGGGTCCCAGGTGCGGGGACAGGCCCGCGCCGACAGTGACGTCGACGTGCTGGTGCTGTTGGCCGGCCCCATCCATATGGGCCGGGACATCGTGACCGGTACAGGGGCTCTGTACCCCTTGATGCTGGAGACGGGACTCACAATCGACGCGGCTCCCGTGGACATCGAGGCCTACGAGGCGGGGCGCGTGGCCCTGTACCGCAACGCCCGGAGAGAGGGGATACGCGTGTGAACGAAGAACCCTTGCTGTTCTGGGAGCACGCCTGCAAGGCCTTGGCCGCGGCTCGGCTCGTCATTGACCAAGCCTAGTTGGACAAGACCAGGAGATAGCAGTGGAATACCGCACCCTCGGCGACAGTGACGTGAAGGTATCGGTGGTGACGCTGGGGACGTGGGCGATCGGGGGGTGGCTGTGGGGCGGGCAGGATAAGGCCGAGGGCGTGACCGCCATCGAGCGGGCGGTCGACGTGGGGATCACGTCGATCGACACGGCCCCCATGTACGGCTACGGCCGGAGCGAGGAGACCGTCGGTGAGGCGGTGAAGGGGCGGCGGGATAAGGTGCAGATCCTCACCAAGTACTGCCTGCGGTGGGACTGCACGGAAGGGGAGCACTACTTCGACAGCGTGGACCTGGCGGGGGACCCCACCACCGTGCACCGCAACGGAAGGGCCGACAGCGTGGTCCTGGAGTGCGAGCGGAGCCTCAAGCGCCTGCAAACCGACTACATCGACCTGTACCAGTGCCACTGGCGGGACAACACCACGCCGGTTGAAGAGACCATGACGGCGATCGAGAAGCTTCTCAAGGCGGGCAAGATTCGCGCCGCCGGCGTGAGCAACTTCACCGTCGAGGACATCGCCGCCGCCCGAGCCGTGGTGCCGCTGGCCTCCAACCAGCCGCCCTACAGCATGCTCCGCCGCGACGCCGAGGCCGACATCCTGCCGTACTGCCGGGAGCACAATATCGGCGTGGTGGTCTACAGCCCGCTCCAACTGGGCCTGCTGACCGGCAAGGTGAGCGTCGATCGCGAGTTCCCCGACGACGACCTGCGGGCGCGGAACAAGCTGTTCACGCCGGCCAACCGCCGGGCCGTGCTGGCCTACCTCGATGATATCCGCCCCATCGCCGAGGCCCACAACGCCACGCTGGCCCAACTGGTCATCGCCTGGACCCTCCGCCAGCCCGGCGTCACCGCCGCCCTCGTCGGCGCCCGCAAACCCGAACAAGCCGCCGAAAACGCCAAGGCCGGCGACATCACCCTCACCGATCAGGATATCCAACAGATCAACGAGCGCCTGGACAAACTCGAACTGGAGCGGTAGGCGGCGGACGGGCGGCTACGCGTGGGTCGCCTCACCTTCCGCGGCGCGGGCGGCTTCCATGAGGGCCTCCGAGAGGGTGGGGTGGGCGTGGATCATGTCGGCGACGGCGTCGAGGGTCAGCCCGGCTGAGGAGGCCAGCAGGAGTTCGTGGATCAGTTCGGTGGCCTCGGCGCCGACGACGTGGGCGCCAAGGATGGCCCGGGTATCGGGGGCGTAGAGGATCTTCACCATCCCGTCCAGCCGGCCGACGGCGACGGCCTTGCCGAGGCCGCGGTAGGAGAAGGTGGTCGTGGCGAACTCGACCCCGGCGGCCACGGCGGCCGGGGCGGTGTAGCCGAAGGAGGCCAACTGCGGCTCGCAGTAGACCCCGCTGGGGATGGCCAGCGGGTCCAGCCGCTTACGCCCCGGCGTCCGCCCGGCCATGTGCTCGACGGCGATCTCCCCTTCCTTGCCGGCCACGTGGGCGAGCATCGGTGAGTCGATCACGTCGCCGACGGCGTAGATGCCCTCCGCGGCCGTCTGGTAGTAGTCCCCCACCGGAACGAACCCGCGATCGGTCTCGATGCCCACCGATTCCAGGCCGATGTTCTCGCTGTTCGGCACCCGCCCCACCGCCACGAGCACCGCCTCGGCCTCGACGGTCTGGGGGCCCTTGGGAGTCTCGAGTGTCACGGCCGCACCGGCCTCGCCGGCAGTCATCGACACGGCCTTGGCCGAGGTGGTGAACTTCACCCCGCGCCGCCGGAAGGCCCGCTGGACGATGCGAACGACCTCCGGGTCGGCCTGCGGGAGAATCTGATCGAGCATCTCGACCACGTGAACGTCGGCGCCGAAGGCGTTCATCACGTACGCCAACTCCATGCCGATGTACCCGCTGCCGAGCACCAGCAGGCTGGCGGGCAGTTCCGCCCGCATCAGCAAGCCCGACGACGACAGCACCGTCTGTTCGTCGAACGGCAAGTTCGGCAGTTCCCGCGGCCGGGAGCCGGTGGCGATGAGAATCGACTTGCCCGTGAGCGTGGTGCCGCCGTCCACGACCACTTCGTGAGGCCCGGCAATTCGGCCGGTGCCGCAGACGAGATCGACCCCGCTCTTGTTCAACAGAAACTGCACGCCCTTGCTGAGCGTCTCGGCGGCGCTGCGGCTGGCGGCGTGGACCTTGGCGTAGTCCAGGCCGGAGGTGTCCACGCGGACCCCCATCGCCTCCAGTTCCCCGCGGGCGGCGAAACGGTCGGCCTGGGCGATCAGCGACTTGGAGGGAATGCATCCGATGTTCAGGCACACGCCGCCGAGGGAGGCCTTCTCGATCACCGCGGCGGTCAGCCCCAGCCGGCGCGCCCGAAGTGCCGGAGCGTACCCCCCGGGGCCGCTGCCGAGGACCACCACGTCGTAGTCGTATGGATATGCCATGGTCTGGGCACGCTCGCGGGCCGCGGCCGACACGTCGCTCGGCCGGTGCTAGTACTCTGTCCGGCCAATAGTGACAGGTGCCATGGCCACGCTTGCGTGGCCATGCCGGACGACGATCCCCCGCGGTCATGCCCACGCAAGCGTGGGCATGGCACCACACAGAGTTGCCCGGACAGAGTACTAGCCGTGCAGCTTCACCGCCAGCATGGCCAGCAGCGTGCCGAACACCTCGCCCTGCTTGAGGGCACGCTCGTCGGGAATCTCCAGCCCCACCGGCCCGTAGTGGTCGCCGGAGGGATGGCCCTGGATCACCATGCCGTGGATCAGCATCGCCTCCAAGATCTGCAGGATGGTCGTCTCGTTGCCGCCGGCCACGTTCGCCGAGGTGGCGAACGCCCCACCCACCTTACCCAGCAGTTGCCCGTGGATGGCCACCGAGTCGTCAATGAGCTTCTTCACCTCCGCCGCCATCGAGCCGTAGTAGACCGGCGAGCCGATGATGATTCCGTCGTAGGCCAACAGGTCCCGGGCATTGACCTGCCCGACCGCCTTGAGCACCACCTCGGCATCTGTCACTAATTTAACGCCGCTCCGCACCGCCTTGGCCAGTGCCTCGGTGTTCCCCGATCGCGAGTAATATGTGACCAAAATCTTCGCCATCGTCCGTCCCTTCCGTATCCACGTCGCCACCCCTTCCCCTGGCTGCCATCTGTTCCCACTGTACGGAAGTTCGCCGCGGTAGGCAATATCTGCCCCTCACATTCCGTGGCGGCCAACTCCCGGCCCCGCCGCCGGTGGCCGCAATCGCGGCCCTTCCCCCCCGGCAGCGGGTCCCGTATAATGTCGCCCGCTTCGTCGCATCGGCCGACAACAGGACAGAACGACCTTGGGAGCGACACACCATGGCGGACGGGCGGAAGAAACTCAGCGTGATCGGGGCAGGCAACGTGGGGGCCACTTGCGCGATGTGGGCGGCGAGGCGGGAGCTGGGCGACGTGGTCCTGCTAGACATCGTCGACGGGCTGCCGCAGGGCAAGGGGCTGGACCTGTACGAGGCCAGCCCGGTGGAGGGCTTCGACGCCAAGATCACCGGCACGATCGACTACGCCGACACGGCCGGCAGCGACGTGGTCATCATCACCTCCGGCCTGCCGCGGAAGCCCGGGATGAGCCGGGACGACCTGCTGGTGGCGAACACGAAGATCGTCGCCGAGGTCACCGCCAACGTGGCCAGGCACTCCCCCCAGGCGGTGCTGATCGTGGTGTCCAACCCGCTGGACGCCATGGTCGCCGTGGCCGCCAAGGTCAGCGGCTTCCCCCCCCGGCGCGTGCTCGGCCAGGCCGGCATCCTCGACACGGCCCGGTTCCGCGCGTTCCTGGCCGAAGCGATCGGCTGCTCGGTGAAGGACATCACCGCCCTGCTGTTGGGCGGGCACGGCGACGACATGGTCCCCCTGCCGCGCTACACCTCCGCCGGCGGGGTGCCCATCGCCCAACTGCTGCCGGCCAAAACCATCGACGCCATCGTCGCCCGCACCCGCAAGGGCGGCGGGGAGATCGTCTCGCTGCTGAAGACCGGCAGCGCCTTCTACGCCCCCGCAGCCGCCAGCGTGCAGATGGCCGAGGCGATCCTCCGCGACCAGAAACGCATTCTCCCCTGCGCGGTCTACTGCGATAAGGAATACGGCGTCGGGGGCCACTTCGTCGGTGTCCCCGCCATCATCGGCGCCGCCGGCTGCGAGAAGGTTATCGAGGTCGAGCTGACCCTCGAAGAACGCGCCGCCTTCAACAAGAGCGTCCAGCACGTACGCGATCTGGTGACGCAGGTCGGCAGGATGGTCAACTGACCGTCGTCAGTTGGCGGGCCCGGTCTGGCGTCTCGCGTCCAGCAGCTCGGTAAGTTGCGCCGCCGGCAGGACGGCCTTTTCGGTGGCGACTTCGCGGATGGTTCTGCCGGTGCGGTGGGCTTCCTTGGCGATCTCGGCGGCGGCGTCGTAGCCGATGACGGCGGCCAGGGCGGTGCACATCGCCAGGGACTGTTCCACCAATTCCTCGCAACGGGCGACGTTGGCCGCCAGGCCCTCGACGCACTTGGTGCGGAACGTTTCGGCCACGCCGGCCAGCAGGCCGATCGCATCCAGCAGGTTCACCGCCATCATGGGCATGGCGACGTTGAGTTCGAGGATGCCCCCCACCCCACCGGTGGCGCCGGCGGTGACGGCGGCCTCGCAGCCGACGATGTGGCAGGCGACCTGGATGACGCTCTCGCAGATCACCGGGTTGACCTTGCCGGGCATGATGCTGCTGCCCGGCTGCACCGCGGGCAGCTCCAGCTCCCCCAGCCCGCATCGCGGCCCCGACCCCAGCAGGCGGATGTCGGAGGCGATCTTGCCGGTGGCCACCGCGGCGACCTTCACCGCCCCGGCCGCGGCCACCACGGCGTCGAGGTTGCTCTGGGCGGCGAAGTGGTCGGCGGCGGGGCAGAAGGGCAGGCCGAGCCGCTGGCCCAACCGCCGGCAGACGCCCTCGGCGAAGTCGGCGTGCGTGTTCAGCCCCGTCCCCACCGCCGTGCCGCCGATGGCCAGGGCGCAGAGCCCCTCGCCGGCCGAACGCAGCCGGGCGATGCAGTTGTCCACCGCGGCCGCGTAGCCGCCGAAGACCTGCCCCATCCGGACGGGCACGGCGTCCTGCAGGTGCGTCCGTCCGATCTTGACGACGTCGTCCAGTTCCGCCCCCTTGGCCCCCAACGCCTCCCGCAGGGCCGTCAGCGCCGGGACCAGTCGCCCCGCCATCGCCGCCGCGGCCGAGACGTGCAGGGCCGTGGGGATCACGTCGTTGCTGCTCTGGCCGCGGTTGACGTGGTCGTTGGGATGCACCGGGTCCTTGCTGCCGATGACGCCGCCGAGCAGTTGGATCGCCCGGTTGGCGATCACCTCGTTGACGTTCATGTTCGTGCTGGTGCCGCTGCCGGTCTGGAACACGTCCACCGGAAAATGCCCGGCGAGGTCCCCGGCGATGACTTCCTCGGCCGCCCGGGCGATCGCCTCGGCCAACTCCGCCGGCAGCAGGCCCAACTCGGCGTTCGTGGCGGCGGCGGCGTGCTTGACGGCCGCGACGGCGGCAATGAAGGCCGGCGGCATCTCCCGCCCGCTGACGGGGAAGTTCGCCACCGCCCGCGCGGTCTGGGCGCCGTACAGCGCGTCGGCCGGCACGGACATCTCGCCGAGGGAGTCGGTCTCGATCCTGGTTTCGCCTGAATCTGTCATAATGGCCCTACCGTTGGAGAATCTCCTCGATCTGCCGCATCTGTTCCTCGCTCAACGGCCCGAACGGCGCCGCGGCGGCGTTCTCGGCCACCTGATCGGCGGTCTTGAAACCGGGGATCGGGATGGTGGTTTCACTTCGCGCCAGCAGCCAGCACAGCGCCCCCTGCCCCAGCGTCCGCCCGCCGCTGGTGAGCACGTCCCGAATGCCGGCCAGCCGGGCGAGCTGCTGGGCGTGATCGCCCTGGCGGAAGTCCCAGCTCGAGCGAATGTCGTCGTCGGGCAGCTTGGTCTCGGCGCTGAACTTGCCGGTTAGCAGCCCCATCCCCAGCGGGCCCCGGTTCAGGCTGGCCAGGTTCAGTTCTTCGCACACCGCCAGCGTCTCGGCGTTGCCGTCGAAGATGTTCAGCCGCTGCTGGATGGCCGTGCAATGCTCGCCCTCGGCGAACAGCCTCGCCCGCTCCGGGCTGTCGGTGCTCCAGCCGTACCAGCGGATCTTCCCGGCCGCGACGAGCTGCTCCATCACCTCGCGCACGGCGACGGCCTCATCGAGGTCGTGCCCGCCGAGGTGGAACTGGTACAGGTCGATCGTGTCGGTCTTCAGCCGCTGCAGGCTCTTCTCGCAGCTCCGGCGAATGTAGTCCGGATCGGCGCACGAGCCGGGGGCATCGCGCGTCTCCTCGACGTAGGTATAGCCCGCCTTGGAGGCGATGACCACCTGGTCGCGTTTGCCCACCAGCGCCTCACCCAGCACGCGCTCGCTGTGCCCGGACCCGTAGACGTCGGCGGTGTCGAACAGCGTCGCCCCCAGTTCGATGGCCCGGTGGATCGCGCGGATGGACTCGGCGTCGTCCACCTGCCCCCACCCCACGGGTTTGCCGTCCCGCCAGTTCGGCCCGCCGATGGCCCAGCAGCCCATGCCGATCGCGCCGACTTCGATCCCGCTGCGTCCCAGTTTCCGCATCACGTTCATTCTCCTGCGGGCATGGCGTACCCGTGTCTTATGGCGGCGATTCTACCGCAAACGCGCCGGCAAAGCGACAGCGGTCGCGACTCCGGCGGCGGAGGTGATTCGGCCGGCTGGGCCTTGCAAGTAGGGTACAATCGGATATTGATAAGGCCATCGAAGCTTGCACATCGTTTCGGTGGGCCAGGCCGCTACTCAAGGAGATCGACGTGACCGACGCGAACGCAAAGCGATTCTCGACGGAGATGGCCCCCGTCCGGCCGTGGGACCAGGGCCCGCCGAAGCTCAACGGCCCGCGCGTGTTCGGGGCGAGGTGCGGGAACCCGTTCTTCCACCCGGTCCCCGCCGTGGGCGCCCGGCCGATCACCTTTGCCGCCGAGGGGCTCCCCGCGGGGCTGGCCATCGGCGCCGCCACCGGCATCATCGCCGGCACCGTCGCCGAGGGCCTCGAAGCAGCCGTCACGCTCACCGCCACCAACGCCCACGGTAGCGACAGCCGGGAACTGAAGATCGTCGTCGGCGACCGGCTGAGCCTGACCCCGCCGCTGGGGTTCAACAGTTGGAACTGCTGGGCCCGGCACATCGATGACGGCAAGGTCCGCGCCACGGCCGATGCGATGGTCGCTTCCGGGCTGGCGGCCCACGGGTACAGCTACGTGAACATCGACGACGGCTGGCAGGGCGAGCGCGGCGGACCGTTGGGGGCCCTGCAGGCGAACGAGAAGTTCCCCGACATGGCGGCCCTGTGCGACTACGTCCACTCGAGGGGGCTGCGGATCGGCATCTACTCGACCCCGTGGATAACCTCCTACGCCGGCTTCAACGGCGGGTCGACCGGCGAGCCGCGCGACGAAGAGCGGCACCGCCACGCGGCCAGAGGCCGGTACTTCGGCGCCGAACCGCGTCACGTTGAAGACGCCAGGCAGTGGGCGCAATGGGGCCTGGACTACCTCAAGTACGACTGGGGCCCGTGGAAAGTGCCCGACGTGGGGGCCATGAGCGAGGCGCTGGCAACCTGCGGGCGCGACATCGTTTACAGCCTGTCCAACAGTGCCCCCTTCGACGGGGTGGCCGACTGGGCCCGACTGGCCCATTGCTGGCGGACCACCGGCGACATCAACGATTCCTGGGCAAGCCTCAGCGGCATCGGCTTCAGCCAGGACCGCTGGACCCCCCACGGCGGGCCCGGCCACTGGAACGATCCGGACATGCTCGTGGTCGGCAAGCTGGGCTGGGGAGACGTGCGCGACAACCGGCTGACCGAAGACGAACAGATCACCCACATCTCGCTGTGGGCGCTGCTGGCGGCGCCGATGCTGATCGGCTGCGACCTGACGCAACTGGACGAGTTCACGCTGGCCGTGCTGGCCAACGACGAGGTGTTGGAGATCAACCAGGATCCCATCGGCACCCAAGGCCGGTGCCTGCGGGAGTTCCGCACGACCGACCCGCAAGGCCGGACAGTGCGACATGAAGCGATCTACCTCCGCACCCTTGACGGCGGCGATCTGGCGCTGGGGCTGTTCAACCGGGCCGACGACCCGGCCGAGCTGGCCGTCACGTGGGAAGAGTTGTCTCTGACCGGCCCCAAGAGCGTCCGCGACGTCTGGGCCAACAAGCCGCTGGGCCGGGCGGACGGCGAATTCAGGATGGGCGTGCCCTCCCACGGGGCGCAGCTCCTCCGCATCGGGAAGTGACCATGAAAACGGCGACGCTGCTGTATGGCAAAGAGGGCCTGCCGATCCGCGTGCCGGATTCGGCGGCCGTGTTGACCGGAGCCGACGTGCCCGCCCTGCCGGATGCCCACCGGGCGGTCCAGGACGCCTTGGCCGATCCGATCGGCTCGGCCCCCCTGGCGGCGCTGCTGGCCGAGCGGGGGCCGGCGACGGTGGCGATCACCATCAGCGACATCACGCGCCCGGTGCCCAACCGGGTGTTCCTGCCGGCGATGCTGGAGGCGCTCAACGCCGCCGGCATTGCCGATTCGCAGATCGTCATCATCATCGGCACGGGCATGCACCGGCCCAGCACGGCCGAGGAGCGAGACATCCTCGTGGGGCCGGAAATCGGCCGGCGGATCGAGATGCTCGACCACACGGCCGATCAGGCCGACACGCTCCTGCGGGTCACCGACGGTTCGGACGGCGGCCCACCGGTGAGCGTGAGCCGCCGCTTCGCCGAGGCGGACTTCCGCATCGTCACCGGCTACATCGAGCCGCACTTCATGGCGGGCTTCTCGGGGGGGCGGAAGGGCGTCTGCCCCGCCCTGGTCGACCTGGCCACCATCCAGCGGTTCCACGGCTACAAGACGCTCAGCCACCCGGCCGCCGACAACGGCGTGCTCGAGGGCAACCCCTGCCACGCCGAGGCCCTGCGGGTGGCGCGGGCGGTGGGGGTGGACCTTCTGTTCAACGTGGCCATCACCCGCGACCACGAGGTGGCGGGCGTGTACTGCGGCGACCTCGAGGCCGCCCACGCCGCCGGCTGCCGGCAGGTGGCCGACTGGGCCGCGGCCACGATCGACGGGCCGTTCGACCTGGTGATCACCAACGGCGGCGGCTACCCGCTGGATGCGACGTTCTACCAGACCGTCAAGGGCCAGTGCACCGCCCTGCCGGCATTGGCGCCGGGGGCGACGCTGCTGCAGGTGTCCCACTGCGGCGAGAAACTCGGCAGCGGCGCGTACACCGAGTTGATGCTCCGCTGGGGGCACGACTGGCGCGGCTTCCTGGCGCACATCGCCGGCAGCGGCACCACCGAGCTGGACCAGTGGGAACTGCAGATGCAGTCGAAGGTGCTGGATCGCATCGGCATCGACGGGCTGTGGTTCGTCTCCGACGGCATCGACCCGGACGTGCTCGAGCGCATCGCCGTCACGCCGATCCTCGGCGCCGGCGACGCCGCCGCCCGGGCCCAGCAAGCCGTGGACGGCTACGTCGCCGAACACGGCGACGCCCGCATCGCCGTCATCCCCGAAGGCCCATACACGCTGCTGCGCGTCGCGCCGTAAGGGAGGCCCGGAGAGGAGTACCCACGGCGCCGCGCCGGGTGGCATCACACCGTGGACTACGGCCATGCCGCAGAAGTGCCGATGAACTGACGGAAGAAGCCAGGTGGCGTGGCTTGCGCAGCGCAGCAACCACGTTGTTCGGTGAATCCGAGGACATCGTACAATACTTTCTTGCCGGCTAGACCTCGGGCGTGATATAGTTCATTGCCACGGCGAGACTTGCGTCGGTTGTGGCGCCGGGGTTTCCGCCCCACGCAACACAGCGGGGCAATCGGCATCAGCAGACGTTCCTCTGTGATGACACTACTGCGCCTATCTGCGGCTGACGGCCGAGGGGTGGCAGATTGGGTGGCCTACCTGGCGTTGGCCACGCCCGAGGACACCATAACCCGTCTCCGTCTACACGAGCGAACCGGCCGGCCGCTTGGCAGCGAGCGCTTCGTGGCTCGGCTCGAGGCCCTTCTCGGCAGACCGCTTCGCCCGGGCAAGCCACGCCGGGCGAGGAAGAAGGCCGGAAAGAGAAAATGGTGCGATGTCGCGGAATATCCCCTGTCCCCGGACTATCCCCGATTGGTTCATTACATTTCTATATCCAATTCAAAAATGACTTATTGCTTCCTGTCTCAACTGAATATGTTCTTCAGTGGATAAAGGTCTGTTTCTTGGTCTATTTGGAAACAATTTCTTATAAGCATTTACCAGCAAAGTTGCTCTTTGTGTGATTTCGTCGAGGCCGGGGCCATGAATAGATGGAAACTGGAACGTTTCTAATTCAGTGGTGCTTATCATTCGAGATCTTACGTCATCGAGAAGTTTCTTCGCTTGTGAAATTGCTGTTTCTCCTCTTTCCATAATACTGTGATAATGATACGTAGCCGTTTCCATCGTCGCTTTATCGTGTTGATGGAGTACTTCAATACCTTCCATAAATAGATGAATCCCGAACAATTGATCTTCATGTTCCTTTATAGCAATTTCAAAACTTCCAATGGTTTCGTCTTTGTCTTGATAACTCTTCGCCTTCTTTGTATTCAATTCATCTTCCAATACCTTTTCCCAAGGTATCGGATATCCTATACGAGGTCCAAGCTCACCCACTTGAAGAATTACATCGCCATTATTGTATGCTTTTTCAAAATATTTTCTGCTAATACCACATCTGGCATAAACTAACAATTGTCTAGTTCCTTTATATTTCTTATGCGGAAGTAAGAGTATGCTGTCTTCCGAAATAAGTCGTTTCAACTCTTGGAAATTATCATTGATCATTTTTTTTGGACCTCACTTGTTATTCACAAAACCTCCATTTCCCGGAGATCGGAGAATCGGAGATCGGGCCTGAATAGGTGCCTACAGGCTACTCTCTACCCGCGGCGATGTCAAGTGTTGCCGGCATGAAATCCGGACATATCCGGACATATCCGGGGACATCGTATAGTTTGTCTTGCCGGCTTGGCGCGGAGGGGCATGATGGGTTGTCATGGCGAGACTTGCGAGGGTTGTGGTGGCGGGGTGCCCGCAGCACGGAACACAGCGGGGCAATCGTCGTGAGCAGACGTTCTTCTGTGATCACGACTCCCGCGGCTATCTGCGGCTGATGGCCGAGGGGTGCCGGCTGTGCGGTAACACGGTGTGGGCGTAGAGGCCTGATGCCGAACCACGTACACTTGGTGGTGGTTCCGGAGACGGCCGAGGCGTTCGGCTTGGGCATCGCCGAGACCCACCGGTGATGTAAGCGGCGGGTGGCCATGAACCGGGCGGGAAAGGTGCATGGCCATGGCCGGTGAAGAGGCATCCTGCCGGGCCGGGACGCTCGTTGTCTGGGACCCGGTGTACCTCAGGCACGACCCGGGCCGCGAACGCCCGGAGTCGCCCGCGCGGTGCGGTGCGGTCCTCGAGCGGCTCACCGGCTCCGCTTTCGCCGACCGTCTGGTGATACGACGAGGGCGGCTCGGCCGGGACACAAGCGCGAACAGCGCATTTGACAGGCGTGCATCCCAACCGTAGGATTACTTCACGGCCCGGTGCCGGGCTGCTCCGTTTTCATGTCGCTTGCTGCCGAAGGAGAAACCATGGCCGAGTACTCAGTCAGCCCAGCCGGGGAGAAGTTCCGTCTTCCGAGCAAAGGCGATTACGCCGCCGAGATGCAGCGGCTCGAATCGCTGGTGAAAAAGGCGCGAAAGGGGGGGCAGGAGATCGTGGTGGTGATGGGCGTCGGCTTCGTGGGCGCGGTCATGGCCGCGGTGGTCGCCGACGCCACCGACCGCAAGGGCAAGCCGAGCAAGTTCGTGATCGGCTGCCAGCGTCCGAGCACGCGCAGCTACTGGAAGATCCCGCTGCTGAACCGCGGCGAGGCGCCGGTGAAGGCCGAGGACCCCGAGGTCGACGTCATCATCGCCCGGTGCGTCAACGACAAGAAAACCCTCACCGCCACGTTCAACAACGACTGCCTCAAGTTGGCCGACTGCGTGGTGGTGGACGTGCAGTGCGACTACTCCAAGGCCGACCTGGGCAACCTCCGCACCGGCTCGGCCGAGATCGGCGCGCTGGAGGCGACCATGCGCACCATCGGGCAGAAGATCCCGGCCAAGTGCATGGTGCTCATCGAGACCACCGTCCCGCCGGGCACCACCGAATTCGTCGCCTGGCCGATCCTGAAGAAGGCCTTCGCCGCCCGCGGCATGCGGTCGGTGCCGCTGCTGAGCCACAGCTTCGAGCGCGTGATGCCGGGCAAGCACTACGTCTCGTCGATCCGCGACTTCTGGCGCGTCTGCAGCGGCTGCAACGTCGCCGCCCGCAAACGCGTCGAGAAGTTCCTCAAGCAGGTGCTCAATACCGACGATTTCCCGCTGACGGTGATGGATCGCCCGATCGAATCGGAGACCACCAAGATCGTCGAAAACTCCTACCGCGCGACGACCCTGGCGTTCATGAACGAATGGTCCCTGTTCTCCGAGCGGAACGGCGTGGACCTGATCAAGGTGATCAACGCCATCAAGATGCGGCCCACCCACAGCAACATGATCTTCCCCGGCCCGGGCATCGGCGGGTACTGCCTGCCCAAGGACGGGGGACTGGGCTACTGGGCCTACAAGCACCTGCTGGGCTTCGACGACGGGGACGACGTGTTCAAGATGTCCACCGCGGCGATCGACATCAACGACACCCGCGGCCTGCACGTGGCGACGCTGACGCGGGATTCTCTTCGGAACATGGGCCGCTACATCGCCGGGGCCGACGTGCTGATCTGCGGGGCCAGCTACCGCCAGGACGTCGGCGACACGCGCTACAGCGGCTCGGAGCTGGTGCTCCGCCGGCTGACCGAGATGGGGGCGGACATGCGCGTGCACGACCCGTACGTCGAGCACTGGTACGAGCTGGAGAAGCAGGACGTCTACCCCGCCCCCGGGCATTCCTGGTCTCGCTTCTTCCACAACCAGGCCGGCGTGGCCGAGCTGCGAGTCGAGCCGGAGCTGGCCAAGGCCCTCAAGGGCGCCGAGGCGGTCATCTTCGCCGTGCCGCACAAGCCGTACCTCACCCTCGATCCCGACGCGGTGGTCAAGATGGCCGGCGGGCCGCTGGCGGTGATCGACTGCTTCGGTATCCTCGACGACGAGAAGATCCGCCGCTACTTCGAGCTGGGCTGCGAGGTCAAGGCCCTCGGCCGCGGGCACATCCAACGCATCAAGGAAGATGTCCGCAGAAAGGCCCGGAAGAAGTAGACCCAACACGGCATCATACCGGGCGGGGTGGCATGGCCACACCAACGGGCCATGACCGGGGTGCCGAAGGTGCGTGGCCATGGCTGGTGAAAAGGCATCCTGCCGGGCCGGGACGCTCGTCGTCTGGGACCCGGTGTACCTCAGGCACGACCCGGGGCCCGGGCGCCCGGAATCCCCCGCGCGATGCGCCGCGGTCCTCGAGCGGCTCATCGGCTCGGACATTGCCGAGAGGCTGACGTTCCGCCGAGGCCGGCCCGGCCGCGTGGGCGACGTGCTCGCCTGCCACAGCCGGGCGTACCTCCGCCAGGTTCGCGCCGACGTGGCCGCCGGACGCGACCGCCTGTCCACCGGCGACACCGACATCGGCCCCGACTCGCTCGCGGTGGCCATGCGGGCGGTCGGCGGGGCGTGCCGGGCGGTCGACGAGGTCCTCTCCGGCCGATTCGCCAACGCCTTCTGCCTGCTCCGCCCTCCCGGCCACCACGCCACGAGGGACGAGGGCATGGGGTTCTGCATCTTCAACAACGCCGCGGTCGCCGCGCGGTACGCCCAGCGGCACCGCGGCATCGGCAAGGTGCTGATCGTCGACTGGGACGTCCACCACGGCAACGGCACGCAGGATATCTTCTACGACGACCCGTCGGTGCTGTGCTTCAACACGCACCAGTCGCCGTGGTATCCCTACACCGGTTCAGCCGATGAAACCGGCGCCGGCAAGGGGCGGGGCACCACGATCAACTGCCCCGTGGCCGCCGGGGCCGGGAGGAAGGAGATTTTCGGCGCCTTCGAGACGAAGCTGCTGCCGGCGGCGCGGCGGTTCAGGCCCGAGTTGGTCATCATCTCGGCCGGGTTCGACTCCCGCGTGGGCGACCCGCTGGGGGAACTGAAACTGACCGACGAGGACTTCGCCGAGCTGACCCGGCGGGTCGGCCGGCTGGCCACCCACCACGCCGGCGGGCGGCTGATCGCGGTGCTCGAGGGCGGCTACAGTCTGACCGGGCTGGCCTCGGCGGCCGAGGCGCACTGCCGGGCGCTGACGAGCTTGGCCGCCGGCGCGCCCAGGCGATCGGCGAAGGCGAGGCGATGACCGTCGGCGGGCATTCCCGGCCAGGACCTGCTACAATGACCCGGGAGCGGGCCTCCACCGAGGCCGGCCGGCGACGGGTGACCACGGCGACGATCTGAAAGGGCGACCGATGAACGGCAAGATGAAACACCTTACGCATCTGGCGGTGCTGCTGGCCTTGACGGTGATGCCTTGGGCCGGCGGGTGCATCCTGATCTCCACCGAGCAGGAGATCGCCATGGGCATCGAGGCCGCTCCGCAGTTCGAGGCGGAGTTCGGCGGGCGGGTGCCCAACCCACAACTCCAGCAGTACGTGCAGGACGTCGGCATGAAACTCGCCGGCGTGGCCGAACGCGAGATGCCGTACGACTTCCTGGTCGTCAACAGCGACGTGCCCAACGCCTTCGCGTTGCCCGGCGGGAAGATCTTCATCACGGCCGGGCTGCTGTCGCGGCTGACCAACGAACGCCAGTTGGCCGGGGTGCTCGGCCACGAGGTCGGGCACGTTGCCGCCAGGCACAACGTCAAGGGCATGCAGCGCCAGATGGGGGCGCAAATCCTGGTGGACGTGGCCGGTAGAATCGCGGGCGCCGACAAGGCCGAGGCGGCCAAGCTGGGCACCAAGGTCGTCACCAGCATAGCCACGCTCAAGTACGGCCGTGGCGACGAACACGAGGCGGACATGCTCGGCGTGCGCTACCTCGGCAGGGCGGGGTACAACCCCTACGGGATGGTGGAGGTGATCAAGGTCTTGAAGGCGCTCGCCGCCGGCGAATCGGGGCGCTTGGCCAACATATTCGCGAGCCACCCGCCGACCAGCGAGAGGATCACCAACACCGAGGCGGAGGTCCGCAAACAGTACCCTCAGGCCTCCCCCGACAAACCCGACCCGAGCATGGAGAAGTTCCTCAAGATGCGGGCGCTGCTGCCGTCGCCGTGAGACGGCTCACCGCCTCGTGGTCCTCGTGCGGGCAATGATACGGGCGACCCGCTCGGCGCCCGCCCGGGCCCCTTCGTCCTTGCCCTGCGCCGCCTCGGCCGCGCGTTTGTAGTTGCCCAACGCCCTGGCCATCGCCCCGGCCGCTTCCGAGACGGCCGCGAGGTTGAACCGGATGTCGACGTCGTCCGGTGCGGCCTCGGCGGCGGCGGCGAAGTGATCCGACGCCGCCACGAAGTCGCCCGCTTTCGCCGCCGCCAGGCCGGCCCGGGCGCTTCGCCCCCCCACCGGCCGCAGCGGAATCTCCACCGTCACGTCCACCGGGGCGATCATCCTGCAGAAGGACGCCACGCACTCGGCCAGCAACTCCTCGACGATCGCCTTCACCGGCGGCACGCGCTCGGGATCGTCGGGTCGCTCCAGCCCCAGCTCGCCCCGCACGGCCGGGTCGCCGGCTGAGCCGTAGGTTCGGCGCGTCTCCACGGCCAGCAGCCGTTCGCCGCCGGCGCCGCGGACGAGTTCGAAGTCCACGCGGACGGCGATGTCCCGGGTCAGCGTTTCCAGCGTCGCCGGGGTCAACTGCCGCGTTTCCGGGTCCCAGCGGCGGACCTGCCGCGACCCGGCGGTGTCGGTGATGGTGATCTGAATGCGGCTGCCGACCCGCGCCACGTCCCCCGGCCGGAGGTCGGCCGCCACGCCGGTGGAGCCCTTCAGGCCGCGTAGCCGCTCGTTGAGGGCGGCGGTGACGAAGGGGCCGTACCCGTCTTGCGGCCCGGCGGCCACGGTGGCCTCGCCGGCCTCGATGGCCCGCACATCCGGCGGCACCGGCAGCGCCGCCGGCAGGCGGTGCGTCACCGTGATCGCCCCCGGCCCGCAGCCCGCCACCAGGGCCGCCGACACGAGGCCCGCCAGCGTCCGTATCGCCGTGCCGCTCATCGCCACCGCCCTTTCGGAAAAGGCCGCCCCCTCGCTCCCCGCCGGCCCGCCCAGCCGATGCCCACGCCCAATAATGCTACCGGGCCGCGGCCGCGATGGCAAGTCGCCCGCGCGCCTCACCCGACGCCGTTGCACCCACGCCGCCAACCGTCTATACTGCAATTGCGGGGACAGATACCAAAACTCGGATATGAGTGGTTCGTGAAGCTGTTGGAGTCGCTGATCGGCCGCGTCCTCCGCCCTCGCGAACGCGGGCCAAAGCCGAAGAAGCGGCGAAAGTGAACATAGTTTCGGTATCTGTCCCCACAATTAATCAGCGGTCTGAATGTGGGGTGCGAGTTATGAGACGATTATGGGCTGTGGTGTTGATCGGTCTCTCGGCGGCCGCGGGCGGGTGCGGCACGCAGGATATCCTGCTCGGCACCGAGGGGGATTACCTCTTCACCGTCACCGATACGATGGCCAACCCCGGCGAGGAGATCTCGCTGAAGGTGCGGCTGCAGTCGGGGGATTTTCTCCGCGGCCGGCAGGGGCACGTGGTGCGGTTCACGCTCGACGGGACCCCTTACAAGGCGGCCGAGACGAACGGCGACGGCGTGGCGACGGTGTCGTTCGAGCCGCCGGCGGCCGGGAACTACCGTTTCACCGCCGAGGTGGCGCCGATGGGGCTGGCCAAGGCCCCCCCCCCGCCACAACAGTTGCTGGTGACGTGCCGCGAACGTGAGGATCCCCTGGTCGTGGTGGACCTCGACAAGACCGTGGTGGCCTCGGGCTTCCACACCGTCCTGATCGGCGACCCGACACCCATGGCCGGGTCGGTCGACGTGCTGAAGCGCCTCACCGGGCAGTACACCATCGTCTACCTTACCCACCGCCCGGACGCCTTGGGCCCCAAGAGCAAACGCTGGCTGCGGCAGCAGGGCTACCCGGCCGGGCCGGTGCTGCTTTCGGATATCGGTGGCTTTTTCAGCGGCAGCGGAACCTACAAGAGCGAAGCACTGGCCCGGTTGAAGCGGCGGTTCGAGAAGATCGAAATCGGCATCGGCGACAAGATCTCCGACGCCCAGGCGTACCACGCCAACGGCCTGAAGGCCTTTCTCATCATCCAGGTGCCCGATACCGCCACGGCGGCGGCGCTGACGACGCTGGCCGATGCCCTGGCCCCGCTGCCCGATGACGTGCAGGTGGTCACCGGGTGGGACCAGGTCGCCAAGGCTATCTTCGGCGAGGCGTCCTATCCCCGGTCTGCGGCCCAACGTCGTCTGAAGGCCCTGGCCGAAACGAGAAGCAAGACCCGTAACGCCGAGAGCGGCTGAGCGACGCCCGCGAGGCGCCCAACCGGCGGGAGGTGCGGTGTGAGACGACCAGCCTACCTGGCACTGGCGATACTTCTGGCCGCGGCCGGCGGCTGCATCCCGTCCTATCCGGTCGCCGAGGCCGAACTGGGCCGCTACTGGATGATCGACCCGGCGCCCCCGCCGGCGCCCGAGAGCCGCCCCGCCTCGGCGGTGAAGTCGGCCTACCCCACGCGGTGGCACATCCGCCAGCAGAAGAGCGTCATCTGGTCTACCGTCAGCCTCGTCCGGGCCGCCGACCGCTTCAGAGAAGGTGCCGATGAGATCGACTTCGCCGTCAGCCCAGTCCACACAAGGATGCTGGTCGACCTCCTGGGCGAGGCCCGGAAGACGTTGGAGGGCCTCAAGGAGATCACCGGGCCGGCCGGGCCGCCCAACCGGGAGATGTGGGCCGAGAAGCTGGCGTGGGCACTGGCCCACGTCGAGCCCATCGCCCGGCTGGCCTCCCCCGCCGGCGCCGACCGGGGAGAGGGCGCCAACGCCGGCGCCGCCGGTGTGGCCGTCGAGCCGCTGCTGCAGATGCTCTCGGGGTACTTCGGCGGCAGTGCCGACGGGAACCTGCTGGCCGGACTGGACCCCACCGAGGCCGGGGCGTTGCGGGAAGTGCTGGTCCAGACGATCCTCCGCCTGGGCTTTGCCGTGGCCGGCAAACAGGAGCGCGAAGACTTGCGGGCCACGGTGGTCGAGGCGATGCAGAAGACCCGGAACCCCGCTGAGCTGGAGCCGAAGATCCGCGAGATCCTGCTGGTCGCGCTCGATGAGGCCGCCCCCGCCCCGTCGACCGAACGGTTGAGCCGCATCTCCAACGCGGTGCTCACCTGGGCGCCCAAGGCGCTGGGGGCGCTGGAGGCGGCGCTGAAGCAGTGGGATCGCGTGGAATCGGTGACGGTGGATTTCACCCCGGGCCCGGACGCCCCCGCCGTGACCGTCACGGTCCGCGTGCTGCCCGGCAAGGAGATTCGCCTGGGGGACCAGATCATCCTTCAGCCGGCGATCGTCTTCCGCGGGGCCAGTATGCTCACCGTCCAGTCGGACGTCGCCGGCACGGGGGAGACGGTCATCCTGTTCGAGCCGATCGGTGACGGCGCGATCGAGATACGGTTCGAAGGCATCCTCTACGGCCTGGTGCGCCTGCTGGCCGTGCCGCTGGCCAACGCCAAGCTCCGCGAAGTCCGTGTCCAGGTCGCCGAGGGACGAGAAGGCACCGAGATGGTCAACGTCACCATGCTCATGGAAGCCACCGGCCGAGAGGGCGACGCGCGGCGACTGCTGGTCTTCCAGGATGTCCGCCGCAAACGGCTGGTCCGAGACGCCTTCGCCACGCGTACCATCGCCGAGAAGACCGAACAGGTCTTCACCTACTTCACACCGACCCGCCGCTACACGTACCGCCGCGTGAAGACCCAACCCCGCTGAGGCGCCGGCAACGTCCTCGCGCGTGGCGTCGGTCTTGCCATGACAAGCGCCTCCTGACTGTGCAGGCCCAAGCGGAAGACCCTACGGCAGGCCCGGCAGCCTCGGCAGACCGGGCAGGATGCCGGGCAGGATGCCGGGCCGGGTCTCGGGGGTGTCCCCGTTTCCGGAACCGCCACGCAAGCGGTCGAGCAGGCCGCGCAAGTCGACGCCGCCGAGTTTTTCCGCCGCCAAATCCAGGCCCTCGCGGATGGCGATGTCCTTCAGCTTGCCGCCCAGGTCGGCCAGCTTGCCGCGAATGTCATCCAGCGACGACTTCTCGACGCGGACCCTGGGGACCAGCACGGACCCGTGCAGGGCCAGCACCAGGTAGGCCTCCGACAGCGACTCGCTGATGTCACGGACGTCGCTGGCGGCGAACCCGGGGATCCCCGCGCCGCCCAGCCCGGCCGGCAGAGCCATGTCTTTGACGTTGATCTCCACGAGGAATTTGTCGCCCGGCTCGTCCTTGAAGGTCTTGCTGTTGAACTTCCCGGCGACCGACAGGCTGGCTTTGGCCTCGGAGAAGTCGATCGGCATCGACGCGCTGGCGCGGACCAACTCGCTGATGGGCCTGTGCGGCGTCTTAACCGTCAGGGCGACAGGCCAGCGGTCGCCGGAGATAAAGTCCAGCGTCATGCCGGCCTTGAGCCCCTCCTTGTCGGTCAGCCGCAGCGACATCGGCTCGTCATTCAGCTCCGGCTTGTCGGACAGTTGCTCGCCCTCGAGGGCGTAGACGCCCTTGCCCACGCCCTCGCCGATGGCCAGGTCGTCCACCCGGAGGTGGCGGATGGTCACCGTCGGCCGCTTCACCAACGTGCTGCGGGCCGAGAGCTTCAGGTACGCGTACTTCCCGGACAGCACCTCGTCCTTGTCGACCCCCTCTTCGGCCTCCTGCTTGGCCTTCTCGCGGGCGTCGAGGTACTGCCTGAGCTTCCGCACGTACTCGTACGCCTTCCGGCCCTTCTCGATGTACTTGTAGATGACATCGTCGGCGAACTCGGGCTCGGGCACGTCGGGCTTCTTGTACACCTCCCCCTCCGAGACCCGCTTGGCGTCGGTCCGCATGCCGGAGATCACCAGCTCGTCGATCACGAACCGCTTGGTCAGCACGGCGACGATGCTGATGTCGCAGTTGAGCGTTTTGGCCTGGATCATGTTGTGCGTGGGCTTGTCCGGGTCGGTCACCTGCAGACCTTCGATCTTCATCCGCCCCTGCAGAAGGGAGAAGTCGACGTTCTCGATGTTGACCTCCGCCCCCACCGCCGCTTCCAGGCCGCCGATCAGTCCGGAGCGGACGAGGCGGTCCAGGAAGAGCACCTCGAAGCCCACCAGCAGCAGCGCGAAGACGCCGCAGACGAGGATGCCGGACTTACGCAGAATCGGCTGGCGGATCGTGAGCGCCTCCTTCAGGGAGCGCTTTCTCTTGCCGAAGATCAGCCACATCAGGAAGCGGACGAAAGCGTTGTTGGCCAGCCGCTGGACCTTCGCGCTCTTGTCGGTCGCCACAATCAGTCCGGCCCGGATCAGGCGGACGGCCCGCGCGAAGAGCAGGCCCATCACGGCCCCGACCACGATGGCGATGGGCAGGCCGCCGACCAGGCAGTAGTAGTGCAGGTTCATCAGGGCCACAACGGGGGTGTCGGACGCCGCGCGAAACAGCCCCGTCAGCCCGGCCTGATGGATCAGGAAGAAGCCGATGTGGAACGTCACCGGCGCCAAGACCACACACAGCGCCTTGCCCACCAGAAAGCCCACCACGGCCATGCCCATGTTCGCGCTGAGCAGCACCAGCACCAGCACGGTGAGCAGCACCGTCATGTTGAACCCGGGGGTCATGCCGATGAGCGTCCCCAGCACGCAGCCCAGCACGATGTGCCATGAGCCCGCGCCGCCTCGGATGAGTTTGCCGAACTTGCGGAGCCATTTCAGTGGAGTCATTGACGGATCCTTTCCATCGCGGCTTCCAGCGTCGGAGGTGGGCGCGATCCCTCGCCGTGCCCCGCCCTCGCCCAGCCGACACTATCGATCGGTTCAGAACTGCCGCATCCGATTATGACAGATTCGCCCCCCTAACGCAACCGAACCGACCCGGCCGGGGCGGCGGGGCTCACCGGGTAGCGGCGGGCGGGTTTTTCCTACGCATGGCTCCGATAAGGGGGTATAAGAGCAGAGGCAGGGGGGGGTCTCAGTAACCTCGTGACTTCGGAGAATTCGCCAAATCAAGGAGACGGCCATGCTCGGTAAGCACACGGCGGCGGGTTGGATCGTGTCGGGATATCTGCTTCTGTCATGCGTGGCGGCGCCGGTGGCGGCGCAGCGGGCCGGCGGCTCGGGGGCCGACCCGGGCCTGCTGCCGATGATCCCGGCCGAGGCGATGGTCTTCATCGAGCGGCGCGGGCACGAGGCCATTCGGCCGGCGATGCTGGCGTCCAACTTCGGCAAGATGGCCACCGATGAGTCGATCCTGCAGTTCGTCCACGACTCGCGCGTGAAAATCGGCAAGATGATCGTCACGAGCCTGTTCGACCTCGACGACGAAGACACCACCCAAATCGACCGGCTCCAGAAACTGCTGCACAAGGCCGTCAAGCCGTTGTGGTACCGGCCGAGCGCGATGTTCATCCTGGGCGACCCCAAAACCGACGACGAGCCCGGCTTCGGCTTCCTCTGCCTGACCGGGTCGTATCGCAAAGAGGCCGGCGAGGCCCTGGACGCCCTGATGAAAACCGCCCTCGAGCCCGGAGAAGGCAACGTGCCGGTAACCTACCGCAGCGGCCTGCTCACCTGGCGCGGGGTGGCCGGCGGCCCAATCGGCACCGCGATACCGAAGGACCCCGAGGCGCTGCGCAAGGCCCTGGCCGACGAGAACCTGTTCATGGTCGCCTGGCACAATCAACTGCTGTGCGTGGCGACGAGGATTGACACGGTCGAGGCGATCAGCAAGCTGCTGTCGGCCCCGGGGCAGTCCAAGAGGACCCACCCCGGCGCCCGGGCGGTGCTGGCCAAAACGAACATCACCGACTGGTCCCACCGCTGGCACGTGGACATCGAGGGCATATTTGCCGCAGCCAAGGCCGATGGCGAGAAGATTCCCGCCGAAATGGTGGCACTGGGGCTGGACAAGATTCGCGGCGTCGGTGGCGCCGAGGGCTACGCCGACGGCGTGTCGACCCGGGTGACGTACCTGGACTGTCCGGCCGCCGACCGCGGCATCACGCGACTGCTGGCTCGCGGCGGCTCACACAAACCGGCGCTGGCGATGACCCCGTCGGGCAGCAGCTTCGCCCTGGGCGGCCGGCTGGATACGAAGATGCTGATGAAGATGATCCGCGAACTCGCCGGGGCGCGCAGTCCGGCGGCCACGAGACCGGCCCTGGGGCTGGATGAGGATACCGAGAAGGTCCTCAAGCTGATCAACGACGTGGCCGAGGCGTCAAGCGGCGACGTGGCGATCTACGTGACCGACCTGCAGGGGATGTTCATGGGCGGCGGACCGTCCATTCCCGTCGGCGCCGTGCTGGGCATCAAGCAGCCCGAGAAGATCCGCAAGGCCGTCGACGAGTTGATCGCCATGGTCGAGGGTGACGACGAAGGTGAAGATGGGAAGGGCCGCGAGAAAAAGCCACCGACCCGCGAGGCCGGCAAGCCGCTGACGGTGTACCGCCGCGTCGCCATCCGCCGTGTGGGGGAGAGCCCGGCCGTGCGGGTGGCGATACTGAAAGACCGCCTGGTGCTGGCCATGAACGACTCGGCCCTGAAGGCGGCCATCGACGCGGCGCTGGACGACATGGGCGGCCACGAGCCGGGCAGTGAGGCCGCCAAGCTGCTGGCCCTGGCCGGCGAGGGGTCGGGTTTCTTCACGATGGACCTGGCCGGGATGGCGCGGCTGGCCTGGCCGTTCCTGTCACAGTTTGCCGAGAGGGAGCCGGACGACTTCCCCTTCGCCTCGCTACCCTCGACGCAAAAGATGGTCCGTCTGCTCGGGCACGAAGTGGCCGTGATCGAGGCCGACGAGGGCGGGCTGCTGTTCAAGAGCCGCGGCAAGGTGCCCTTCGCCACCAAGGCCGCCCCGCTGGGTGGCGGGCTCCTCTGGATACTCTTCCAGGCCTTCTGACACGCCGCGGGGCCCGACCCGCGCGACCGGCTTGGGAGCCCTGCATAGGGAAGCAATCATGACGAGCAGGCGACGATGGCCCCTGGCCGCGGCGGCGATGGTGATGGCGCTGTGTTCGGTATGGACGGCCGCGCCCGCGGCGGACCAGCCACCGGCCGGGCCAACCCTCGATCCGGGCCTGCTGCCGATGATTCCGCCCGAAGCGGTCTTCTTCATCGAGCGGCGCGGCCACGAGGCGGTCAAGGAGGCCTTCGCCGCGTCGAATCTCGGCAAGATGGCGGGCGACGAGGGAATCCAACAGTTCGTCCACGACTCGCTCGCGAAGCTCAGCGCCCTGTTTCTCATGGAGGTATACTCCTTGGGGCCGGAGGACATCCTCCCGCCCGAGCGGCTCCAGAAGCTGCTGCGACAGGCAACCGAGCCGCTGTGGTACCGGCCGTGGGCGGCGTTCGTGACGTTCCCCAAAGATCGCCGTCCAGGACTGGGCTTTCTCTGCCTGACCGGCCGGGACGGCAAGAGTATGCGCGAGGCCCTGGAAGCCCTGATGACGGCGGGCGAGGAGAGCTCGGAGTACCGCAGGCTGGTGACCTATCGCAGCGGCCCGCTCACCTGGCGCGGGCTGGTGCCTGCCGGACCCGAGACCCATATCCCCACGGAGCCGGAGTTGCTGCGCCAATTCCTGGCGCGTAAGACGGTCTTCATGGTCGCCTGGCACAGCCGCCTGCTGTGCGTGGCGTCGGACGTGGCAACGATGGAGGCGATCAGCAAGTTGGTGTCGGCGCCGTCCCCGTCGATCATCACCCACCCCGGCGCCCGCGCGGTGTTGGCCAATATAGGCATGACCGACTGGGCGTTCCGTTGGTACGTGGACGTGGCCGGCATGCGAGCAAGGCAACCATCGCGTGAGGTGGGCGAGTTGACGCTGATGGTGATGGAACTGGACAGGATTCGCGGCCTTGGCGGCACCGAAGGGCCCGCCGACGGCGTTTGGGCACGGCAGACGTACCTGGACGCCCCGAAGGTCGGCCCGGGGCTGTTCCGGCTGTTCTCCCGGGACGGGTCGTACCGACGCGCGCTGGCGATGACCCCGCAAGGGGTGACCTTCGCCCTGGGCGGACAGTTGGACACCGAGGAGGTCTTGACGCTGGTCCGCGAGGTCATGGTGGCCGAGAGCCCCGCCGCCAAGCGCCCGAAGCTGGGTCTGAAGCCGGGGCTGGGGCCCAAGGCTGAGAAGGTGCTGAAACTACTGGGCGACGTGGCCGAGGCCACCGACGGCGACGTCACGATCTACGTGAATGAACCCCAGGCGCTGCTGACCCGTCGCCGCGGAGTGGCCCCCATCGGGGTCGTGCTGAGCCTCACCGACGTGGGCAAGGCCGGCAAGGCGATTGACGAATTGATCGCCCTGGCCAAGGCCGACGATAAGGAGCCGCCCCAGCCGGTCAAGCGCTACCGGGGAGTCGCGATCCGCTGTGTCGGGGAGCGTCCGGGTATGCGGATCGCGCTGCTCGATGACCGGATGGTGCTGGCCCTGAGCGACTCGGCCCTGAAGGTGGCGATAGAAGCGGCACTGGACGACACCGGCGGCCTTGAACCGGGCTCTGAGGGCGCCAAACTGATGGCGATGGCCGGGGAGGGGGCGGGCTTCCTCACTCTCGACCTGGCCGGACTGGCACGCGCAGGCTGGCCGATGCTCCTCCAGGAGGCCGAAGGAGGTTCGGGCCGCTCGCCCTTCGCCTCGCTGCCGTCCACGCAGAAGATGGTCCGCCTGCTCGGGCCGGAGGTCGCCGTGTTCGAGCGGACGGGAGACGGGCTGCGGATCAAGGGCCGCGGTAAGATCCCCTTTGCCGCCAAGGTCGGCAGCTTCCTCATCGGCAAGAAGGTGATCGCCGCGCTGGTCTTCGGCGAGAACTGACGTTCGCCCGGCCCGCGGGGGCAAATGCACGCCCCCGGCGGCGCCCGGCTTCGAGACTTCTATGAGGATACGATCATGTTGAACCGATCGGAAAAGCGACGATGGCCCTTGGCCGCGGCGGCGATGGCGCTGTGTTGGACATGGGCGGCCGGGCCGGCGGCGGGGCAGGCGACGGCGGGGTCGGGCTCGGAGGCGGGGTTGTTGCCGATGATCCCGGCCGAGGCGATCTTCTTCATCGAGCGGCGTGGCCACGAGGCCATCGGAGCCGCGTTCAGGGCCTCCAACTTCGGCAAGATGGCCGCCGACGAGGCGATCCTGCAATTCGCCCACGACTCGCGCACGAAGATCTGCAAGATGATCGTCCAGAATGCACTCGATCTCGACGAGGATGACATCATACAGATCGACCGGCACCAGAAGCTGCTGCACCAGGCGATCAAGCCGCTGTGGTACCGGCCGTGCGCACTGTTCATGACCTTGAGCGCCCAGGATGATGAGCCGGGCTTCGGCTTCCTCTGCCTGACCGGCCGGTACCGCAAGGAGACCGCCGAAGCCCTGGCCGACCTGCTGAAATCGGCCGAGCAGACAAGGCGGCGCAGCATGCCGCTGACCTACCGCAGCGGCCTGCTCACCTGGCGCGGACTGGTGGACACGGCGGCGACCACCACCATGCCGGCAGAGAAGCGGGAACGGCGGAAGATCCTGGCGAAAAAGGACATGTTCATGGTCGCCTGGCACAATCAGCTACTGTGCGTGGCGACGAGAATGTCCACCCTCGAGGCGATCAGCAAGCTGCTGTCTGCCCCGGGGCCGTCCAAGATCGCCCACGCCGGCGCGCGGTCCGTGCTGGCCAAGACGGCCATCACCGACTGGGCGTTCCGCTGGCACGTGGACATCGAGAGCATCTTCGCCCTGATTAGGGCCGCGGACCCCAACGACGAGATGCCCCCGGAGGTCGTGGCACTGGGGCTGGACAAGATCCGCGGCATCGGCGGCGCCGAAGGGTACGCCGACGGCGTTTCCACCCGGTTGACCTACGTGGATGCCCCCAAGGCCGACCGCGGGCTCCCTCGGCTGTTCGCGCGAGGTGGGTCGTACAAACGGGCGCTGGCCATGACCCCCGGCGGGACCAGCTTCGCCCTGGGCGGGCAGTTGGACACGAAGGTACTGATGAAGATGATCCGCGACCTCGTCGTGGCCGACAGCCCCGCGGCCACCCGGCCGGCACTGGGGTTGGAGCCCGGGACTGCCAAAGCCCTGAAGCTGCTGAACGACGTGGCCGAGGCGTCCGGCGGCGACGTGACGGTGTACGCGACCGACCTGCAATCGATGATGGGCGGAGGAGGGTCATTCCCGGTCGGGGCCGTGCTGAGCATCAAGCAAACCGACAAGGCCAGAAAGGCGGTGGACGAACTGATCGCCCTGGTCGAGGCCGACGACAACGAAGACGAGGCCGAGGACGAGGAGCCCGAGGTCGCCAAGCCGCTGAAGGTCTACCGAAAGATCGCCATCCGCCAGGTAGGTGAAGATCCGGCCGTGCGGATCGCGATGCTGAAAGACCGCTTGGTGCTGGCCCTGAGCGATCCGGCGCTCAAGGCGGCCATCGACGCGGCGCTGGACGACACCGGCGGCCTCGAGCCGGACAGCCAGGGCGCCAAGCTGATGGCCCAGGCCGGGGAGGGGTCGGGGTTCTTCACGGTGGACTTGGCCGGGCTGGCGCGGCTGGTTTGGCCGATGCTGTCCCAGTTGGCGGAGAGCGAAGCGAGTTTCCCTTTGGCCTCCCTGCCGTCCACGCAGAAAATGGTCCGCCTGCTCGGCCCGGAGGTGGTCGTGCTCGAGACCGACGAGGGCGGGCTGCTGCTGAAGAGCCGCGGCAAGGTCCCCTTCGCCACTAAGGCGGCAATAGCCTACCCTGGGGCCGCCGCGGTGATGTACATGGCGTTCCGAGGAGCGTTCTGACGCGCCGCCGGGTGAGTACGCCGTGCAGGTGAGCCCGTGTGGTGAATCCGTGTGGTGCCATGCCCACGCTTGCGTGGGCATGTTCGCGGGAGACTGTCGTCCGCCACGCTCATGCAAGCGTGGACGTGGCTTTCAGACAAGGAGACGATCATGGTTGACAGACGTGGATGGCTCTCGGCCGTCGCATCTCTGGCGCTTTGTTCGGTATGGGCGGTCGGGCCGGCGGCGGGGCAGGCGACGGCGGGGTCGGGCTCGGAGGTGGGGTTGTTGCCGATGATCCCGGCCGAGGCGACGTTCTTCGTCGAGCGGCGCGGCCACGAGGCCGTCAAGGAGGCCTTTGCCGCGTCGAACTTCGGCAAGCTGGCGACCGACGAGGCGATCAACCAGTTCGCCCACGATTCCCGCGTCCAGATCGGCAAGGCGATCGTTGCCGGGCTGTTCGATCTCAAGGAGGACGACGCCGCCCAGATCGATCGGCACCAGAAATTGCTGCATGAGCTGCTCAAGCCCGTCTGGTACCGGCCGTGCGCGGTGTTTCTTCTCTTCGAGAAGCCGTTCGGCGGTTCCCCGGGGGTGGGTGTTCTCTGCCTGGCCGGCGACTACCGCAGGTCCGCGGCCGAGGCGATGGACGCCCTGATGGCCTCGCGTCAGGCCGGCAGCAAAAGGTTGCACTCCTTCACGTATCGTAGTGGCACGGTCACTTGGAAGGGCCTGGTAAATGGCGATCCTGAATCGGCCCCGCCGACCGATAACGCCGAACTCCGCAAGGCCCTGCTTGAAAGTGGAGACGTGTTCATGTTCGCCAGCCACGGCCAACTGCTGTGCGTGGCCACCAACGTCCCCACGGCCGACGCGATCGCCAGAACCGTGTCCACCCCCGGGAAGGGAAAGGACGCCGACCCGGCCGCCCGGGGCGTGCTGCGGAAGACGGAGATCAAGGACTGGGCCTTCCGCTGGCACGTGGACGTCGCCGGGATCTTCAAGATGGTGCGAGAGGCGGCCGGCGCCAACATGGAGCTGCCCATGATTCTGCAGATGCTGGCGATCGACAAGATCCGCGGCGCCGGCGGGGCGGGCGGCTACGCCGACAACGTCTACACCCGGCGGAGCTACATCGACGCCCCGCAGAGCCAAGGGGGGATCACGCGGCTATTCAAGCTGGGCGGATCCTACAAGAAGGCCCTGTCGATGACCCCCAGCGACTGCGTCGCCACCCTGGGCGGCCAGCTCGACACGGAGGCGCTGGGAAAGTGGCTTCGGCTGGTCATCACCAAAGCCACCCCGGCCGGCCCGCCCGCGGCCAAGGCGGCCACCAAGGACACCGCCGCGGGAGACACCCCCCCGCCGCAGGCCAAGGCCGAGAAACTCCTGAAGCTTGCCGACGACTTCCTGGCCGCCGCCGGCGGCGACGCGACGATCTACATGACCGACCTGCAGTCGCTGTTGATGGGCATGTCGGGGCAAGCGGGCATGCCCTTCGGGGCCGTGGTAGGCATCAAGCAGGTGGACAAAGCCAAGAAGGCCCTCGATGCCCTGCTGGTAGCGGTGGGCGCCGAAGTCGCCGGCGACGACGAAGGCGAAGCCCCGAAGCCGCCGAAGGTGTACCGCAAGATCCCGATCCGGGCAGTCGGCAGGAGGCCGAGCCTGCTGATCGCCTGGCTGGACGACCGGGTGGTCCTGGCGATGGGCGACGGGGCGGTGAAGGTGGGCATCGACGCGGCCCTGGACGACCTTGGCGGCCTCGAGCCGGACAGCCCCACGGTCAAGCTGATGGAGCTGGCCGGCGAGGGGGCGGGCTTCTTCACGATGGACCTGGCCGGCATCGCTCGGCTGCTGTGGCCCATGCTGGCCCAGGCGGCCGACAGCGACGACGAGAGTTTCCCGCTGGCGTCGGTGCCGTCCACGCAGAAGATGGTCCGGATGCTCGGCACCGAAGTGGCCGTCATCAAACCAGACGCCGGCGGCGTGCTGCTGAGCAGCCGAGGGACGATCCCCTTCGCCACCAAGGTGATGTTCCTGGCGTTGGCCCTGTTCGACTGACGTTCAGTCGGGCCATTCGCCGCTGAAGACTTCCTCGGCCGGGCCGGTCATGATGACCCGCCCGTCGGCCTCGCGCCACACCAGCTGCAGGTCGCCGCCGGGCAGGTGGGCGGTGATCTCGCGGGCGGCCTTGCCGGTGAGCACCCCGGCCACGCACACCGCGCAGGCCCCGGTGCCGCAGGCCAGCGTGATCCCGCTGCCGCGTTCCCAGGTGGCCATGGTGACCTCGCCGGGCGAATGCACCTGCACGAAGTGGGCGTTGACCCGCTCGGGAAACGCCTCGTGGCGCTCGAAGGCCGGCCCGACCACCGGCAGCTCGACCGCGGCGAGGTCCTCGACGAAGACCACCGCGTGCGGGTTGCCCATCGACACGCAGGTGACGGCCCACGTTCGCCCGGCCACCTCCAGCGGGCGGTCGATCACCCGGTCGCCGTCGAAGGTGGTGGGGATGTCTCCCCCGCGCAGGATCGGCTCGCCCATGTCCACGGCCGCGGCGGCCACCTTGCCGTCGGGGCCGACGGTCAGGTCGATGGTCTTGACGCCCGCCAGTGTGGCCACGGTCATGGGGTTGGCCCGGCTGCGGCCGTGATCGTAAGCGTACTTCGCCACGCAGCGGATCCCGTTGCCGCACATCTGGGCCTCGCTGCCGTCGGCGTTGAACATCCGCATGCGGCAGTCGGCGGCATCATCGGGGTCGATGAGGATCAATCCGTCGGCGCCGATGCCGACGTGCCGGTCGCTGACCCGCCGCGCCAGCTCGGCCGGGTCGACCACGCGATGGTCCCACCCGTCGACATACACATAGTCATTGCCGATGCCATGCATCTTGGTAAACCGCATTGCCCTGCTCCTGCTGCAAATCCGGCACCATTATAGGCGAGCGGGATCACAACGCAACGCGCCGGGAGGGCGCTGCCACAGATGAACGCAGATGAACGCAGATGATCCCGCGACAGAACAAAAAGATCGACAGCAGCGTTTAGCGGCGGAGCTTGCTCCGCGCTGGCGTCAACAGCGAATGCACCACAGAGGGCACAGAGCACACAGAGAAAGACGAGGGGAGATCACGCTTCGACGTCGAGCATGTACGGGGGCGGGGCCGGGGTGTCGCGCTCTTCCGGCCCGGCCAACAAGGCGGCCACCTGGGCGCGGGGGTCCTCGTCGGGGGGGGGCGTTTCCGGTTGGTCCGGTTCCGGGCGGGGAGGCCCCTTCTTTTTGGCCTCCGGCTCCCGGCGTCCGTCGGCGTCCACCTTCAGCCCGGCGGCCGCGGCCATGTTCTCCACGAACTCCGGGCTCTCGGCGTGTTTACGCTGCTGCCGCTGCGCCTCACGAGCGGGGGCTTCTCTGGCCGCGTCGTCCTCGGCGGCCCGCCGACGGGCGGCGACCTGCGTCTGAGCGACACTAGCGACGGCATTGGTGGGAATCTGTGACATCTCGACCCGCCCGGTGAGGCCGACGGGGCCCCAGCCGGTCCCGCAAAAGTCCTTGGCCACCCGGCGGGAAATGAACGTCGAGCCATGCCCGCCGGCTCAGCCACCTATATAGCAGTATCGGCCAACGCGACGACCCCACTTGAAGCCGGTTCCCTTTCGACGCCATCAAGCGGGATCCCAGGCCCCGCCAGGCCGGAAAACAGACCGGGCGGCACCGATGGGTGCCGCCTGGCCACAAAGCGGTTCACATAGAGCCTACGTCCACAGGCGAAGGGCTTACGGTCGCAACTCCTTCTGGCGGTCGGACAACTGAGACTTCAAACGCTCGAGAATCGCCGAGTGCATCTGGCTGACCCGCGATTCGGAAAGGTCCAGGGCGTCTCCGATTTCCTTCATCGTCATCTCTTCGTAGTAGTACAGCACCACGATCAGGCGTTCGGCCCGATTCAAGCCACGGGTGACCAGATCCTTGATGTCCTTGCTCTGGGCCTTGAGGAACGGGTCCTCGCCGCGCTTGTCCTGGAGCATGTCGATCTCGCGAACTTCCTTGTGGCTGTCGGTCTCGAACCATTGGCGGTTCAGGCTGATCAGCCCGACGGCGCGGGCGTCGCGCTGGAGCTTGCGAAACTCGGCAAGCGGCAGCGTCATTTCATCGGCCAGTTCGTGGTCGGTCGGGCGCCGGCCCAACTGCATCTCCAGCGTCCGCCAGGCGGCCTCCAGCTTGTGGGCCCGACTGCGGACCAGCCGCGGCACCCAGTCCATGCTTCGCAAGTGGTCGAGGATCGCCCCGCGAATCCGCGGCACGCAGAAGGTCTCGAACTTCACGCCGCGCGCGAGGTCGAACGACTCGATCGCGTCGATCAACCCGAAGTACCCGGCGCTGTTGAGGTCGTCCAGTTCCACCTCGTCGGGCAGCTTGGCGTGCAGCCGGTCGGCGGTGTACTTGACGATGCTGAGGTACTCCTCGATGAGCTTATTCCGCAACGGCTCTGTCGGGGCCTGCTTGTATCGCTTCCATACCTTCGGCGCTTTGCCCTGCGGCTTGATCTTTTTCGAAGCAGTCGCCACTTGCGTTGCCATACAGGCCTCCTTCCAAGTATCCGTCGAACGCTGCACGCCTGATCTGATAAGTGCTATTACTGAAGAGTCTTAGGGTTATGTGACTTCCTGAATCGCCTGCTCAGCCGCCCGTGTGGATACAGACCGACCCGCCGGGGGACTCCCTATTTCTCGGTTATTTTTCCTATCCTCTTTATTTGCGCCAGACGATTCTTCCGGTTTCTTCTCTCCATCCTCCCCATTCGGCTCCCCCGCGGCGGGGGCCGCCGGGAGTTCCTCGTCCGCTTCGGCATCGGCCTGGACCATTCGCTGGAAATGCTCGTGGACGATCACCTGGCCCAGCCGCCCCGCGACGTAGCCGAGCAGCAATCCGCCGGCGAGGCCACAGAGGGCGCGCTGGATGATGGTGGAGAAGGGGTTGCCGGCCAAGTATCCCGCCAGGAGCATCCCGACGTAGACGAGCAAGCCGACAGTAGCCGCAGAGACCCTTGTGATCATCCGTGCATCCTGGTTTCGCATCCATGCCGGGCCGGGACAATCCTTGTCCGCGGCCGTAAGGCTTTATTCTAAGTCCTGTTGGCGACCTCTTGCACGCATTTTTTCTGCCGCCGCTTTACCGGCGACGGCGGATTACCCGAGCCAATTGGCCACGCGGCGGAAGAAGCTGTCCCGGCGGACCAGCAGATCGCCGCCGCGGCACAGTTTCGTGGCCAGCGCCGCCATGCACCGGCTGGCCGAGCACCGGGGATAGGCCAGCACGTAGGGCTGCCGCTTGCGTACGGCGGCGGGCACCTTCGGGTCGGTCAGCACGTACCCGGCGTCGTAGATGGCCACGCCGAGGAACTCCCGAGTGACCGAGGCAATGCGGTTGTACGTCGCGCGGGCCTCGTTTCGGCCACCGACGAGGTTGACCAGCAGGCCTATCCGCGCTTCGCACTTCTGCCGGGTGAGCACCTTGATCACGGCGTAAGCGTCGGTGATGCTGGTGGGCTCGGAGGTGGTCACCACCAGCACGGTATCGGCCCCGCCGGCGAAGCTGGTGACGTTCTTGCCGATCCCGGCCCCGGTATCGATGACGATGACGTCGTTCTCCTCTTCCAGGGCCGTCAACTCAGACAGCAGCTTGGTCCGCTGGAATTCGCTCAGGTCGGCCATTCGCGCCAGGCCCGAGGACCCCGGCACCAACTGCACGCCGTAGGGCAGGTCGACTATCACGTCGGACAGCTTCCGCTGCCCGGCGACCACGTGGGCGAGGTTGGCGCGAGTCTGGGCGTCGGTCAGCACGTCGAGGTTCGCCAGGCCCAGGTCGGCATCGAGCAGCGCGACCCGATTCCCAGCCGCCGAGAGCAGCACGGCCAGGTTCAGCGCCACGTTGGACTTGCCCACGCCGCCCTTGCCGGAGGTGACGGCGATGGTGTGGCTCTGGCGGGCCTGATGCATCAGCGACCGAAGCTTGCTGGCCTGGTCGGTCCTTAACATTTCACTTTGTCTCCGACGATCAATCGGGCGAGCTTCCGCCCTTCGCTTACTTCGATGTCGTCCGGCACGTCCTGGCCGGTCGTTACATAGCTCAACGCCGTCTTCATGCGGTGCGCCACGTTGAGGATCATCCCGAAGGAGACCGCCTCATCCAGTTTCGTCAGGATCAGCCGGTCCACCCCCAGCGGGGCGAACCGCTTCATGGCCACCTCCACGTTCCGCTGGTTGGCGGTGGTCGACAGCACCAGGTGGATCTCGTCGGCCCGCGCCACCGCGAGGAACCGCTGCAGCTCGGCCAGCCGCGGGGTATCGTTCTGGCTCCGCCCGGCCGTGTCGATGAGGATCACGTCGAGCCCGGCCATCTGCTCCAGGGCTTCGGTCAGCTCCTCGGGGGACAAGACGATCTTCAGCGGCACGTCGATGATCTGGGCGTACGTCCGCAATTGCTCCACCGCGGCGATGCGGTACGTGTCCAGCGTGATCAGCCCCACCCGGCGCTGCTGGTGAAGCTTCAGGTTGGCCGCCAGCTTGGCGATCGTGGTGGTCTTGCCCACGCCGGTCGGGCCGATCAGGGCAATCACCTTCGCCCGACCCGTCGCGGCCGGCACCGTCGTGGCGGTCGTCGGGATCAACGAAGCGACCAATTCGGTCAGCCGCTCGCGCACCAGCGCCTTGTCACGGAGTTGGCCGCCGGTCAGCTCGCTGCGGACCTTGGCCACCAGTTCCTCGGCGATGTCCCCGGCCACCTCCTGCTGGGTGAGCGTCAGGTAGGCTTCGAACAACTCTTCCGGCACGGCCGGCGAGGACGGCTCGGGCGTGCGCTGGACGAGCTGCTCGACCATTCCGGCCAGGGCCCGCACCTGCTCGGTGAGCCGGGCCTCATCGGTTGACGGCTTCGTCGCGGCCGCCGGGTCGCCGAGCGAAGGGCCCTGCAGGGCGGGAATCTCGCTCGGCCCGTCGATCACCGTCACCGCCGCGGCGCCGCCGCCGGCCGGGGAGGCCCCTTGGCGGCCATACGAGCCGGCCGCGGGCCTGGGCGCCGGTCTCGGCCGGCGGGAGCGGACATTGACGTTTCGCGACGCGGTGATCTCCCACATCTGCCGTCCGCCCAGCCAGAGGAACCCGCCCTTGCGAAAACTTCGCGTGTGCAGAATCACCGCGTCCCGGCCGAGGTCGCGCTTCACCGCGGCGATCGCTTCGGCCATCGAATTCGCTTCGTAGGTTTTCAGATTCACACTCATTGTCGTGTCAGCAGCGTAGCGTCCTGCCGTCCGATTCGAGTCTCGACGCCCGGGCCGTCGCGGCGGCCGGCCGGCTTGCGGGTAAGATCGCATATCGCCGATCACCCGTCAAGGCCCAGGGGCGAAACTTAGTCCACAACCATGGCTACAGACTCCACTTGCACGTCATCGATCTCGTTATAGCCCAGTACCGCCACCGCCGGCAGCGTCGGGGCCAGCACGCGACGGACGGGCGCCCGTACCGGCGGGGAGCACAGCACCACCGGGGGATGCCCGCCGGCCACCAACGGCTGTAAGGCTTCGGCCACCTTCGTGGTGACCCGCTTGGCCAATTGCGGGGGGATCGAGATCATCGTGCCCCGCTCGGTACGCTCGATATGGGCGTTGATCGTGTCTTCCAGCCCCGGGTCCAGCGTGACGCACCAGATCTTGCCCTCGGCATCGCGGTACTGCTGGCAGATCGTTCGCGCCAGGGCGTTCCGCACGTACTCGGTGAGCACGTCCAGATCTTCGGTCCGCCCGGCCCAGTCGCTGAGCGTCTCGATGATCGTCTCCAGGTCGCGGATCGGCACGCGTTCCTGCAGCAGCCCGCCCAGCACCTTCTGGATCTGCCCCGGCTTGATCTGGTCGGGCACCACTTCGTCGACCAGGTTGGGCGACTTCTCCTTGAGCTTTTCCAGCAGCCGGTTGACCTGCTCCCGCGTCAGCAGGCGGTGCCCGTGCTGGCGGATCACCTCGGTCAGGTGGGTGGCCAGCACGGCCGTGGAGGCGACCACGGTATAGTTGTACATCTCGGCGCGGTCTTTCTGGTTCTCGTCGATCCACACCGCCGTCAGCCCGAAGGCCGGTTCCTTGGTCTCCTGCCCGATCAGCTTGCCGCTGGCCGTGCCCGAGTCCATCGCCAGCAGTTGCCCGGGAGAGACCTCGCCACGCGCGACCTCCACGTCGCGAATCTTGATCACGTAGGTGTTCGCCCCCAACTGCATGTTGTCGCGAATGCGGATCGGCGGGACCAGCAGGCCCATCTCGGTGGCGATCTGTCGGCGCAGATTGGCGATTCGATCCAGCAGGTCCCCGCCCTGGGCGGCGTCCACCAAGCGGACGAGCCCGTAGCCGACCTCCAGTTGCATCGGGTCCACGCCGAGCATGTCCTCGGCCTTGGGCGCCTCGCTCTTGGCGCGCGAGCTGGGCTCGGCGTCCGCTCCCGCCGTCGCCACCGCCGCCGCCTCCATCCGCCCGCGACGGACAAAGTAGGCCACGCCCACGCACGCCAGCGCCATCACCAGTAGCGGCGTCATGGGCAGCTCCGTCAGCGACAACATGGCCAGGAAGAACGCCGCGATGATCAGGGCGACCGGCTGGCTGGTCAGTTGGGTGGTCAACTCCTCGGAGAGGTTCGTCTTGGCGGTCGACCGGGTCACGATCAGGCCGGCCGACACCGAGATGATGAACGCGGGAATCTGGCTGACCAGGCCGTCGCCGATGGTCAGCCGCGTGAACAGGGTCATGCACTCGCCGGCCGACCAGCCGTACTGCACCATGCCCACGTAGAGCCCGCCGCAGATGTTCACCAGCGTGATGATGATGCCGGCGATGGCGTCGCCGCGAACGAATTTGCTGGCACCGTCCATGGCCCCGTAGAAATCGGCCTCGGCGGCGATCCTCTCGCGGCGCTCGCGGGCCTGCTTCTCGTTGATCAGCCCGGCGTTGAGGTCGGCGTCGATGGCCATCTGTTTGCCCGGCATGCCGTCGAGGGTGAACCTCGCGGCGACCTCGCTGATGCGGGTGGCGCCCTTGGTGATGACGACGAACTGGATGACCACCAGGATGATGAAAATGATGATCCCGACGGCGAGGGAGCCGGAAGCCACGAAGTTGCCGAACGCCAGGACCACGTGCCCGGCCGCGATGGTGGCCTCCTCGATCGACCGCCCCTCCCCCGCCGTGAGGATCAGCCGGGTGGTGGCGACGTTCAGTACCAGCCGCAGCAGCGTCGTCACCAGCAGCAAGCTGGGGAACACGCTCAGCTCCAGCGGGCTGGACACGTAGATGGTGGTCAACAGGATCACGGCCGCGCCGGCGATGTTGGCGACCAGCAGCACGTCCATAATCGCCGGCGGCAGCGGCACCAGGATCACGAAGATCAGCGACACCGCGGCGACCGGGAGCACCGCGCTGCGATGGCGCTGGATCGCGGCGAACAGCCGACTTCTCACTGTGGGTGCCTTCGCCATCTCAGGTTCTCATGTCGTCACGTCGCTCGACCCGCGGGGGCGGGGAGGGGAATCCGTCGGCCGATCTTCTTGTGTTTGGCCAGCTCGTAAACGTACGCGAGGATCTCCGCCACCGTCTTGTACAGGTTCACGGGGATATCCTCGCCGACCTTGCAACTCTTGAATAACGCCTGGGCGAGCGGCTTGCGCTCCACGATCGGCACGCCGGCGGCGGCGGCGAGCTGGCGGATTCGCACGGCCATGAAGCCTGAGCCCTTGGCCACGACCCGCGGGGCGTGCATCCCCTCGACGTACCGCAGCGCCACCGACAAGTGAGTGGGGTTGGTCACCACCACCGTGCTCCGCGGCACCTCCATGCTCATCCGC
>SDBU01000913.1_pt1 | contig 43081 bp, 82 predicted proteins | sample 2277071 | NCBI WGS metagenome assembly SDBU01 (sample SAMN10397929, study PRJNA504765) | marine sediment metagenome | isolation source: marine sediment core GS08_GC12, 126 cmbsf | place: Arctic Ocean: Gakkel Ridge, Loki's castle | collected 2008
AATTTACTGACAATATCTACAGCGTCATCAATTCCGTGTTGGTTATGAGCGGTGATATTTAGGTCTAAGAATTGGGGTCTTTCTGCCTTTACTATCCATAAAACCCGCAGGTCATTCTCGGATAGTCTCTCAATAGCCCTCAAGACCTCATCCCCTTTTTGCATCGTTACCAAGTGTTTCATCTCTAACCCCCTTTATTTAATCCCCTTACTACAGCCCCCTAGCGGTCGATGAGACTAAGAGGCTGTGAAGTGAAGGGACTAGCTTATTTTCTATTTTTTGTTGTGGCTATCCATATATTTGCTATGGCGAAGCATATTAACATATTAGTTGTATCACCATCAACGAATCGCCATATACCAAGTCCGAGCCAGAATAAACTAATAATTAGGTGTTTTATTTCATACCCCCTTTCAACTTGTTGGGTTATTTACCTGGTTGTGCATACTCCCCTAATGTAACCCCTCCACCAAGCTCTTAGCTCGTTAGAATACATACCCTCGCTAGCTTCAAAGTTATTTTTGTCTAGCACCTTGAAGATTCGCTTATTCCCGGGCTTCCAGTTCATTACAGTATGCCCCTCTTCCTCGATTAGCTTAATGATGTCCTGTGTTTTCTTTAAGAATACAACCCTGGAGCCCCATTTGCACTTAGGACATCTTAATACGGCTCCCATAATGGACCCCCTTCATACTATTTAGGTCGGCTAATTCTTTCCGGGTTAAGGCATCTGCCTTCTCCAATGTCTTGGTTACTGCCTCATAGTAAAGCTCGGCCGCGGACTTCTGTTTTTTATGAGTCATGTCTAACCTCCTCATATTCCAAGTGCTCATCTTGACAGTCCTCGCAATGATAGCTGTCGGTTTCCGCGCAGTATCGGAGCTCTGTATTCTCTCCACAAGAGTCGCAATAATCTACTAGCATTTCATACCCCCTTTCAACTTGTTATGTTATTTAATACCAGGCAAGGTGAAAGCACAGTATTGATAAGTTGAATTCCCTGTTATAGTAACGAATATGAACTCCTAGTGTCCAGATGTGAAGATTTACATAGAAAACCATTGTCCCCATTATCATCCTCCTTGAGCTTATCCGCTCCCCTCTACCGGCTAACCGCTACTACCTGGATAGACGGCAGAGTGGGAGTTGATTAGCTAATAGTCCCGGATTATAAACCGCTCATCATCAATCTTTATAACGGTCGTTTGCTCTTCTAATTCCTCCATGCTTTCAATATCGGTATAGTTTTCCTGTAGTTCCTTCAGGTTTTCATACTCGGTGTATTCAACACATAGAGCGATAATGTCTAGCTCTATCTCTTCTCCTGTATCCTCTTCGTAGTTCTCCAGGTAGTCATATAATGCCCTCTTGCCATCGTAGGTAAAGTTGTTGTTCCTGTTCATATCCCTGAACGCATCGCAGAATTGACTGAAGTTGATTGACTGTTTCATTTTACCCCTCCTCAAACTTGATATATTGGTTATTTAATAATCTAGTGCTGCCTGCCTGTCCTGCATAGCCATAGTATCTTGTCGGGTAAGAGTAGTAAGGTAGCTTTCAGGGTTAGGAAACTCTGCCGGACATTCACCCATAGGTGGGTTGCACTCTAGCTTAGGCTCAGTGCCACTCTCGATTGATACCCATTTAGCATATTGGCAAGATAAACATTCCTCAAGGTGTGCCATTTTACCCCTCCTTTATATTCTGACTCTCATCAGGCTAGACTTTATCTAGCGACCCCGGACCGCCCGGGGTTTCGAGTTTAGTTATTTAATACCCCAGGATGGAAGCGCCTAGCGGTCACATAAGCCAGATTAAGGTTAGCTGTGAAGTGATACGCTTCCCCGTATGCCTCAATGTCATCCTTAAAGAGGATATATGGCACGCACCAGTCGCAATCTTCTTCCCACCATCTAATGTCATGAGTGAAGTTGTCGATGTTTTCAGGTAGTTGCTTTTGGCGTTGAGCTGATAACCATATCCCACCATGACTAGGGGTTGAGTAAGATATAATGCCATCGGCTAGCTTGACTTCTGAGTCTGATTGTCCCCAAGGTGTGTATTTCATTTTGCTTCTCCTTCCAATTTGATAACCCCATTAAAGCACCTATTGACAATGCTGTCAAGTCTGCTACCATCAGTTTACGCCAATTTATCAAGCACAATAGCCCTCTCATACTCACTCGGCTAGGCGTGGAGACTGCCGTTTTCATACTAGTTTGACACTGGGATAGTTATATGGTATGATAAGGAGGGTGTGCTGGTTGTGCCGGCTTAATGGAGGGATTATGTCTGAGGTAAAGTCAGGGAAAAGCATTAAGATTCACAATACATTATTTGTTTGGTGGGGTAGATGGTACGGAATAAGACGAGAGCGTGGTGGCCTGCGCATTGGGTTTGGTGGGATATACTCGCTATAATGGAGTGCCTAGACCTAAATAAAGCTATGGTGGCGGAATAGGTAGACGCTGCAGTAGCGTTGGCTGAGGCTCTGAATAAGGGCGTCCCCAACGTGAAGGATTAAATGAGCTTGGTCATCTAGGGTGCAAATCCCTAGCCGTAGCGAATGGGTAATAGAGGATACGTGGCCACCACCTTGATAATGATGTATACGGTTATGATAGGTAGCCTTTCCAAAGGAGCTATAATAAAGAGGATAACGATAGAGTTAGTTTTCTGGGGTATAATGGGCTTATTACTACTTGGCGTTATTGCAAACTTAATAGAGTAATATACCCCGGTTACCCTACGCTAAGAGATAATGAGCAAATCATCTATAGAGAACACTGAGTTAAAGAAGCAAGCCTTCTTGGACCACTATCCCACATTCCAGAAAGCTACTAAAACATCACTGGCTATAGGTATAACCGACCAAACACACTACGCCTGGATGAACACAGATGAGGAATATAACAAAGCTTTCAAGGCTCTTAAAAAAAGGCTAGATAGCGACAGGTTAGAAGAGAACGAAGCTGAGATACACAGAAGGGGATTGGAAAAGAGCGATTTACTCCTGATGTTTGAGACAAAGAAGTTAGACACAGACTATAGGGACAAGGTTCCCAACTCGCCGATGATAGGGGATATAAAGATTGTACTAGCGATACCAGCGTATGATGAGAAGCTAAGAATAACAGACGGTGATATAATAGAAGGCGAAGCCAGGGAGATTACAGATGCCACTGAGTAAGGCTAGGAATAGGGAAAGAATGAGACGAAACAGGTTGCACAAGCGACTTTGTCCACCGTACCAATCAAAACCCGTCCAACCTAAGCTGTCACCTGGTATGGTTGATGCTGATGAAAACCCTGTCTATGAGTTGACATAATGGTTATAGTGCGACCCATAATATGTAGTAGGCTGGTTTAATTATTACACTAGGTGTAGCGTAAGGGGAAGTGGGATGGACTTGGGGTAGGGGTTATTATATTACTTACCCCCCAAATTTACTAAAACATACAAAAAGGGGATAATAGATGATTAAAACAGATACGGGCTACATTGCGGTATTCACCAAGTATGATTCTGTTCCCCAGTGTATTAACGTGCCAGAGTTTAGGATGATTGAACCCCGCTCCCTATCAGACTTGTCAGACCTTGGTGATTATATGGCTTATTATATTCCCTACAACATTAGCACAGTGGAAGATGGGCTTGATGGTGTCAAGTTCGTGCATTATATCTAATTAGTATTTTAACCAAACAAAAAGGGGATAATGGATAAGAAGAAACAAACGAAGTTAAGGGTACAGCGTTACAGGGATAAGCAGAAGAGCGTTACAACGGTTAAAGATGTAACGCAAGGATGTAACGCTGAAACAGTGCCAGCGTCCTATGTTCAGGGACGGAAGATGTATGAAGCGTTACCAGAGAGAGCCCGATATTTAGAATTAAGTGATGGTCAGGTATTAGACAGACTTAATCAACCAGGTGGGCATACATCTGGTGACTTCATACTAAGGATGCAGGCGTGCAATGAATCAAGCTACAACTATTGTCCGAACAAGGTAAAGCATGGTTAACCCGTATAACAGCCCTGTTGTTGATCCCAGTGGCTCTGGGGCGCACTCTAATACGAAGAGATTTCTCAAGAGGATTATTTGTAGAGTCGTGGGTTGTCGGGTAGGGAAGATAAGGTGTGATGGTGTTATTTTAATAGTATATTGTGGAAGGTGTGGTAAGATATACAAAGGAGGGAAGAATGCACAAGCATAAATGCACCCTGTGCAAGCACGAATGTTTACATTACTGCGATTGCTGTAATAAAGTATATTGCTGTAAATGTAATGAGGAATGGGGAGAACACCCATTCTCGGCTTATTGGACGGGCGGTGTATCTTGTGGGACGACCACCACTGTAAGTTGTGACGCAGACTCTTTGGTTTACAGTTGCTCTCATGCCCACTAAGAAAAAGAGGGTATCTCTAGGGTACGAATCCCTAGTCATAGCGAATAGGTAATGCCGAAGACAATAGATTTAGGTAAATTGTACGACCCATCAACGAACGAGAAACAGGTTTTAGCCCATAAGGCACCTGAAAGATATATTCTTTACGGAGGTGCTAGGGGTGGGGGTAAGACCGCTTGGTTAGTGAATGAGGGAATTAGATTAAGCGTTCTGTTCCCTGGGAATGTTGGTTATTTGTGCCGGTATAGAGCTACCGACTTTAATAGTTCAACAATGCTGGAGTTAGAGAAATTCCTGCCATCTGAGTTAATTAAACTTCATCATAAAACAGAGAGATATTATCAGTTAATAAATGGTTCGGTAATATTCTACGGCGGTTTGGCTGGAGATGAGGAAACAAAGTCCAAGATAAATAGTATGAACTTAGGGTGGTTTGGTATTGACCAGGCAGAGGAAGTATCCGAAATGCAATTCCAGCTTCTATGTGCCACATTGCGTTTGATGCTTCCTGATATTAGATATAAAGGTCTTTTAACCTGTAACCCAGACCCTGGTTGGCTGAGAGATAGGTTTATTGAGAGGACTAATCCCGACCATAGGTTTGTTCCCGCCTTACCCAAGGATAATGAGAAGTATCTGCCCAGCGATTATGTTGATGGATTAAGGGCAATATATCCAGAGGCTATGTGCCAGAGACTCCTTGAGGGTAATTGGGATATAGATATTGTTGGGAATTATCTTATCCCCTATGATGAGATACGGGCGGCTATAAATAGGACCCTAGAGACAAGTGGGGATGTAATCTCGGGTGTGGATGTTTCAAGATATGGCGATGATGAAACGGTTTTTATTTGCCGTCAGGGCGGGAAGGTTTTAGGGATAGAGGGTTGGGTGCATCAAGATACAACTTTTTCTGCTGGGAGAGTAGCTAGGTTTATAAGACAATACCAACCAGTGGTAACGAATGTGGATGTTATCGGGATAGGGGCTGGTGTGGTTGACCCGCTCAAAAATTCAGAGGAGAACTTTAATATACGGGAAGTCAATGTTGGTGAGGCGGCCCTTGATAAGGAGCTTTACCTGAATAAAAGAGCAGAATATTTCAATCAGCTTGCGAAGAGGTTTCACGAGGGAACAATAGATATTCCCGACCATCCTAAACTTGCTTCTCAATTAGCTAGTTTGAAATATACCTACTCTGGCACTAAACTGAAGATGCAGAGCAAGGAAGAGATGAGAGGTAAAGGTGTAAAGTCGCCTGACTATGCCGATGCCTTAATGCTGGCTTTTAGTGGTGGCGATAGAGTTCACAGTATATTAAAGCCATTAGAAACACTCACATTTGGCAGGAGAGAACCTGCGGTGATTGAAAGGTGGATGGGTAAATAAAAGAAGGATAGTGTGCCTTTGGCGCGGGGATAAATCTGCCCTTTTAAAAAAGGATTTGGTGGGCAAAGCAGATTACGGAGGATGTATGAAAAAAAAGCCAACAGTAGAAGAGATAAAAGAGCAATACGAAAAAGATGAAAAGATTTACAGCGGGTTACATACCAAATGTTTCCCGAAAGATGAAGAGTTTTATAATCTTCTCTTTAAGGGTAGATTAAATATCCCTGAGGAATTTGAGAATGATAGGGTGGTTCTGCCGACAGCAAGGGATGTGGTAGATGCTGCGGTTAATCATACTGATATAAACAATGCACGGGTTTTTGCTAATAAGAAAAGCGCCAGTGATATATCGAAGGAAAGTGCTGAAACGCTCAGGAAATTTGCATTAGGTTTAATTCACAGGACTAATGTAGAGTCACGAATAGCTCCAGGCCATGTGGGGGCAAAGCATTATTGGATACACGGACTTGCTGTCTATAAGACTGTATGGGACCCCGACAGGTGGTTAGATAAGCCCGAACAAAAGGGTGATGAGTCTGAAGATACTTATAATGCACGGTTAGATGAGTGGCGGGCTGAAAGTCATTTATCCCTACCGATAGTAATTCAGGCTGTTAATCCTGCCTGCATTATGCCAGACCCGTATACTGGGGGCGAGCTTTATGTTTTTGAGACACATATTCGGTCTGTGTTTGACACAAGAATAGCTTGGCCTAACTGGACTAATCCACTTGGTAGGAAAGAGGATGAACCAATTAAGTATATCTCTTGGTGGAATAATACTTATAGATGTGAACTGATTGATGGTGAGCCTATATGGAAGGTTGGTAGTGGTGTTATAAAGCATAAATATGGTTTCATCCCATATACTTTAATTGAATCGGGATTGGGCAATTTATCTAAAGATGCCAAGCCTGAAGATAGATATGTTGGTCTGCTGAGAATGATATTTGATTTATTGGTTTCTGAATCCACCAACTATACCTTGAATGATATACTGATGAAACGGGAAACCATGAAGGGTGGATATATTACTGGTGCTGATGCGGGTGACTTGCCTGAAATCAAGCAATCATATGGTAAATACTGGCCAGTGGGTAATAAGGATGTGCAATTCCACGATTGGGAGAGTAAAATCGCTCCGCAGGCTTCTATGGCTCATTTAGGGATTACACACGATTATATATCAGGACATGCAGCCCCAAGGGCAGTCAGGGGGTTATCGGAAACCGGTGTGAGGTCTGGCGCTGACAGGCGTTTAATAATGACTGAAGCTGCCGCAATATATCGGTATGCCTCACCAGCCTTTGCTCATGGTTGGGCCAACATTCTAACCAAGTGTGCTATGCTGGTTAAGAATGTTATTCCAGGCGACTTTGATATTTGGGCAAGAACACCCACTGATGAGTTTGATGTTTCAATAAAAAAGAAACAGTTTAGGGAACCATTTAATTTCTATGTGGAGTTTTCCCCCATTTCTGAAGAGGATGAATATAGAAGGCATGATGACCTTGAGAGGTTAGTTTCCTCTCATATTGCTAACATACCTTGGGCTAGAAGGCAGATGTCTAATGTGGATGAAAAAGCTATGGCGAGAGAGGATGAGAAGGAACGATTAAGGCTATCACCAGAATACGCCCAGATTAAAAACCAATACTTGGCTCTAAGGATGAATGAAGTTCTTGGAGTAGCCCCTCCCCCACAACCACCAGGACAAGAGGGAGTAGTGCCTGGAACTCCAAATCAAGAAGCGGGCAGAAGATTAGTTCCGCCAATACCCAATAGGGCACAACCTGGTTCTGCTGGAGCATTACAGAATCAGTTAGCTCAACAGAGAAGTCAGGTGCCGATTAGCCCAACACAGGGACAAGGCGGAGGGGGGCAAAGATAATGCCTAAAGAGCAAACATTTACAGAAATAGTTGATGAGCTCATTGCCGAGGATAAAGAGATTATTGATGAGTTTCTTAAGGAAGAACTTAAACCATTGGTGGATTATAATAAGGCTCAAGAGAGAAAACTATTTGAGCAAGCGTATAAAGAAGTTAAGGAACTAGAGGAGGTTTAATATGCCAGATAGACTTATAGAAGCAATGTTTAGGGATGTAGAGACTGCTCCAGACTACTTAGGGGATATTCCCACGAGTATGCCACCTCTGTCCCCGGAACTTACTCTACCACCACGTGAGCAGGTACCTTGGTGGGAATTGATGCTTAAAGGAGCTATATCTCCTCAGTATCAACCTCCAGAGTATGACCCTAATATGGTAGCTACACCCCCACCACGGGCATCTTTTAGAGAGATTCTCTTCTCTGCACAGCTTGATGAGGCAAGAAAGTTACAACTCATTGCGGACTGGTACCCTGAGAGGTTGGCAGAAGCTATTGAAATTATAAGTACGTATGACCTTCCGTCTGGAGTAAGCCCTCTAAAAGAAGAACTAGAAGAATATCTGGTGCCAGAAGAGGGGGAGGAAGACTTTGCCCCCCCACCATTTCCTACCGACCCTCCACCAGAGGGGTATGTATGGGACTTAAATGAATTAAATCAGTGGGTTCCCGAATATGTAGGTGCAGAGGCAGTCGCAAATTTTGGGGAAGAGCCAGAGGGAAGATTTTATACTGATGATGCGGGTAATTTACATCAGGTTGGTTATGTTCTTACTTCTAGGGGTTGGGACCAACAGGATACAATAGTTCAATTCGCTCAAAGGGAAGCGTTGCCATCTCCAATATCAGAGTATCAAGAACAGTTACTCTCATTACAGCAGCAGCAATTAACGCAAGCACCGCAGTGGAGACCAGGTGAGTTGGAATTGCAGCAACAGGAGTTGGAGCAACAAGCAGGTTTTTACGCCTGGCAACAGGGTGAGGCAGAGAGAGCAGAGAGAGCAAGATTGGCAGCCAGCCCGCTCTCATGGTTACAGTATGCTTCTTATACAGGTGAAACCCCAGCCATTCAACCCTGGATGATACCACTTATGGGACAGCAATATGCTGGAACTGTAGCTGGTGCTCCAATACCAGGATGGCAGGGGGACGCTCCCTCTTTACAGGATTTACCTCAACTTACCAGACCATCAAGACAATATCAAGCCCGAATAGGCCCAACGGCATTACAGCAATATCAGGGTTATCAGCAAGCTAGGACTGGGGCAACCCCCCAAGAAACAGATTGGAGATTATACTCAGCAGCCCCCCCAGGCGGGACATATCGAGGGCTGAGCTATGCCCGTTAATTTAGGTGATACAAGGGTGAGCAAATGCCAGAATTAGCTGATCTTATTAAGGGTTTATCCCCCTCAGCATTAAGATTATATAAACAACAACTGCCACAGCGACTCAAGACAATGAGACCTGAAGGTAGGCAGGTTATATTATCTCGTCTTCAGGGTATACCTGAACTAGCCGACCTTTTAGGTGGCGCCACTCAGCCAATAGAACCAACTGCCTTACAGCCCCCTCCCCAGCAACCACAAAGAGAATATAAGCCGTGGGAAATACCCAAAGAGTTACCATTTTGGCAGAAGGCTTTATCTACTTTATTTATGCCTTTTACCTTAGCACACGAATATCTTATTGAGCCATTTGCTGCTGCTGTTCATTCAGCTTGGACGCCATCAATCCCAGGCACGGAAGGTATGGGGTGGTTAGAAAGGGAACGAGCTGAATATGAAGCGTGGGAATCACCCTGGGGGGTTAAATTTGCTACAGAAACTTTACCTTGGCTACTCATTCCAGGTATCGGCACGGCTACGGGTGCAGGTAGGGGAATAGCAGGGATGCTCAGCAGAGTAGCACCCAAACTTGGTAGGGCAGCCCCATTAGTTAAGGGTGCCGCTAAGGTTTTAGAGTATTCACCCTATGGTTTAATGGAGAAAGCCCCTGCGGCTGCTCTCAAGGTGGCTGGTAAGGGTATTACAAGAATAACTGGTAGAATTACTAGGGCTATGCCAGACCTACAGGATATTGGGGTAGCCATAGAAACAGCTACTAAGCCCGATACATTAAGAAAGTTAGCAAATATTAAGGGATTTAAGCATTTATCTAAATATATTGCTGGTGAATCGGCAATCGCTAATAAGCCAGTAGAATTAGCTGTCACAGGACATAGAATATTAAGGGCAGAAGCAGCCTTAAAGGCGACTGGTGTAGTAGCCCCCTTAAATGCCCTGGGTGCATCGGCTAGAGTGTTTGGTTTAGATGATTTGCAAAGGATTACCTCAGGTCCATTAAAGGGTTTATCTCTCGATGATATAATGAGAGCCCCTAAGAAGCATTGGGGAAAGATGACGCAAGCACAAAGGCAATGGACAACTCAACTGGTATCCATTGAAGATGATATAGCTCCATTTCTGGAACGACACAATATAACGGTAAATAAGAAAATATGGAATGAGGGGGAGAGATGGTCTAGTAGGTCTGTAGTTGGGAAAGTAAACCCAGAAAGTGAATTAGCAGAATATGCTTTTGTTACTGCTGGGGGTAGACCAGGAATCAAGCCTGGATTTATGAAAACTCGTGTCTTTGCCACAATGGAAGAGGCGCAAAAGCAGGGGTTTAGATATTTACCCAAAGAAGAAGCAGTTACATTAAATGTTCAGCGAGCTTATAATCGAGTAGCTGACCAGCAAATGCACGATTGGTTAATGCCAAGAATACCCTGGCGAACTACAGCAACACCAGTAGAGATAAGAATTGCTGCTAGTGCTGCCTCTATCAGTTTAAGGCAAGCAAGTCACTTAAAGGCAGCTATAAATCGTGCTCTGCGTGGTGAAAAGTTACCCCCGCAAACTATCAGGGCGATACAGCGAAACTTTCCCGAACTCAACATTAGGGCATCGTTAGGCAAGAGGGACTTACTAACTGTTCTAAAGGGAAAGGCTAACGATTTGATTGCGGAAAGACAGGGAATTTCCAGGGCGGCTAAATTAGTTAGCAAGCAAGCCAGGGAAAAGGCTATTAGGCCTGCCTTTGAAGAAGCAATGTTACCGAGTGTTCCCGTCTTTGCTGGTAAGGTTTTTACTGGGGCTGAAGCAAGGGAAACAGTAGCGTTCTTACGAAAATCCTTTACACCCTCGTTTAATAAAGCGTTGGGGGCTGTAAATAAAGTTAACTCTGTGGGTAGGGTAATGGCTCTATCTGGCGATATGAGCCCCCCAGGTATCCAGTTGATATTTCTAGCTGGTGCTCATCCCAAGATATATGCCAAATCATTGGGTGCTTTTGTTCGGGCAATGATTGACCCAGAATATTTACCTAGGTTTTATGCAAAGCATCAGAGTACAATTCTGAAGAGTCGAGGTTTAATACTATCTCGTAGTGCTGGGGGGTTAGAGCTTACCCAGGCTTATGCTAAGGGTGGATTATTAACTTTCGGCCCCTTGAAACCGATTGGTAAGCTGTTAGCTCCATTTCAAAGGGGTTATGAATCGGCCTTAGATACGGCGGGTATTTTATTGAGGGAGAGTTATGAGTATTTAGCTACTACCCCAGCAAGGACTGCTGCTGTTGAATCATTTATAAATGAATTTAGGGGTCTTTTATCTACGGCAAAGATAGGATTGAGTTCAGGGCAAAGACAATTTGAAGCAGCAGCCATTCTAGCCCCTCAATATAATAGGGCGATAGGGGCACTGGTAAAAGATATAGCTTCTGGTGGATTAAGAGGGCAATTAGCCAGGGATAATATGGCTAAGGGGACCTTAGCTTTAATAATGATGGCCGTAGCCACCTCAATGGCGATGGGGGAGAGTCCTGATGAGATAGCAGACCACCTAAACCCAACATCTCATAATTTTATGACTTGGGGCATAGCGGGGCAGAGAATTGGACCAGGTTCTAAAATGAGGAGTCTCCTGGTCTTGCTTGGCAAAACTATTAAAAATCCAGAAGATGCGGTTTATAATGCTAATAGATTTTTAAGGGGTAACTTCTCTCCTGTATTGGGCACATCAATGGATTTAATAACAGGGAAGAATTTTATTGGAGACCCAACCAGAGACGGTTTATTAAGTCTGACCAAAACAGTTATTGGCGAGAACATGCTCCCTATTTGGGTGCAGAGTGTTGTGTTTGAGGGGGGTGAATTACCAGGGAGATTGACTAGGGGTATTTCAGAGTTTTTTGGGGGGAGAGCCTATCCATTGGGTTCCTATGGTGAAATGAGAGCTTTGCAGGATAAATTAGCACAAGAGAAATACGGAATGAGTTGGGCGGATTTAGCTACGGTAAGGGGGCCTGGCAAAGTAGCCCAAATGAGAATTGAAGGTGAATCGCCTGAATTACAGGAGTTAATAACTAAAGCTGCCGAAGAGTCAGATAAATGGGCTAGAGGCGATGGTGTTCTTTGGAATGATTACAATAAAAGAGTTGACCAAATCCAGGATACCATAAAGCAAGCAGTATCCTTAGCGTCTAATGAGTTTGATACCACTGGTGATGGCAGGAATTTTAGGGGAAAGGTAAATGAGATTTATTCTGCACAAAGGATGATGTTTGAGGACTTAAAGAATGACCCTCAATTCTCGGCTATTAAAGAGTTCTTTGAGAAACCCTTAGACGAATCCTTGCAAAGCAAAATGAACCCTAATGATTTGGCATACAAATTCTACAATAATCTTATGTATGGTTCTGATATGGTAGACGAATATGGAAACTACCGATTTGATGAAGCTGATATACGCAGGCAGTCCTTTATTGCAACGTATGGCACGGAAGCCCTTAATTACATAGAGGAACTATTGGACATAAGGCGACAGGACGAACCTCCAGCCATGCAAGCCTTGCGAGAGGCCAGGGCTTTACTGAAACCTTATTGGGAAGTAGAAAACCGTATCTGGGCAAAGTATCCACCACAAACAAAACAGATTGCTTTACGGATAATGATTTTAGAAAGAACTGACCCGAAAGCAGCCAAGCGGCTTCTATTCCGCAATCCGCAAATATTATATGCACGGAGGCAGATTGCTTTAGAGAGAAAGCGAATGAAGTTAAGAAACCCACAGATAGCATCTGCTTTAAGGTTATTTTATAGTTAAAGAGGTAGATATGCCGGCAGATTTTGAGAAGTGCGTAAAAGAAGGTGGGAAGGTGAGAACACTTAAAGTAGGTAAAGATAAATATATGCCCATCTGCTATGATAAGGCAGGTAAATCTCACGCTGGAGAAGTGAAAATAAAAAGGGCGAAATGATAGATTCCAATGGTTACTTACGTTGTGATTCGTGTAATAGCATTTTGGGTAGAAACCTAGAGGGTAAGATAGAGATAATCTGCTATAGAAGTCGATGTCACAGGAACAATGTCTTTAGAAGCAAGGAATATAACTCACATAAATTACTTGATTTGACAACCACGAAGGGTTGTGGTATACTTTTAGATTAGGACTTTAACAATTAAATAAATTAGAGCTATTAGGTAGCCACTTTTATGTGCTTATAGGAAGCCGTGAGAGTGGCTTTTTTTATTTCAGGGAATATACAGATTTCAATACTAATAGGAGGATTAACTAATGGCAGAGGACGAGAAAAACGTTCAAGCAGAAGAGGCTTCCACAGCGGAGCAGACTTCAACTGAGGAAACTCAGCCTTCAATTTCAGAGCAGATAACCAAAGCAATGGGGGAGCAGATGGAGGTTGCATCACGTAAGTTTCAAAGCTTAACTGATACCTCACTTGCTCGCATACGAAGGGAGGCTGATTCAACGGCCAGAATAACTGAGGATGCTATGGCAGCCTTAGACGCTACTTCTCAGGAAGAGACTGAGGTAGCAAAGCCCAAAAGACAAGTCCCATTCCGTAGCCAACTAGAAGTGAGGCGACAACAGGAGGAGGCAGCGCAGAAGACTGTAGATGCCTTCGAATCTAATATCCGCCAGCACATTGTAGATTTAGGGATTAACCCAGATGATAAAGAGATTGAGTGGGGTGATCGCAATAACTTAAATCTAACAGATAGGCAGGGTAAGATTTTAACCTCAATAAGCAAGATTCAAAAGAATAATGTTAAGTTGGCAGAAGAAACACGGAAGCAGGAGTTTACTGCCTTAGAGGCTAAACTTCGCAAGGACTTAGGTCTTGATAAAGTAGACACGACTACATCTGCGGGTGTAGCAACTGACTCTGACAGTGATTTTATGAGGAGATTGGGGAGTGGTGAACTTCCACTGACAAAAGCAACCACTGACAGATACGACAAAATTAAAGACAAATACTAAATAAGGAGAATTAGATGGCTAGTGGATGGACTACTACTGGCTCACTTGCTGATAGTTTGGATGATGTCCGTTCTTCAGCAAGGATAGTCAGGGAATACGAAGGGGTTGTGCCCCAGTTAGTAGACCAGGTAACTCTTGGTGAGGGTATCGGTCTGTCCTGGCAGGAAATCAAGTATGACCAACTAACTGCTCAGGCGATAACCGAAACCACAACCCTCGATAATCCGCAACAGATAGCGGACTCTTTACTAACTGTTACGCCTACTGTGGTCGGAATTGAAACATTCCTGACCGATAGGGTTCAGGCGAGGATAAATAAGAAGGGATATGGGAAGATAGGTTCTTTAGCCCAGAATGCAATCCAGCGTAAGAAGGATGAGGATGGCTTACTTTTATTTGCTAGTGCAACGGGAACTTCTGACCCTGGGGCTGGGAATACTTTAACTTCAGGTTACATTGCTTCGGCAAAGTATAACATCAGTTCTAATACGACTGAGCCTGGCAAACCCCCTTACCGATGTGTTCTACACGGCTTCCAGATAAAGGATTTATATGACGAACTGGTAGCTGGTGTCGGGACTTATGTGGTGACTGAGGGAGTAACTGCAAGGGTGTTTTCTACTGGGTTTATGCTACCAATAGCAGGTACTGAGATTTATGAGGATGGCAACATCTCCATAGATGGTTCTGGTGATGCTAAGGGTGGCGTGTTTGCTCAAGAGGGTATTTTACTGGTTCAGGGGCGAGCAGCACGGGTTATACCGGTGCGGAATGAGAAGCGTGGTGGTGGTGGAAATCACATCTATCATTATGACGAGTATGCTTATGCTGAAAGGCTGAGTAATTGGGTCTATCTGATGGAAAGTGATGCAACTGCTCCTACGAGCTAAAAATGAACAAAAGACGTGAAGTTTGGCAAGAGCTACACGGCTCAATCCCTAAAGGGTGGCTTGTTCATAGTCTTAATGGGGACAAGGGGGATGTCCAACCTGAAAATCTTGCCTGTATCCCCCGCTATCCTGTCCATCAGGGGCAAATCACTGCTCCCTATGTGGAAAGGATAAGAAAATTAGAACGACTCCTAAAGGAGTCAAAGGAGAAACAATGAGTGTAAGTGGACAAGCTGGTCCAGGTGAGATATTACTGTTTAATGACTTTTGTGGGCCAGAGCTTCCTGTAGAGGGTACTGGTGAGTATGCAGATGTGAATTACGCTGGCATTCACTCAGGCCCCTTTAAGGTAACAGGTGATTTAGAAGAAGATGATACGGGTTTAGTCTCGATAGCAAAGGCTAATGGCTTTGCACGGATAAGTGGCAACAATGAGAATGGTAAGGGTGTCTTTGTTGGGACAGAGGTTGTCTTTAGTCCTGTCTTAAACGGGACAATGGTTTGCGAGGCACGGCTTGAGTTACAGGCTCTTACGACTAGGTCAGTCTTTGTGGGCTTCATGGGAACCAATGCCGATGATGTAGCAGAACCAGTAACTTCTACGGGTACTGCTATAACGAAAGTAGTGCCTTGTCTTGGCTTCATACTGGACAGTCAAATCACAGATGGTACACGCTGGCACATGCCCTATCTATTAGCCTCAGACACTACTCAGACCTCCACGGTTGTGGATGCAACCCAAGTAGCAGTCGCAGGTGAGAGCGACATCCTCCGAATAGAAGTTGATAATAATGGTGCAGCTCGATGGTACATTAACGGCAAACTTGAACAAACAGTTGGTGCTGGGTTAGCTGCCACAACTACAACCCTTATGGCTGGAGGTGTCGGCTGTTGGGGAACTGAGTCAACCGCTGCGGATGCTGACGTTGACTACCTACTTATTAAAGCAAATAGAGACTGGACTAGATAGGAGGAAAAAATGAGCATTTCAGGACAAAGTGGTAGCGGTATAATCAGGTTATTTGACGACTTTTGCGGACCAGAAATCCCAATTGCGGGAGATGGTGTATACATTGATGTCAACTATGCTGGTATTCATTCGGGGCCTTTTAAGGTAACAGGTTCCATCCATGATACTGATAGTGGGGTAGTAAGTCTTGCGAAGTCCAGTGGCTATGTACGAATAATCGGCTCTGCATCAACGGACGCTGATGGTATTGCCATTGGCACTGAGGTATGTTTCAGCCCTGTCTTAAATGGCCCGTTAGTACTGGAAACTAGGGTGGAGATGGTTGAACTAACGACTAAGAACGTCTTTATTGGTTTTTGCACAGCCAATGCGGATGAGGTGTTAGAACCAATAACTTCTATAACGGCCACAATTACTAAGGTGGTTCCTTCGATTGGTTTCCATCTGGATAGCACGCTAACTTCTCCTTATAACACCTATTGGCATATGCCCTACTTGCTGGCTACCGATACAACCCAGACTTCAGCAAGTGTGCTTTCTAGCCAGATTGCTGTAGTAACCGAGAGTGATATTCTACGGGTAGAAATTGACCCCAATGGTGCCGCTCGGTGGTATATCAATGGTGTACTGGAACAGTCGGTAGGGGCTGGATTGGCGGCAACGACTACGACTTTACTAGCTGGTATAGCAGGTGTCTGGGCTAAGTCAGCAGCAGTTGGCATGGATTTGGATTACCTCTTAGTCACGGCTAATAGGGACTGGACACGATAATTTAGAGGCTTGGGGTGAGCCTGAAATCGCCCCACTAAGATTCAGGTGCTGACCTTTCAGCATCTTAGGGAGAAAAAGAATATGGCAAGAAATACAAAAGCAATGAAGCGGGGCTTTAACTGGGATGAGGCAAATACTCAGTTAAACATAATGGTTAATGGAACCTCCCCAATAAAAATAGGCACAGCTACGATAGCTTCTAATGGCAGAGCCGTTAGGTATGTTGTCTCTCAGGCTACCCCAGCATTGAGTGACGGTTATGGTGTATTTGAAACCGACTATACTGTAACGGGCACAACGACAAGCGAATTGAATGTAAAGTCTACGTGGATAAACATTGGCACAGACGCAGTTCTTGGGGGTTATGTCCATGTACATACTGATGGTATCTGGGATGGCACAGGAACTCTTACTAATGCGAATATGGCGTGGGGGAAATTCTCGTGTCTGTTATCATCTAACCCAGCAGCCATGAACTTGTGGGAGTTGAACTTCAGTGGTGCTAACTCCGAAATAGATGCTATCTTTGCGGTGAATGATGCTACGTTGGCGCTTGGCTTTACTGCTGGTTCGCCAAGCCAATCTGCCACTGGCAGTATCCCGTTCTTTGAGACTGCTGGCGGAGCGCATGGTGGATTGAAATATATCTACATATACGATTCAATAGCATAAAGAAATAAAGAGGGTAATGTGAAACTAACAAATAACGAAGTTTGGAACTCAAGAGAGTCACTACTAAAGCTAATGGAAGAAAGATTCCCCGTCAAGACTGCTTATGAACTAGCCAAACTTGCTCGGAAATTGAAAGACCAATACGAAGTAATTGAAGATGTTAGGAATGGTTTAGTCCAAACCTACGGGGAAAAAAATGAGAGTGGTCAGGTATCTGTTGAGACTACAAGTAAAAACTGGGCAAAGTTCCTGGAGGAACTTACTGAGTTAATGGACACAGAAGTCGAAATAGTTTGCAATAAAGTGCGTCTACCCGAAAAGGTAGATGAGAAAACTATAGCGATTGAACCAACCGTCTTGATGGCATTGGAAAGATTTATAGAGGTGGAATAGCCTGCCTTTACTGGCAGGTATTACCCTCTTTGCTGGCGTGGGGAGGAAACTCCCCCGTCAGTTAAATAAGGAGAGTGTATGACGGAACGAGTAAGGCTAATCAGATTAACTTGGGAGAATGACGAGAGTTTCAAAATGGATACGAAGCTAGATGACGAGAGTTATATTACTATTCTTGAGATGGACGAGAATGGGAATATTGCTCAATTATGGGAACACGCTGGCAAGCTCTGTAAGAAATACTTTGATACACAAATAGACCATATTGGCACAGAGATGAAGGCGTGAACAAGTTAGTCAATGTAGCCAACACCATTTGGGGGAACGAGCACTGCATGGGGTTGTATGAAATCCATGAACAAGCTCCAGACTCAAGTGGCTTTAGGAGATATCAGATTATCCATGTCATAAGGGATGGCAGAATAGCCGAGTTTAGAACTGATATGGGTAAGGCGAATCTCTGGAAAGGGGTGAAGCAATTAAGGATACCCAGTTTTATGGAGCACACCGTAGACGAACTAAAGGGATTGGCGATTGAACTCAGGAATGAAACTGAGATTGATGTAAAAGACTGGCTGGAAATAGATACTATGAAATTAGCTTGACAAAACGGGAACTAATAACTTTAGGAGGTTATTATGGAGGACAGTCAAAAAGCGACACAGGAGAATGAGGCTTTAATAGCCGAGATGTTACGGGATTCTAAGCCAACGGAGTTACCGAGCAGTTTAACAAAAGAACCAGTAATTAACAAGGGGGATGAAACCCTAGAAGCCCCGATGACAGTAAGGGCAATCTCCAGTGCTGGGTATGTCTGGGTATGGGATTCAAGAACCTTTGAGAAAATCCCAATTTTATACTATATGCTACCCAGTAAGCTCAGAACAAGAAGGAAGGATGGGTCGTTTAGATTTACTACAGTAGACCCGAAGCAGAAGCCGAAAAGGGGAACAGTTAAATGTTTGCTTCATAAAGATAGTGAAAGTAGGACTCGTTATGATGGGTTAGGCTTTCGTGTTTGCCCTAAAGACAACATTACCAATGAGTATCAATTGAAGCAGCATATGAACAAGAAACACCCCCAAGAGTGGAAAGCTATTGAAGATGAAAGAAAGGAAGAGGAGAGACAGGAGGACAGGGCTCTTCAAAGACTTATATTAGGTAAAGCTGTGGAGGGGAAGCCTCCAGTATATGTTAGCAAAAAGGATAGAGAAAAACAAACAATAAAATAGGAGAAAAACAATGACTGCAAAAAGACAAGCTCTCAAAAACGTCTTTCAGGCAAGTTGGTTATTCGGACACCCTGTGGTAAGGGCGGACAAAAACTCTCGTGCTTACTGGGCACGACCAAATGTATCCCCTTATAATCAAAAGGGTGGCGGGTGGATGCCCTGCCTACACGGAAGAGTTCAAACAGGGGATGATTGGGCTGCCCTTTACATCCCAACAAACGAAATGCCAATTGGTGTGTTTGAGAAAGCACAATGGGCATATTATATGACCTCTACACAAACCTTCGGTGTCAATATCGTATTCTGGGTTCATGACCCCACTGACTTTGACAAGAGGGCAGAGATAACCCAAATGGGCAGTGTATCTGGGCTTGAAAAGAGTTCAGGCTGGAACGCCCACGAGTTCTCAACTTCTACAACCCAGATGTTCTACTACGGAGAGAACACCACAGGAACAGCCCTCACAGCAGGAACTCAATATACTTGGGCACAATTCCAGGCAGACGCTCTATTCAAGAACTGGCTAATCTATAGGATTTCTCTTGAGTATGGTTGGCAGGCAAGTGGAACCTTTGACCAAGTGTGGGTAGCAGAGCTTAAACTGAATGAAGTTCCTATTCCACTAATCCCCAGAGAGGGCGACTTAGTTCCTATCCATGACCTTCAAGATACAGCTACAGCAGTTGCTATCACAGTAGCACCTAAGACACCATTTAGATTATTGAGCCTAGATGTACACACCAGTGATGCCATTGCTGGTACTGCTTTAACAATAACTAAGGATGCAGGGGCAGATGGACTGACAAATGATTCATATTTTGATACTGTGCTTTTTTCCATAGCTGCTGCTTCAATGGGGACATCACTTTATAAAACATTTGAAGGTCTTGAGGATTTTTCGGAAGATGATGAGTTGGACATCGCCCAAAGCAATACAGGCACAAAGAATATAGGCTGCGATGTCTGCTGGAAGCCAATATAGGAGTGATGATGAAAAAGATAAAGCTACCTAATGAGGCTATCGTACAAGTTCAGAGTCTTTTGATGAGCAAAAATCAAGCCGATATAGCCCTTCAGAAATTCCTTGAAGGTTGTAAGGCGGGGTTAGGAATAAGTGGAAATTACAACCTGGATACTAAAACTTGGACATTTATTCAGATGCCCAAAAAGGAGGGCAAGTAATGGCTCTGTATATAGACGGCGTTGAAATCATTGAAGACACCTTTAATATTGTCGGGATGACGGTTACCAATGATGGCACAAAGACTACATTCTTAGGTAAAACTGGAGATTACTTCCGTATAGGTGATGCTAGCGTAACTGCGCACACACTAAATTCAGAAGATGACCTGCTGGTTACTGGTCAATTAGAAGTAGCTGACACCCTTTTCCTTGATGGGGATATAGCATTAAAGGTAGACAGGTATTTTTCGCTTAATGGAACGGGTTTCCCCCTACTCTTATATGAAAGTGCCGATGCTAATGCGAAAGGGGCTCGTTGGGCCTTACAGAATGGGAGTGGGACTACTGCTTGTGTCTTGGTTATAGGCAATCAAAGTATGCTAAACCTAGACCCTGGCTTATTTGATAGTGTAGCCCAACCTACTATAGCAATGATAGAAAAGGATGCTAAGTATGCTTCAGCCACAGATGCCGCCAATGATGGGGCAGACTTAGATGAACTAGGTGATACAGGTGCTTTTGCCAATGCTGTCGTAGGAGACATAGTTCGTATTACCGCTGGAACAAGATGTACGGCTGGTTGGTATTGGATTACAGATGTCACGGGAGCAAATGACAGTGTTACGCTTGATAGGGCATTTATAACTTCTGATGGTGCTGTATCTGATATAGCTTATGTGGCTTACCATGACTTTACAATGCTGTCTGCTGATGGTATCTGCACTAGGATAACTGATGGTGCTCCTGATGATAATGATATTGAGATAGACCGAGCAGGTTGGCTAATACTTGATGTGGGACAAACCAATGGGAGACTTTATTGGAGAGTAGGTGCAGCTTGGCACTATGTAGATGCTACTGCTGGTTTGAGTATGCCCAAAGAGGAACGTATAGACCCCAATGGTAAAGAGTTTAACATAGGGGATAAGGTGGAACTCATAGTAGACAAAATAAATGGTGATGGTAGCTTTCATGCTATGCCATACAGGGGGAATTTAATGGCTCATAAACATGGTGGAGTATACAGAGACAAGAAGGGCAAGATTATCTCTGGTGCGAAAGCCCACAAAATAATGAAGAAGAAGTAATATGACTACAACCTTATTAAATTGCGAGATTTTGCTGTCCAAACAATTGGGTGATTATTGGGGTTCAACGACTACGGGTGCAGGGACATCAACAACCCTTATTGATGCAGCATTAAAAGCTAAAGCTAATGACTGGATTGATGGCGATAGGGAGATGTATGCGTTTCTTATTGAGGAGCCAGCAGGTTCGGCAGCTATCTATGATGAACGGAAAATAGCCAGCCTTGCTATTTCCTCTGGCACACTTACGACTCTTGCCTTTGCTGCTGCTCCAGGCACTGGGATAGACTATGAAGTCCATAGATTATTCACCCCCTCTGAAAAGAGAAGGGCATTAGTTCACGCTGCCAAAGCTATCTACCCGCACTTGTTCATAGAAGTCAGGGACGAGTCAATGGTATCGGGTAACTGGTTAAAGGATGGTAGCTTTGAAATCTGGACGAGCTCTTCGGCATTAACTCACTGGACAACAACAACTTCAACAATAACAAAAACTACATCCTCCCCTTATTATAAGCACGGGGCTACCAGTTGTAAGATAGCTACGGCAGCAGGGTCCATAGAGCAAAGTATTTCTAATTGGGATGACTTGAAAAGATTGGCTGGGAAGTCGGTAACTTTCTCCATTCAGGGTTGGTGTGATAAGGCTAGTTGTTTAAGGATTTCCATTTACGATGGGGTTAATACCATTTCGTATTCCAGCTATCACGCTGGCGATAGTGCTTGGACACAAGACGAACCCAGTTTTGATAATATGTATGTTCAGGCCTTTATAGATTATAACCCAACTGAAATAACTCTCAAGATTCATCACGATGTGGCCGCTGGAACGAGTTATGTAGATGATGGTAGAGCAATAGGTGGCAGTGTTGATAGCCCTAGAATTTACATCAAGGACCTCAATCTGGTTCGGAACAAGCCTCATCAGGTTTTAATAGAATCATATAATTACAGTAAGCAAGAGCCGTGGTCTTTAATTCATAATATCAGGTATGACCAGACTAATGGGTATATGTATTTACCCACTGGAATATCACAGGATTATAGGCTTCGTATACTAGGTAATAAATACCTAGACTTCTATGATAGCTCAGGTGTAATAGGAACAGACTGGGTTGATACCATAGCCTTAGATACCCCTCAAATAGAAATCCTTGTGGCAGAGGCTGCTATTTATCTATGCCAGCAAAGAATAGTCCCCAATTATACTTCAGGGGAAAGTGATAGATGGGCACAGGCATTAAATTACTGGCAGAGAGAATTAAGAGAACGCATATCAAGATTCGGAATGATAGCTCAAGATAGCACGGTGAGTTGGAGATAAAATGGCTAAGGGCGTCGTTTTAGTTCCTAAGAGAAAATTAACCTTTATACCAGATGACCACGAAACCAATATATTGATCCAGCACATACAGCAAAACACGCCCGCATCTTGGTATGGTCAATACGCAAATGTTATGGATAGATTGTGGGTCAAGGTAAGACTGAGAATACCAGTTGGGAATAATATGTATGATGAGACTTAATAATGGCTGAAGTGCAACTTATATCTGAAGGATGGAATACTGACCCGTCATCACGTTGGTACTTCTCTACTACTAACTGGGAATTATCTACTTCTGAATATGTATCATCACCAAAATCACTACGGGAAACGATAAATGCCACTGTAGAGTTTATCCTACCTCTGTGGTCTGCCTATCCTGACCTCCATAATGTCCCAGAGGGTGAAATCAACAGCTGGTTTAGGCCTAGATTTAGAGTAGGGCGACAGCTCGGTTTTAACTTTAGAAACCAAGCCTCTCAAGGTAGTTCTAGTGCACTTGGTTATCGACTAAACCTCCATGCAAATACAGTAGATGTGCTAGTTAGATATAATGCTACTGATGAGGTTGTGGCTTCTTGGACGGTTTCAATTGCAGAAAACGTATGGTCTAGGTGGAGTATTATGTGGTGGAATGTGGGGGCTGATTTAGCCCTTGAGTTGAGAAGCTGGGATGGAGCGGAGTGGGTAAGCGAGGGCATAAAGTACGGACTCGATGCCAATAGCCACAACCAATACAAGAATAGTGCTATAAATCGTGCTGGTCTTCTGCTTTCTTTTCAATCATACATTGACGACACAGTGATACTTAAAGGCCCCCCGTCTGGTTTTATCTGGGTAGAAGATACCGATACACCTGTAGACAGACTTCATATCACAACCCCTGGGGGTATAGAAAGAACCAATCTGGCTACGGCTGATGTAGATGATGCACCAGTAGACGGAGCTACTACTGACCCAATATCCAGCAATTGGGCTTACGATTATGAGCAGTTGTGGGAAGATAAAAAGAAGATAATATATTTAGGACTATAAGATGGCGAAAGTATCGGGGCATATATGGATAGAGAACACCGACTCACCTGTAGATAGGTTGCACCATATTGGTTCAGATGCGGTTGAATACTCTAACCTAACAACTGCGGATGTAGATGATACCCCCGTGAATGCTGCCACGACAGACCCGATAAGCTCTAATTGGGCTTATGACCAAGCGGTATTGGATGCAGGGGTTAAAATACTGGGTTACCTAGGATTATAAATGACGATAAGTATCAAGTCGTTAGCCGATGGGCAATTAGCAAACAGTAAGGGAACTATTTATACCACCCCTGCTTCTACTCAGGCTATTGTTAAGAATATAATTCTGGTTAATACCAACACCTCTTCCGAAACTGTTAATCTTTACTTTAAGGCAAGCGGGGGAACTTCAAGAAGAATAATACCCAAGGATACTGCATTAGCTGCAAGCAATTCGTTGGTTATGGATGACTTAGTTACACTTGAGGCAGCAGATATTATAGAGGGGGGTACCACCACAGCTAGTAAGGTTGACTATGTAATTTCGGGGGTTGAGGAAGCATAGTGAAGATTTTCAACACCAGGGGAGAGCAAGTACCATCACCTATGCCGATTACGGGAGCAGATGGACCTTCCATTGATGCGTTTGGTAAGTGGCGAGTCTCTAATCCCGAAACTATCTTTGAATCCAAACAACTGTTCGATAATGCTCCCCTCTTTTGGGATGACCTGGGAACAGGTGCCTCAACCACAAGCACACATTCAGTGAATGAGGCGTCTTCGACAATGGGGGTAGCTAACACCACGGCGGGGGTGAGGACCCGGCAAACATTTGAACGATTCAATTACCAGCCCGGGAAGTCTCATCTCATCCTGATGACTGGTGTGTTAGATGAGACTGGTGGAGGCTCAGGTATTACCAGGGCGATTGGCTACTTCGATGACAATAACGGACTATTCTTTGAGGATGATGAGGGCACAGTCAAGGTAGTCAGGCGTACCAAGGTAACCGGTTCCATAGTTAACAATAAGGTCACCCAATCATCCTGGAATCTTGATGTTATGGACGGGACGGGGCCAAGTGGTGTAACTATAGATTGGACTAAAGCCCAAATCTTTATGATTGACTTTGAATGGCTCAGTGTTGGGCGAGTACGTTTTGGGCTTGTGCTTAATGGCTTACCCGTCTATGTTCACGAGTTAAATAATGCCAACTTGCTGAATGTTGCCTATATGTCTACACCTAATCTTCCTTGTAGATACAGAATAGAAAATGACAGTACGGGTGCAGCCTCAACAATGGTGCATATATGTGCTACCGTTACCTCCGAAGGGGGTGCTCACAATCTTGGGGTATTGAGGTACAAATCAACTGGAGGAACTCACGTTGACTGTGCCACTGAAGACATTATCTATGCCATTGTGGGGATACGGCTAAAATCTGCATCAATCGGGGGCACAGTTAAAATAGTATCAGGAAGCCTCGCAGAACACGCAGGGACTAAGAATATAGAATGGATTCTGAAGTGGAACCCCACCGTTGCTGGTACATTCACATATGCAGCCGAGACTAATAGTTTAGTCGAAACAGTAGCAGGCAATTCAGGGAATACAGTCACTGGGGGGCTAGATATTGCGGGTGGACACTTTTCTACAGACAAGAAGGGGGGTAGTGCAGGGGATGACCTTGAAGATGCCCTTACATTAGGAGCAAAGATTGACGGGACGGTTGATGAGATAGTTTTATGTGCCCGACCTATAGGTGGCTCTAGTGCTATTGATGTTGAGGGTTCTTTAACTTGGAGGGAGTTAGTTTAAAATGAGTATGGGAAGGCACTCCAATGACCACGAAATTAAGATAGTAGGGGGAAGCCCCAAAGAAACTATGGGGCTGAAGCTCATTAGGAATCAAGATGGCTCAGCTATGTATCAGGTTATTGAGGAGATACCTCAATACAGAAATCCCCTCCTATACACGCAGACTAACTGGATGGATGGACATGGGCAACACGACTTCCTGAACCCAGAAGCCTACTTTGAGGGACAGTCTATTGATACTACACAAGAGGGTAGGATAATTCTTGGTCCGCTACTCCAAGAGCAGAAAGATGACCAAGGCACACCAGCATCAATTCCCGCTCCTGTTGTTTATAGCTGGTTTCCCGCTATCAGCAAACTGTTCTGTGCCACGGCAACCCATATCTATAGATTGGATGCTGAGGGATGGGACATAACGGGGAGTGATTTATCGGGGGTTACTGACCTAAAGGTTTTTAATGGTTATTTATTCGCTGCTAGGGGTAGCTCTACCGCATATGAATACTCGTCTGATGGGGATACTTTTACCACCTCAACCCTAACCACTAAGACCTTTGAGAAGTTTCTAGTGGCTCACAATGCTGCTGGAACGGCAGATGTTTTATGGGCTTTTAAGCAACCCAATGAGGTTTACAGTAATGCTGGAACAGGTCTCAATGGAGGAACAGAATGGGGTTCTGCTAATTATGTTGGGGACACCTCTCATAATATCACTAATTTATTTCTATCTAACGATAACTTTATGATTGGCAGAGTTGATGGGTTGTTTCACTTTGACAGCGATGGGGGGCTACATCAACTAAGGCCAGACTTAAAAGCTAACAGGTCTACTGACAACTTCAAATATGTAACCGAATGGCAGGCTGGAATATACCACTCGGAGATAGATGGCATGGGTGAAATCACCTCTTATAATGCCTATGAGCCCATGGGCCCACTCACTAATATAGATGATATAGGTAAACGGGGGGATATAGTTGGGCTGGCTGCCGATAAGGATTGGATTTATGCTGCTATCTATGACGGCACTAATTATTGGATTTACAAAGGAAGGGAAGTCCGAAAGGCGAGTGGGCTAATCTGGCAATGGTGTCCCTTAATATATCTAGGAGCTAATGCTACGGCAACTCTAGCTGTGATTCAACACTCTACCACGTTAAGGCATCTATGGTTTGGTTATGGGGCTGCCTCATACTATGTTATCCTCTCTGATAATCCCACTGATGATAGTGCCTATAGGTTCTGCACCTCTGGCTATGTAAGAATGAGTTATGATTATGGTACAGACCCCAACTGGGACAAGATGTGGCAATCGGCAGTAATTGAAACTACAGGCGGGCAAACAGGGGAGACTGTTCAAATTAAATATCGTGATGATGACGACACTGGGGCTGGAACTGAGTGTATTGCCGTTCACACAACCAATGCAGTTCACGAGGTAAATTTCACATCAGCGATAGCCAATAAGCGTGTGCAGTTTGAAATACACTTGGCATCCAATACCAACACGGCTACGCCAGAGGTTTCTTTTTTCCAGGCTAAGGGAGTAGAGAAACCCACAACAGTTAGGATACACGAAGCAACCTATGCTATCGGTAGTGAGCCATCTAAGAGTGCTGAAACTATCAGAACATTCCTGCGTGGGGGCAGGACATCTACTAGCCTAATAAGGTTTGCTGATTTACGGTATGGTGAAACGACAGGAGGCACAGCAGGCACTGATTATTTTAACTGCGTGATGATGCCAGGCTATCCGTATGAGGTTGAAATTATGCATAGTAAGGGTGATAAACCCCAACTGGGAATACGGGTAAGGTTAATGGAGGTTAGTTTCTCATAATGGATATGCTTGAGGCAATAAGGGCATTGGGGCTGACGCTTATCCTGGTGTGTCTGGTGATAGGCTGGATGGGGGTTGCACTTGCAGTAACATCACTTGCCATTCTTATTAAGAGGTTGATTTTCAGATGAATTGGGAGCTGTAAAAATGGGATTGTATCGTTGGCTTTATAGCAGAATAGGTGGCAGACCCTGGACATTCATCACTAGGGACATTTGGCATCAGTTAGAATACATAATGCAGATAGCCTGGTTCTTCGTAGGTATAGGAATTTACATCTGGCTTGGATGGTTTGGAGTCCTGCTATTTATTACATTCTATACCTTTGGCTATATCAATGGGCATTTCTTCTGGGGTAAGAAGTATATCCCTGGACAAAAAGGAGTGATATAATGGCGAAGTATCAGGAGATTTTAGAGGTTCTCAACAAGCTCAGTGAAGGCTTTGGCAGGATAGACGAACGCACTCGGAATATATGGCGGTCAGCAGAGGCACAAGAACAGCACTTAAAGGAACTGAATGGCTCGACACGGAGTGTCGCTAATAGAGTGTCCGTGTTAGAAACAAAGTTGGAGGAACGCACTACCAGCAAGATAAGTAGAAAGCGTATGGCTGGGATATCCGTGACAACCCTAGCCATAGCCACCGTTATCTATTATATCGGTCAAGCATTTGGCTGGTGGCAAGGTGTCTGATACAGCGTGGGAGGCTTACCACTTACTCCAGAAATTAAGCAAAGAAGAGATGGCTGCTGTCATCGCAATAATGAAGGCGTTGCTAAAGAAACATAAGGATTACTTCCCTAATTAGGACTTTATCCCTGACCAATCAAACTCTACCCCGAAATTATCATTGAATATGCGGGTTAGGCAATGAGCAAGCCTATCAATGTCGCCCTCCTCAAAGTTAATTCTCTCAACATCACCAATACAATGAACCGCCTCATGAAAGAAGGTTACATCTCTTGTTTGTTTTAATTCGTCTGGGTCTATCCAGATTTGAGACTCGCTTGTATAACACTGCCCCGTAGAAGCAGAGTGCTTAACCATACCCTTCCTGTATTTAATGCCATATTCATAAGCCCCTATGTTTATCTTACTCGGTATCTTTAGCTTCATTACTCACCTCTAATAAAATTAAAAACCCACCACGCCGTGGACAAACTATTTGGCATTTCACCATTCGACCTTGCTTCTTGTGCATCCTGCCACATTGTATCTTGGCAGTAACAATCATTGTCCTCTCCATTCTTCCATAAATCCCCCTTAGCATTATACTTCTTACCAGCGTCTCTACAAGCCCTGTCCAATATCATTACAAAGAAGAATATAGCAGGGTCATCAATCTCATATTCCTGTGCTGTATACTGCCCATACTTCTCTCCCTTTTTCATATCAAACTATTAACGCTTTCCCTTGCTGATTTTACAAGCCACGATTAGACCCATTATTTGAGTCTCATAATATACTGCCATATCGCATCCCTTGATATACTTGGCACAGACGTATTTATTCCTCACATCATTATTGGGGGGCTGGCGAGAGCCCGATTTATAATGAATACAATTATCTTGGCAAGGACATATCTTCATACCTCTATATCACTCTCTACTTCATTGCCCTAAACATTTCGGCAATTTTGAGGCATAGTGTAGCTACTTGTATGGCTTCTTTAACGCAATCCTCAGCACTACCATCACGGAAATTATGTTCAGATATTGCCTCTGATAATTCCCCTAATTCCTCAGTGGCAAAAGCTAACCATTGAAAAGCGTTGTGGTCTTGAGCTCCCCACTTTTGTAACTGTCTATCGTTTTCCCTCCCAACCATATTGTAGAGTTGTGGATTGATTAAACATAAATCTTTCATATCCTTCTCCTTTCAGCCTGTATTATCTGATACTTCTTATTCACGATACACCTCTAGTTCTTTCTCCATAGCCAGTTCATACTCAGCTATAGCACCCTTAGAACTATCCCATCCCGTCAGTAGGAATATTGCATCACACATTTCAAGTAGCTTCAAATCTCCTTTTAAGTAAGCCTCTTGGGATAGGTTGGAATAAATCTCAAAGTGTGCCGTGTTCATGTGGGGGCAGATAACCACCCACTCTAGTTCCCACAATCTCACTGCTACTCTACAGGCATGCCATATATTCTCGGTTACTTTATGGCTTTCCCTGTTTGTGTAGGGCCCTGCCACATAGATGATTTTACCCTTACCCATTGGTATCTTAGGCGCACCGACTAATTTATCTGCTTCTAATTCCATTTAATCCCCCTTTACTAATGCCCATCTGCTACCCTGAAGTATCTCTTTGTGGATAGATAAAAGGTATAGCAAGTAGCACAGTAGCATTTTTTGCCAAGAAACCAAACCGTCCCCCATTCTATATTCCCGCAGACTGAGCATCCGTAAACTTTTCGCTTATAGGTTTCCATTTAATCCTCCAGTTTATACCAATGCTTAACCTCTCCAATGAGATGGCTTATCATATCTATATCATCCTGATGACGTATCTGCTCGCTTTTAAGAAACAACATAAACGCTTTAGCCTCGCCTTTTTTCAGTAGCCACCACTTCACCTTGTGTGTCTTTTTATCAAACTTCAACTTTCACCGCCTGGCGAGGTTTGTCTGGTAAATCATCCCAATGCTTAGAATAAGGGGTTAATAATCTTATTTGTTGTTCTAAATATCTTATGCGATTTTCCAGGACAGTTATTTGTTCATGTCGCTGGTCGCTAATAAGCTGAAGGTTCGCTATTCTATTGTCATCTTTAATACCATTCTTATGATGAACCACTTCCCAGCGATGAAGACACCTACCCAAATGCCTTGCCATAACAAAGCGATGCTCCGGAATATGCCCAGACTTCAATGCCATAGACCAAAAGAACTTATGCAACAATGACCTGTGGATGCGAACATAACCATCGCTTGTTCTTGTTCCCCCTCTAGTAATTTTGGCTTGGTAGCGATTAGCCTTCATCCCACAACTACGACACATGCCGGTTGGGGGAATACTTCTCGCTTGTATTATTCTTACCTTACCACATTTCACGCAAGTATGTTCCGTCATCCTGTTTTTCATTTATCCCTCCTTATAAGTGTCTGGTAGTTTTTCAGTAAGGAATTTCCTATCAACGACTAAACCGTATCTCCATGTAACTCCCATCTGCGGGTGTACCCCATATATATTCTGTGAGGGGCTAGACGATATGCCTAACTTCTTTAATGCCCATTCATCATCGGAGGCAAGCGAACCACACATAAAATACTCTAACTTGGAACTTATTTCATCAGTATGTCTCTTGTGGAAATGCCCACCAAAAGCGTAATTGAATCCACCGTACTGCATATACCAAGCCTTCAGCTTCCTATCAAGGGCAAAGAAGGGGACCCCTGATTGGCAGGGTATTCCATCACCATGAAACAGAAAGCACTTAAATCCCAAGACATCAATTATAGCTGAGAACCCCTCATGTATATTTATCGTAACCCCCTTTGTATTTTCAAAGCGAATCCTAAGTAAATCGTAAAGCCTTAAATCCTCCCTTGAGGTTTCAGGTGATAGCTTCTGCCAACCATGATTGCCAGGCACGCCCTCAAATTCAACTTCCTCAAACTCCTGCTTTAATGAGCTAATCAGTTTTACCCATGCAGGGTAAGCTACGTAAATCGTCTGGTCTCTCGCCCCTCTACTCACACTACCGATGACTGAACCCTGAAAGGGATTCTCGCCCTGAGTATTATCACCATCGTCAAATATATGTAGCTTTCGTATTGGATACATATTTCTATGAAGTGTTATGATAGCCATAGTAGCCTCAAAGAGTGTATCCATCCTCTGATTGTAAACATCCTCATTGTAAGATGGGGTAATCTTGCAGGCATGCCCGTCACCTACATGTAGTATAGCCTCTTCCTCATCCCCCCCCTTGTTCTGCCCTACCCTATATTCCCGTAGTTTAATTGGGGGTAGGTTGACAACGGGCTCTGCACCACTCTCAATAACGACTGTATGTTCTTTCACCCCTGAATGGATACCCCTCTCCCTCATACGCCTTTCATAAGACGATACCAGCATACCAAGTTTCTTTGCCCTCTTTATCCTATCCGCTTGGCTTGAGTCTACAAAGAACTCAACTTCGCCTGCCCATTCTTTAGAACCCAGTTTAGGTAATGACATTTATCCCTCCTCTATCAGTGGCTCAGCTGCTACATAGCCAGCCTTATGTTGCCACTTGTTGAGACTAGTGGGGGTGCAATCAGTTTCTATACACTTACTACACTCGCCTTCTCTTCTAGTCCACCAAGTCTTTTTGAATTTACAGACATCACACCAATGTATAGGAAGGTCATCCCCTCTAGGTAATTCCCTATCCACCTTTATCACTACACCTTGAGAGTGGAGATAATTAAACATTTCATCTACCGTTCCATTAATTGCTATTCCCCACTCCTTTCTCATCATAGAATTAGTAAGCAATTCCTCATCTTGCCTTTCGTCTATTCTCTCCATCTTCTGAGCAAACGCAGACAGCAACTTGTCTATCCCCTCCCTTATCGCTCCTTGCTTAGTCAACATAACACCACCCCCTTATTATTAGCATTAGAAACCTCCATATCCGCTTATGGATGGGAAAGTTTAAGATGAACTTGCACCTTATGTCTAAAGGGTTTTCAAGTATGACAGTTGGTTCTTCTTGCTTAGTCATCCTTTATCCCCCATTCTTTCTTTTGCGCTTTCCACGTTTCCTGTGACGGGTAGTAACCAGTCCTGAATGTTTCCCATCCTTGTTCCCCTATCCACTCCAGCACTTCCTTTACCCCTACCTTAAAGGATATTTCAGCCTGGGCTTCTGCTATAAGGGCTGTTACATGCCTTGCTTCTATGTCCCCATTAAGCCACCTATCTACATACTTAGTGGTTTCGGTTTGGCTCATCACTGTATCTTTCCATTCCATTATTTACCTCCTTAATTCTGGTCGCTTCTCGTATTTCTCGTGGCAAGGATAACATTCTAATAGGCAATTCCGCTTAGTGGTTTTACCCCCTCTACTTAATGGTATGATGTGAGACAAAGATATTCCGCGCCAATCCCTGTTCTCATCCTTGCAAGTCATACAATGCTCCCCATACTTATCAGCAAGTTCCATCCTTAACTTGCCCCTTCGTATCAACTCCCGTTCGTGTTTATTGCTGATTTTCCTTATTCTACTACGCTTCATAACTCTATATCCCCTACCTCATTGCCCAATAGCCTCTTTAGATTGTCCTTCAACTTCACTATAGTAAAGCCTTGTAATTCATCGATAAGAGCTTGGAGTTTATCGGTGCTTGGTTCTGGCAGTTTATGTTCCTTACTATCAGCACCGATGCTAACAAATTCAGGCTTGATGCCTTTTATCCAGTAAGACAATATATCGAGGTCGAAATCCATTATAGGTTCTATGCTTACCATTTTGGGAAAGCCTACAATATCCCTCATAACTTGACTGCGTGCCCAAGGGGGAGGTGCGTTACTCATATCACACGCTGATGCCCTGTTGCTTTCAATGGTTGTGCCTAAAATTGTATGATCAGGGAACATTGATATAGAAGTTGAAAAATGATAGGGATTTTTGCTTTGGAAGAGATAGCGATTATTATATTGGCGACAATGGTATAGTATTTTCTCTACCCAATAGTTATGAACCAACGAACACCACATATCGGTTGAGCTACCCACGAATATGAAGTTATCCTTGCCTAAATTAGTATTCAATTCCTTCTCAACAAATCTAAATTCGCCCTGCGGATAAACCTTCATATAGCAATAACTACAATTGTGCGGACACTTTCCCCTAATCGGATTCCAAGTATGCGTGACAAAGGCATACATATTACCCTTCTGTTTATTCAGCGGCATAATACTCCCCCCTCAGCATATATTATCTGATACTTCTTCACGCTAACACCTTCTCTAGCCTCTCAATAGACCTTATGATATAATACTCCGCACCCTGCATCTCTACGAGCTTCTGGAATATCGCTTGCTCTGGGCGTTGCTTTCCCTTATCACCCTTCAATTCAAGGAATATGGTTCTTAATTGACCGATTGTAATACTACCTATCTTGCGGTAGTATTGTAGCACCATAAAGTCCGCAGTTCCTTCCTTGCACAAATTAACCCTGTATGTGCTTTGCCCCCTCTGTGTTAGCAGGGAGCCCGAATTAAGTCTATCAGCATACCACTTACCTTGATTAGTGCCATACTGTAGATACTCAGACACAGCTAGTTTTAAGTCAGCCTCGTTCATTCAATCTCCTTTAAGAGCTCGTGCCAGAACGTTAAATCTTCTAATAAGAACAAGGTCTCCGGGTAATCACGCCTTATAATATTTACTAGCTTCTTGAGTTGAGCTTTAGAGACATTAGTAGCATCGCAAATGGCCATCTCTTTACCGATACAGCTTGCCCGCAATTCCCCATAAGTCAGTAATATACTCATTCTTCAACCTCCTCTGGGATAACTAATAGGATTGACTTAAAATCAGGAGGCATTTTAACCTTATACCTAGTTATCAGTGCTTCCAACATCGCATCAGCACCAGCTTCAAAGATAATAATATCTCTTGGAGAATCCCCCGTGTGTATTTTATGTGAAACCTGCCTATCGTCTTCGCATACATCAAATGCTATATATTCAGGCATATCCCATCCTTTAGGTCGCCACATCCTAATACCTCCTTAAAATTCCTCTATGGGGTTTACAATATTTATCCCACCAACAAGCTGATATGTCCACGCCTTACCCCTGGGACTAGAGGTTATACCATCACACCAATTTTTAGCAACAACAAGTTCTACCCTATTGGGGTCAAGCGATATAGCTATCCTAGCCTTCTCTAGTAAACCTGAGCCACCCTTCGGAAGAGATGCTTCTCGATTCTTTTGACAGGCAATAAACACTATGCCACCTGTTACCCTAATCTCATCATAGATTCTGCGTACCAACGCTACGCCTTTATAATACTCCGACTCATCACCACCAAGCTCAAGGAAGTCAATTAGATAGAGACCCTTTCCGTTAATAACCTGATGAAAATTATATGACCTCTCATACGCTTCAATCTTCCAGTCAGAAAATTCCAGCCCATCGTACTTAGAGATTCTACCACTGAACTCGTCTTGCCCCATCTCGCTTGAGTAATAAACTACCCTATGCTTATCCATATTTAACCTGGCAATATTCATTAAAAAAGCTGTCTTCCCAGCATCCTTGCTACCGAATACTATCCCTATGTTCTTATCATACATAAAGCAATACTGGTGTATGCCAAAGGGTAGCACTAAATCAAACTTAGAGCCCACCTCACCCCCAAGAACAATCGGGATAAGCTCATCATCAACAACTGTAAAGCCTCTACCATTCTTCTCTATCTTCCTGTCCTTATTAACCTTAGATAATTGGTAAAGAACTTCATTGATAGCATTCTTAAAGGGTATGTGATGTGCATTATTGGGGTTTACACTCAAGAGTCTCCACCACTGTTCCCTGCTTACAGTCTCACCCTTTAGACTGGGTAACAACTCCTCTATTGCCTTATGAGCCCTAGTGTAAAGCCCCTTTTCAGTCATATATCTAACCTCATAACTGATTGACTGCACCTTTTAGCTGCAATCTCACAATACTTCTCTTCTATCTCTATGCCTATGCACTTGCGGTTTAGTTTCTTGGCACAATAAGCTGTTGTGCCTGAACCGAGAAACGGGTCTAGGATTAATTTAGCATTTGGAAAGAAGGATAGACACCAATCCATAACTGCCATCGGTTTTTGAGTAGGATGCGTGGCTCTATTTCTCTCCCCATCTTTCATCGCACCCTGCCATAAATAATCAAACACTCTTATTGGCATATTTCTACTGGTCCAGGCTAACTCAGCGTGTGAGAAGTCAGTCCCTTCCATCCCACGAGCCTTAAACCACACTAGCCATCCACGAGAACGTGGCAAACTATCAGCATAATTATTAGCACCCCACCACACCTGGTCTATATCTTTGAATTGCTTGTAGATTACACTAGCATCAAAATCAAGGTTGCCAGTATCCCCAGTAAGCATATCGGTAGCACAGAATGTTCTATCACCCCATGAGGTTTTACTATTATGCTTTTGTGGTTTATACCCTATCCCATACGGCGGGTCAGTCAGCACTAAATCCACCTTTGGTAACTCGGGCAATATCTCCCTACAATCCCCGTGATAGATAGTTACCCATTCATCTTGATAATATGGTTTCATCACTCCTCACTATTCCCACTATCCTTATGATACTCACTATTCTAAGAGGTCTCATTATGTTCTCACTATTTTTCTCACTATTTAGCTACAAGCCTTAAACCGCTATGCCTACCCCTTAATTAAATAATAAATAAATATAGTAATACCCCACCCCACCCCTTAATCTATTAAAACGGGTTATAGTGTTGGGTCTTTCGTTTAGAGGCTTTCGCCCTCATCTCATTTACTTTAGAAGATAGAAATAATACCTGTGCCTTTAACTGCTGAACCGTATCCCATTGTCGTTTATTGAAAGGCTCTTCCCTCACTATTTGAAGAGGCACCTGCTTAGGAAGGATAGGCATATTCAGCATCATCTCTTCTCTAAGGCAATCCATTAGACCGAGCATTTGATATTCCGGGTGTTCCCTTAATGCCCTGTTATGAGCACCCCATAGGCTTGGCTTCTTCATTTGCTCAATATCTTCTTCTGTCAACATTCCTCATCTCCTCCCTGAATTTCTCAAAGCCAAAGTAACAACCCCTATTAAATGATGCCTCTTTCGGGTGGTTGGGTGAGAGCTTTTCCTCAAAAGGATTCTTTACTCTAAGTTTCTGTTTATAGCGTTGCTTCAGCTTGTCTACTTCAAGAGGAGGTAGCCAACCATGTTCAAGATACCAGCCAAACTCTTCTGCTTGTGGGTCATACTCAGGGTCATCATATTTGTAGTGTTTGAGGACTTTGGCTATTTGGGCTTTCTTTGTAGAGTAAAGTAACCATCCGCTAGTTAATAGGCTTGCTTCAGCCACACTCTGTCTACGTTCAGGTTTTAGATGTTGAAGTTGCTGCTTGATATATGCCTCTATTACCTCCTTATCTGTCAACAACAATTCATCACTCATTAGACTTCTCCTCCTTTCTTACTTTATCTAATGCCCAGAATAGAGCTAGGGCAGGGTCTTGGTCGCACCAACTAACGCTTTTGTAATCTAATTCTTGCCCTCTCCACTGTGGCACTTGAATAACTGCTACCCATTCCCTTTCACCCTTGACTGGATTCATATGAAACTCAATCCTAGTACATATATCTAACTTCGGCACAGCATACTTGAACAGGTTGTTGAGGTCTATCTTGGGGTAGCCGTTAACCGCACCATAATCTATGCCTTGCTTTCCAACTTTATCAGGAGGATAGATATGTGAATGGTTTTTATCCTCATAGGCACAATACTTGTGGTGACACATTTCCACCTTCCACCCATACCATTCCCAGAACTCTTTCATCTGTGCATCTGTTGGTTTATCCATCTTAATCCTCCTAACCCCTAAGTTCCACAGATACAGGATATATGCCCACACCTATTGCATGGCTCAGGATTCCCCATTACTTCCTTAGTACATTCAGGACAGAGCAAATCACCTATGAAATCGTAAGCTCCTATCTTACCGCACATATCACAGGCTGCATTATCTTCAAAGGGTACAGTTCTATCACTCATCTTAATCCTCCTGTATTGTTGCTCATGTGGGGCTGGCTCTGGTCGGGGTATGTCATGAGCCTTTGATACCCTTCTTCTGCCCCACTAGAGCTTGTTACCTGAGCTTTGCTTGCTGTACTCCCAGTTTTAATGCGGTTTCCTGCTCGGCTCAGGCTCTGCCAGCTAGTAGTCTAGTGTAACCCAATTAGCTACTGTCCATACTACAGACTTCCTCTCCCTTTCGGGTAGCTGGCACTCTTGCTGGCTAGCGAATTTCACGCTAGACCCCCGAAGTGTTCCTCTAAGGGGTGCTATATACATCACCAGCAAGCTATTTAATTAAGGTTCTTTCTTCTTTACTTGTATCCCATGCTCAAGGTAAGACTCGAATAAGCCAGCTACAGTTATCAGTTCAGTTGTTTTAATATCCTTGCCACCCTGTAACTGGGCTACACACCAATCAGTCGCAGACTTTAAGGACGTCTGTCTCTCTATGCTCTTCCTCGTAGGATCAAAGGATACAGACCTCTTAGCTTCTTCTATTACTTCTCGGTGTTCTCGTAATACATTATCAGAGGGCTGTGGTGGTAACTTGGCGACTTCTTGGGCATCCTCATTACACCAACCTGTAGTTTGCCCCTTTTCATCTTCAATGGGATGAGCATAACCCCTCATATTTCCTTTCTTAAACCAAATCTTGCCATGTTCATTACACCAATGTTCAGCCATTATTCTCCTCCCTTGTAGTATTGTTTTCACATATTGTATCGAAGTCAGGGTTCCCCGAATCCTCAAGGCAAATATTGTCTGATAAATCACACCAACTGTAGGGTTCGTATTGCATTCTATATTGACACCTATCAATTTTATTAAGTTGCTTATCATCTGACTGCATTTCCCTCACATCATCCCTCCTTACATCCTTACCCCATAGTCTGCTTGCTTGCCTCATAGATTGTAAATCAGCTAACTGTTTGCGTTCTTGTTGCTCATTCATTTATCGTTTAACCCTCTTTGTGAATATTAACACCACTCTAGGCTTCGTCAGCATTACCCCATCAGTCCTTTCAGTAGTTTTATCACCTTCCCAAAGGATGCCAGAAGCCCTTAGCGTCTCCTCCAATTTATCCCAAGGCACTTCTATTTTTCTCATCTATTCACCTCATCAATCATCTTTAATACTATGCCATAAGCATCTATCCTACCTTGCCATTCCTGGTTTGCATCCTTAGTATAGTGTTTATAGCCTGTTTCAACAAAAGCCTCATCCCACTTATCCTGTATTCGTTTCCTCAGATTATTTATAGGGTATATTGAGCTACTAATAGTTCTTTGAGGGGTAGGGTCTATGAATTGATTGTCTGGTGTAGATTCTCCCCTACGCCATTTTAGCTCTACATCAGTTGGGTCATTAGGCTCATTAGATACTTTATCCGTCATTTCTTTACCCCCTTATACAATACCATTGCTTATTCTACTAAACCCCCAGATTATTATCCTAGTGTCTTTCAGGGTCGGTTGTGTTGGGACGGCGAACGATTATATTTACTGCCTGACGACTTATTTCAAACCATCCACTTATTACACCACCTAATCTAGGCCGATAGATGGCTCGTATAAACTCGTTCCTTTGCCAAGTCCCTGCCTGTCTCTGCTTTGTTTCTGATATACTCTTATCCATTTATCTCCTTACTTGCTGGCTCGGTCTTTATACTCTCTGTGAGTAAGGGCACTTATACACACCAAAGGAGATGTCTTCAAAAAGGAAAACCGATATACAGGACACCAGCAAGCTCCTTCACTGTCAATACTTCAGTATACCACAATCCAGCCTAATTGTCAATAGCCTTTTGGGCATTAAATCCCTCTTATTAACAGTGAGAAGAAAGCACCGCTTGTACCTAACATAAAGTAGACAAAGGGTATGCTGACTCCATTTATATCTAGGAGAAAGCCTGTAATAGTCGCTACCATGTAGGGTATTACCCACATCCTCCTCATTATAAACCTCCTTTCCCGTTCGTTCATTTCTTTACTCCGTGTTTCTCCTTGAGGGCTTTTATTTTACTATTAAACAGTTCCCTTATAAGTTTATTCAAGCATCTCTTTTGCCATTTAATTTCAGCATCCCACGCAGCATCCCACGCAGTAGCCCTCGCAGCAGCCCTCGCAGCAGCCCTCGCAGTAGCCCTCGCAGCACCCCTCGCAGCATCCCACGCAGCATCCCACGCAGCACCCCTCGCAGTAGCCCTCGCAGCATCCCACGCAGCATCCCACGCAGCAGCCCTCGCAGCACCCCTCGCAGCACCCCTCGCAGTAGCCCTCGCAGCATCCCACGCAGCATCCCACGCAGCATCCCTCGCAGCATCCCACGCAGCATCCCTCGCAGCATCCCACGCAGCATCCCTCGCAGCAGCCAATTCCTGTTTAGTGGCTTTACCCTCATTGTATAGGCGAGCTACCTTAATAGCATTCCAGCTTCTTTCATCTTTTACTTTAGCTTTCTTTAATGCTCTTTCTGCACAATCACAACCCCAAGTCCTCAAGGCTTTTTCAGCATTCACAGCACTAATTAACTTACGCTTACTAGCTACATATTTATCGGTATCCTTGATGATTTCATCTGATAACTCTACAACACAAGCCATATTGCCCTTGGCGTAAGACAGGGCATCATAGAAACTTGGGCTGGCATGGTATCCTGCGTGGCACATTTTTAATTTACCTGTGTATTCCCGCTCTTCCCCAACCGTCCAAGCGGGTTCACCACCATACCCCCCACACATATTGTCTTTTAAGAAATGGTACGCCCTCACTGTAAACCTCCTTTTTCTACCCACAAAAGGGGCATCTCTAATCTCTTTATCCTTTTACTAGCTAAGTTTCTATATTTACCAAGAGCTCTTTGCCAGCGTATATGAGACCTGTAACCCCTGAACTGCCACCTAAACGGATATGGCATTATTCCCTCCTTCCTATTATTCCTACTATCAACAAAGCCACTCCAACACTATATGTAGACTAGCCAATCATTTCAGCTACTCCTCCTAGAACTAATACGCCTACCATTAGGATTAAGGCACAGGGAAGCCATACATTCCATTGTCTTGTCTTCATACCAGCAACAGCACAACCTATCTGCATAAAAAGAAGTATTATTTGAAGCCAGTTATATACGTTCATTTCTCCCTCCTTTTATTTGTTATTCCTACTATCAGTAAAGCTATCCCTACTGAAAAGGCTATACCTACCAGTGGCTCGTGATGCCAGAGTTGACTCCACGCCCATTCGATACCTTGTGAGCTCTGGTCTGCAATACCATATAGACCTGCCATCAATGATAAGTAGCCTAAGAGTATCCATAGTTTACTCATTGGTTTGTTTCCTGCCCTTTGATTTCTCAAACTTCGTGCTCGGCCTACATTCTATTACAGCATTGAAATACTCAGGTTTAATAATCTTATTCCACCTTAAACCTTCGGGGTCACTGAAGTATTCCCGTCTAATGGCAGGGTCTTTTATTTCGATTAACACAGCGTTCCCGTATAGCCACCAGTAAGGATAAAGAGAAAGCATCACATAAGGGGTTTCCGCTGTGAACCAATTAGGCTTAGAGTTAGGAACTAACCCGTCCTCAAGGATACTATCTAACCTATCTCTAGTTGTTATATGGTAGCAGGCAAACTCAGGCTCTAACCTAATCAGTTTACCCCCGCATAATGGACACTTTTTAATGTTTCGGTATCTCTCTGCCCGATAATGACAATTACTACAGTTATACCAATAATAACCAGCCATCCTACTTCTCCTCACTATCTATTAGTTTCTGCTTGAGGGCTTGATATGCACATAATCCACACCTATCGGGGTAGTGTGTCTCGTCTTGCCTAATGGTTCCCTCTGTTATATAGCGGTGGCCTCTCAATGCACCAGTTTTCTCTATCTCCTCAAATATCTCCCTCACCTTCTCCTGTGCTTTTGTTCTGTTCATTTCTGCTACTACCACATCTAGTGCTAAAGAGTCCTGTGTTCTTTGTTGTAACAATTCCTTTGCTTCCTTCTCACAGGCTTCAACTAAAGCTAACTCAGTTTTACTTGCTTTAATGCGAGCCTCGTTGTGTTCCCGTATAATTATTGCTATTTTACAAGGACTTATTAGCTTCATTTCTCACCTCTATAATAGTCTGCGAGTTCATCAGGGGCAATTATAGTTCCATCTTCCAGTTTAGCCCCATCAAAGTGTCCAGGTGTTACTTCAATACCCCAGTCCCCAGACCCCTTCTGCCCCTCTATCCAGTCAAGAAGCTGTTGGTTATAAGACCTCTCTACTACCAGCCCTATAGCTAGATAGATTATCGCGGCAGCTAGGAGTATCGCTAAAGCTACAATAAGCCTTTTCATAACTCTCCTCCTTATAGTTCTGGGAGATAGAGTGACCGATACATTACCACCCTCTCTACTCCTATAGTTGAACAAACCTTACTGCCGGGGGAACGCTTACATCTAATAATGTCACTCAAATACTGTGGCGATATTCCTAACCTTTTCGCTGTCAGTTTTTGGTTGCTTAGTTCCGCCATAGACTTCAGTAAACCAACCAATTCTTCTTCTGTTAGCATACCTGTATGCCTTTTCATACCTCTATATCACTCTCTACTTCATTGACTTTCAGGCTCAACTATATCGGGCTCGCCCCATTCCGTAGCTTTGTATCCTTTTCTACTTTGAAGGCGTTTAGTTAGTGTGTCCCTTAAATCACGCACTTGGTTTTCTGCTAGGGCACAATATTGTCCCGCAATCGTGAATTGAACAGAATAACCATGCTTACCACCAACAAAGGCAGTAACACTCATATCTCTACCCCTATCCCCCACATCAAGCGAAGGGTATTCTCTTAAAGTTTTACTCATCTCCTTCTCCTTTCAGCCTGTATTATCTGATACCTTTACCTACCCAGTGCTTTATCCAGTGCTTTATCCTGCCTAGCTATAGCCTCACGCCCTTGCTGTATACACAAAGCCAATATATTGTTTACTTCTCGCACCTGTTCTATATGCCTATCTAGCTCGACAATCTCTTTCCTTAGTTCAGCCAATGTCTTAACCATCAATTCTTCATGCTTCATTCCTTACCCCCTGCTTTGGCTAATGCTTTATCTACTATCCTTAATTGTACTTGCATTATTTTATCGTCAGGGTGGAGGAATAACTGTGCCTTAATTACTCCTCTACCAATTTGCAAAGCCTCATACAAATCAGGGGCAGATGCTATGAGTTGGGCATTGGCTTCACCTTTACCGTGACTCGGTAGACAGCATATATACTCACCATTAGATGCACCCCCATGAATATGCCATAAACCAGTGTCCTTAGACCTGCCTGCTTTCCATTCCCCTTTAGTATAGTTAATCATTTCTTCCTCCCAATAGTTCTCCGGAATAGTTTATAACCCGGTCTATTTACCCTTACTTGATATGCCATTTAATCTCCAATGGATTAAATTACCCCTGTTAGATTTGTTATCAGTGCATTATGGTGGACGCCATATTCTTTTATCAGGGCGTTAAATGATACTTCGGTATAGGCTAACGCTCTTCCCAAATGCACTCGCTGTTGGTTTTCTGCTATCATACCCTCCATAGTAATACGTGCCTGGAGTAGCATGCCTTGTGTGTAAACTATATTTTGTTCATCGGTCATCTTAATCCCCCTCAAGAGCCTTTAGAATAGCTTGGAGTTGGGCTTGGGCTATGTGCTCTAATGCCTCTCCGTGAGTATGAAACTCCCCATATATACTTGTCGGTGGATTTTCATATATATCTTCACACCTTTGCTTTGCCAACCCAGCCCCCTCTACCACTTTCCTTATCTTGGCTAGGATTTGTGTAGCACATTCCCTAATGGGTTGTTCACTTAATATATCAATTGCCTCTATCTTATCCTCTATCTCTGTCAGTAACTTATTCTCTGCCATCTCTAACCCTCCTATAGTCCGTTAGCTCTGATATCAACCCTAGCTTCTTTAATTTACTGACAATATCTACAGCGTCATCAATTCCGTGTTGGTTATGAGCGGTGATATTTAGGTCTAAGAATTGGGGTCTTTCTGCCTTTACTATCCAT
>SDBU01000914.1_pt1 | contig 43070 bp, 90 predicted proteins | sample 2277071 | NCBI WGS metagenome assembly SDBU01 (sample SAMN10397929, study PRJNA504765) | marine sediment metagenome | isolation source: marine sediment core GS08_GC12, 126 cmbsf | place: Arctic Ocean: Gakkel Ridge, Loki's castle | collected 2008
TAGCTTCATCAAAGTAAGCACTGGTATTACCATCAATAATTTCTAAGTAACTTCGGAGATATGCTGGGGTTGCATCAACGGCTAAAGAAGCGGTAAGCCATTCCCAACCTGCTACTCCAGTATGTAAAGTTGATGAAGCAGAGGTAACGCCATCACCAAGTCCAATGCCGGCTCTTGCGCCAACTGTAGTGTATACCCAGCATTCAAGCGTAACCGTTTTACTAGCATAGTCAGCATAACCAGAATAACTCTGATAAATGTGGCAATCAGCTCCAACACGGGTTAGTAGGGCGGAATAAGTGCCTATCTTTGCTTGAGTAGAACTTCTGCTTACAGTTGCGCTACCGCCAACAAGTGTCCAACTCGCAGGCGGGTCTCCTGTCTCAAAGTTGCCATTCTCAAGTAAGTTAGTCTCACTATACTCGTAGGTTGCTATCTGTTTAACGTTTGAAGTTGTATCGGGCATCATCATATACTTGACATCAGTTCCTTCCCCGAACCACAATCTCCCGTTAGTGTATAAAGATGATGGCGAATGCCATAGACAGGCTATGGGTTTATTCGTAGAAGCCGTAGTGTAGACCTGTAAGTTCCCCCCATAAGATGAATTCCTTTTTAGGATAGAGCTCTTGTCGGTTGTCCCTCCATTGACACAGAAAACCAACCAATTATTGACTGTTACCATATCAAAGATGGAACCCTGATATGTAGCAGGAAGTCCATCATCTTGGTCGGGTCCGATGAAAGAAGCCGTAGAAGGGGATACTTTTAGAATTCCATACCCTGTTGCTACCCATATATTGCCATTCCAATACAGTCCCTTGTGTCCTGCATAAGTCAGGGGTGGATATCCAACCTCTTGCAGATAAGCCTTCTCATTCGCAACATCAATAGTATACAATCCCTCTGTACAACTAAAATATACAGTCGGTGTACCATCGGCTAATAACTTACCTTCCCATAAGGAATAGACAGTACCAAAATCACCGCTTAAATCAAATACAGTACCGAACGAATCAACATTATTGGCCTTTGAACTCCTGATATGTAACCCGTCTGTATCTATGCTTCTTAGCTTAAGGTCGTAGAAAGCCATATGCCCACGGGGTTCATTATGCCATATATTTTGGACATAGCAATTAATCTTTTCAGAACCTTGGCTACTATTTTCATTTATAAAAGAGAAGAAATATTGGTATCTAGTTGTTGCCCCATATCCTGCAACTGTTAAGGTATCTAATAAAGTAGCCCTATGGGGGTCTGTATAAATATATAGATAACATGAGTCGCTTCCTGCTGCCCTTGTTAGTGTGCAGTAGTAGAGTGAGTCAGCCTCAATAACTCCCGCTCCCGTAGAGTCATTGGCTGTTGCTGGACCTCGGTATAGTTTTATGGTGACGGCTGAAGCCGAACCCTCTTTAATAACAACTGCAATATCGGTAGACGCAAGTCCACTAATGTCATCTACCGTATTGGTAATAGCCATTCCAGCAATACCCTGGTCTGTGCTGGTAGCGTTTATTAACATTTCAAATTCTACATTTATATCATTGAAGAAATTAGCCCCATGGTCAACATATAAATAGAAATCTTCCCCATTACTAACATCCGCTGCGGTTACTCTACTTGAGGTAACTGTTAGGTGGGAACCAGGGTCTACCTCTATGTAATCCAGTAAAGTCCCATGAGTGCTAGACCACGTAACACCGTCTACGGTGTACCACCCTGAAGTTGCAGAGGTTACTACTAAATACTGGTCGGTAGGGTCGGTAACAACAATAGCATCAACGGGGTCTGGGAATGTCCCTCGTATGTGGTCAAGATAAATATCACACTCCTCGGCATTAGCGGTGAATTTTAACCCAACACTGATTATCTGCGAATCAGTTGCAGGATTGGCTAACGTCAAGGTACATTGTGTCCAAGTATTAGCGGTTAAAGCGGGGAGGTCTATTGTCTCTAAAGGTGAAGCACATTGGGCAGAATTATCTAATAGAAGTTGTAAGTCACCAGCCGCCCTTGCCTTTGAACATCTTGCCCATAAGACAATCTTCTCTGAACCAGCCAGTCCTATGGCTGTTATGTTATCCGTAGCAATTTTATCACCATTGGCTAATCCAGCCCCAACAACCATCTTGGCACAGCCGCTACCTTGCTTTTCTACGGTAGTGTCTAAAGTAACAGTAGCATCCCCATCAACGAGTTCATCCCACGCAGCCTCGCAGTCGTGGATTAAATGAGGGTCTGCAATATCCCATTCTGAAGTTGATGTATTCCACCTACGGATAGCATTATCGCCAATAGCATAAGTCTTACCTAGAAAGTCTATAATCTTGACAGGGGCTACACCGAAAGAACCTGCGGTATTTACTAGCGGACCGAGAACAGCGCTCCTGGCTGTAGAAAAGTCTATACCTTGAGTCCACCATGTCCGTGCTGATGTATCGGGGAGTGCACTTTCAATCCCTATCCCGTTACGGAAGTCGTGCCACTCCTCCATCTCGGCCTGCGAAAAATCTGAAAATTCACGCCCACCACTAGCGAGAGAAGCCTTCCAGGGAGAGACACTTCTTTGCTGTGTTTCGCCTACTATCTTGTATTGAGTACCATTTAATCGAATCTCTCTCATTCAACTACTTGCACAGCCCTGGGGTGTGGGTAATTTCTGGGTTCTTTAGACGACATAACCATAGCTTGCCTGTAAGTCTCAGTTAATTCATTAGATTGTATCTTACTATGAGGTAAACAAGTAATAGCTTTCTGAACTATCCAGTCTAACGGGAGATAGCAAGCATCCGTATCAGCGGTTAATGCCGGCTGGCTCCTTTGCCCTTCTAAGCGTAAATATAAGTCCTCATCTACTGAGTAGTATCTTTTATCTATCAATAATTCAGGCGTTCCCGATGGGTAGGTTTTAACTATACTCCAACTTCGTGGGTCAATCTCATCTTGGTCTAGCCACCTTCCCCCACCTGCTATCTCATTAGCAACAGCAGTTAAAGTATTACACGAAGCAGTAGACCCAGAGGTATTTTCCCCGACAGCAAAAGACCCGCTTACTTTCCTCACCCTGATATAGGTTGTACCCTGATATGTGAATTCACCCTTAGCTCCCGAAGTTCCACCTGTAACTGTCTCTCCAGCAACGAATGTTCCACTAACTGTCCCAGTTAACTTCTTACCACTTACCTTCTCTTCTGTGATAATTCTATGTAAGTAAACCATAGTAGCTGGTAAGGCGTATTCAAAAGTGTGGACTACATTACCTAGATTATCTGTTGTAGAGGTTAAGCTGATTGTGGTTTCATCAATTAAAGGGACTAAGTAAGTGTTCGCCAAACTCGCAATCGCCATATTGATTGCTGTCAGGAAATCATCGGAGGTGAATTTATAGTGCAGTTCGTACTGGGAGACATTAGTGATAGCGTTAGAAAAGACAGGTGTGAAAACTAATGTAGTATTGGATACTGTTGAGTCCGAAACTTCTCTCTCTTCTCCGATACCAGGACCGTTATAGATATAGGCTCTGTATTTGTGGTCTAAATAATAATCATCTGCCCCACGAAGCATACCGTGAACAATAGTATTTACGGAACCACTATCTGCCGTACCAATAATAGCATCGCCTACAAGGGTGGAGACATACTGCCTGATAACTGCGAGGGTATTACTAAAAAGTGCCATCTATCCCCCTTATAGCTGTGCTACTATTAACTGAGCTAAAGACCTAATACCACTCTTCTGTGCTTGTGTGAGCATAATACCTTCCTTCGACCTTTGGGTTGACTGCCCGCAATCACCGCAGGAAACTTCATAATCAGCTCGGCAGGTTATTTCTACAGGATTAGTCCCTTCTTTAGTTACTTCAAATAGTATTGCTAATCTCTTATCACTAACTTGTATCATTTCTTCTCCTTCTTAGGATGTTTAGGGGTTGATTTATAATCTTTATTCTTTCCTTTGTGAGGCATTTACTTCTCCTTATGCCTTAGTTGGATATACCGTAAAATGGTAAGGTGTCCCTCCTATGTCAATTTCCACATCTAATTGAGTTCCTGATAAAGCACTTGCAACAGCGTTTTTGGGGTTCGTCAAGATAATCCCATTAGCCCCAGTACCCGCAGTTCCAACTCTAGGAACATTTGCACCACTATGCCCTATATAAGCATAGGAATTACCAGCAAGGTCTATGGCTGCGATAATGGGTTCCACTATAGCATCAAAAAGACCTAAATCAGCCCCATGAACATTCGTTTCCTCCCCAAAGGCAAGGACAGGAACATTATTACCAGAGTCATCCGACTCATCTATTGTAATCAGACAAATCTTGGCGTTAGCATCAGTAGCCTCATACACTAAGCGGACATCAAAGCCACTGCCAAGTAAAATTTCCTTGTCGTCCATTACCGTGATTATACCAGAAGCACCACCCGACAGAAATGACTCAAAGAAGAGGTTTGACTTAACCTCTAACTTCCCTGTTACCATTAGGTCGTCTTCTGAGTTTAATGAATTCGCAGTTACCCCTGCGTCACCTATTCTTATATAATCACCCGTTGGACCCAAAATGGTGGTCTTTGCACCATCGTTTGTTACTTTTAAGTAACCGAATATCTCTAAGCCTATTCCTAGAACTTCCATCTCAACTTCTCGCCCCTCTAATCTTGATAGTTCTCTCTGCACCCTGAGCTACTGTGCAATTTACTTTAGCAAACTGATACCCACCCAGATTAACCTCTGTAGCAAAATTGCCTGTTAAACAATTAAATGCAGGTTTAGCCGAACCTAGATTGTAAAATGTAGAATTGATAGTATCCGTTGAAGTTATGGATACTAATAAGTTTATATCAGCCGCAGTCATCGCATCAAAAACCATCTGCGCCTGTTCCCATCCATCTCTTCCTAAGTTAGCGAAGTCTGACAACTTCGCTGTATTAGCGATTGTTACCGTCTGCCAGTTTCCATAAATCATGTTTCCCCCTCCTGTATTTTCTGATTAAAATATGCTACCAAATATTGCAACCCTATTAATTGCTCCGATACTCTTCTTAAATCCTTTAATGCTTTCTCTCTTTCCTTTTTTAACTCTTCTATATCAATCACACACACTCCTTATTACTTGAATATCAAACTCCCAAAGATATTGGGCGACTTCATCTTCTGTGTATTTCAACAGTAGTCTCTGTAGGTCTTCCGATGTTATCTTCACACACACCTCAATCATATTATAACACAATTAAAACTGCCCAAATCTAATACTAGCTTGGGGGAGGGGCATCTTCATCTTCTTGTAATCTGTAAAAGAGAGAATAACAGCTATAATCTCTCCGTCTGCTATTATCTCTAGTGGTAGTTCCTTTTTAATCTGAGGTACTAAATACTTTTTGAACTCACTTATGCTTACTTGCTTCATCTTTTTCCTTTCTTATCCGTTATTTCTTGGGCATACTTCCTTATCCCAGGGGTTGAGCCCTGAATGTCGCCCTTCATCCTGTAGAAAGCCAAGCTACCGCAACCCCTCTGCATGGGAGCATTACAGCAAAGAGGTGCTTCTCCGTCTATCGGCAGAAGCACCTCTTTTTTGTTACCGCACTGACAGTAGAAGCCGTAGATAGGCACTATGCTCTGTCCTGCCAGCATTTTACGTAGTCAACAACTAGCGTAGATATATCTGTGGCTCTATTCTGAAACCCGATGTAAGGTGTGAGGTCATCGGTGTTGGTGATTGCGGCAGCTTTAACGTAGACCACTTTCCCGTCAATGGAGTAGGTTGCCTTTCCTGTGGTGTCAAGCGCAATCCTGAGTGTCTGATACACACTGTTCGCAGGGGCTACATCGGTTAGGCTCCCAGCAGCCGCGTTGTTCTTGTCGTTCATGGCATACCAGTTGTCAACAGCTTGGTCGGCATCCATCACGAACATCACCGCATCTGACGTGGTGTTGGTTATGGTGACATTACTAACGGAAAACGCCATCGTTTGTGCCGTCTCATTCTTGGCATCGTTGAACCCCGCACAGATGCAAGCATTAGTAACATCGTCAGTATATAACCTTGTCTCAAAGATACAGGACTTAGCTGCCTCCCAGTTGAGTTCGTGGGCTACCTCTACCTTGTCGTTATCCTTTGCCTCAGTGGTGAGTACGAGTGTTCCACCTATCCCTGCGACTATAGCACCCGTACTAGAGTTGTCGATATTGACAGCATAGGCATCATCTATGATGTCGCCCAGAAAGTCGTCTTCAAACCTAACCTTGTTGAAACTAGGATTACCATAGATGTTGTCGCCCTTGTCAGCTTGCCCAATAAACCTAAGCCATCTTGAAATTCGTTCTTGTTGTGGCATAATTTTCTCCTTCCTTTATTTATTGACGGTTTCGGAGCAACCGCTTATGGCGGTGGCCGTCATCGCACACACACATCTCCTATCGAACCCTTCTTATAGTATATCATACTTCTAAATGTGCGTGAGCGTGGTCTTTGATTTTTCTTTGCTCCCATCTTATTTTTCTACTAGGAAACATTTTCTCTATCACCCACATTTCACCTGATGAGAATTGGCTATGATAGCGAGATACAATCATCGGAACCTGACAAGTGGTACAGATTGTGATAATGAACCCCTCCCTATTATTGTCTAAATCGCAAAGCTCACACATTAAATCTTCATCGCCCAAATTTCGCTTTTGACATTGAACCCCGCTTTCTCAAGGTATCTGTTAATGTTAAAGGTGTGGTCAAAGTGCTGCGGGTGATGAGAATCTATAAATAACTCGCTCTTTATTGGTTCGTTATGGTAGAACCCTGTACCTGATTTCATCTTACTGCCAATGTCCATAAGGAAGCTCTCTAAGTCCTCGATGTGTTCCAATACGTCTATCGTTACAATAAGGTCGAACTCCTTGGGGTCGGGCATCTCTGAAGTGAAGGTAATCGGCAGGTCATACTTCTTTTTAAGGAACTCACAGAATGAAATAGTGTACTTGTTGATGTCATATCCTGTGACTTCATTCCCCTGCTCGGCTAACATCCTGCAGGCTGTACCAATACCACAACCTATATCAAGTACCTTCTCCCCGCTGATTTTAACTAGCGGTGATAACCTTCCTCTGGCATACTCGTTGGACATATTGAAGTTAGCATCATCGTAAAGGCATTCCTTATTATCTACATAGAAATCGTTTAACTCTCCTTTTCGACTTCTAAATTTCTCAGCCATCGTCACCCTTGTATATTGGAGTCTCTTTATTACATCATTCTCAGTCTCTCCTGTGAATTCAGCAACATCATTCCTTAATCCCTTTAGCCTTATCTGGTTTTCCACGACCTCTTTTGCCTTGCTCTCCTCTTGGAGTCGGACTATATCGTGTAAGGTATAGGCATACTGCCCTAAGTGACCTAATTGAATAGAGGTATCAATATAAGGCTTCACCCCTATCTTGCGGGCTTTCTCGCAGAAGTCGTAGTCCTCACTTAAAAAGATACCCTCGCCCTCCCTCTCGGAATACTGCCTCTCTTCAAAGAAGGGATAGAACTTAATATCTCTAGGGTGGAGTAGGGGGAGTTTCAGTTCGTCAACCAGCCTTTCAAGTAACTTACGGGTAATCCCCATGAATCCAGAGGCTATGTATTCAAACTCATGTATGTTTCCATCCAATATGAGTTTACCATCTATACCGTAACTTGAAGCTTGTGCCCCTCCCCTGACAGCGAATAATCCACCAACTAAGTCATAGCCATTTTTCATATCATTGAAGATTCTCATTATGTGCTCTGGCTTGAATAAGATGTCGGAGTCAATGAACAGCAGGTATTTGGCATTTGGCGTGTGGGATAAAAATCTTGAAGCAGCTATACTTCTAGCCCTTGCCTTCCCATCCCCATAAGGGGTGTTCCAGTAAAAGGCAATACCATCAGCAGCCAATCTCCACTTAGCTGCCTCCATACATTCAATCGTCTGTGCCTTAACACTATCAAGACATATTGTTGATATTACATACTCTAATTCCATTTTTCACCATCCCATTTTTTATTATATTTTTCAGACATCACAAAGGCAAGCCATAGTTGTTCCATTGAGAACGCATAAGAGGGATAGCCGCTAGCCTTATGATAATCGTGGAATACTTCGGCTAGTGTTGCTACCTTTTGATAGGTTCCATCAGGCATATCCCTTAGATACATCGCCTGTAACTGGTGTTGGTAGGGAAGCCAGATTAGTTCTCTCAAAGGGTCTTTGAACGTTTTATATCTACCCTTAAAATCTAGATATTGTTCTTTCTCAGGGATGTTCGTTCCACTTACCTGCTCAGAGCCTAAGATGTAATTTATGAAGAGATGTTTAGGCGGTGAATCATCCCCAGTCATTTCAAATATAAGAGTATTGGGGTCACGAACAATAAACAAGTCACCAGCCAAAACACTTTTGTGGGGAAATTCGGGATATTTTCTATCAGTTCTATATTCTTGTATCTCCTCACAATCACTCATCTTGATATAGGTTTCTGTTCTATCCATTAAATCACCACTCTCCTTTCTAATTTACAACATCTTCTGCACTTTGGATGGGCATTATTTATTAAATCTCTCCTGAACTGTCGGGCTTTCTCACCATTCCATACCGATTCTATATCACCCTCTAGTTTACCAAATGGGGCAGTTATGAACTCACAAGAACTCACCATCCCGTCTGGCTCTATAAATAAACATCTCCAAGGAAAAGGACACCACATACCCGAGATAGTTTCCAATCCGTTATACCACCGCTCAATATCCCTATCCCCTTTAAGATTGGGGGTTACACGGAGGACTACATTGGCTTCATATGCCCTTGCCCAGCAGAGATTGAGTTTTCTAACTAAATTACCAGAATCCATCACATGAAGTGAATCACCTTCATCAAAGATTAAGTGCTGGAATGATAGACGGCAATCTAAACTAGCAGCAAGGTGTGGTAGGTCAGTCAGGTATTCATAGTTTAAGTTGGAGATGGTACAGTTTATTCTCTTTTTGGATACATGAATAAGTTTTAGCCCCTCAACCGAACGATCAAAACTACCCTCCCCTCGAATATAATCGTTCACTTCTTTCTGTCCATCAATGCTAACAACCACACTACTAACCCACCTATCAAACCCCTCTGCAATCTTTGGGGTGATAAGAGTTCCATTAGTTAATATTTCCAAGCCAAAGTCTAACTCGTTTGCATATTTTAGTACCTCTAAGAAATCCCCACGCACTAAAGCCTCTCCCCCGCCTATTGAAAGTAACTCAGTAGCAGGGCGGAGTTTATCTAAAAGTCTCTTAATTCCATCTGTGGATAGTTCTTCGGAAACAGGTCGCCAACCCCTTAACCCCCAGTAAAAGCACATCTTACAGCTTAAATTACACCTGTTTGTAATATGAAACCCTGCCCCCACTGGCGAAGAGGCAAAACCCTGTAATATTTTATCGTCTAGTTGCATTTCCATCAGTATACCCTCTCCGATAAGCATCGTCTAATTTATCCTGCCATCCACTACTTTTCACCCATCTATAGATAAACCAATAAAACTTATAAGCGTATCGCACAATTAAATTTAGTGGGATAATGCACAAAACAGTCCTACAGGTTGTTGGTAATCTGTAAGCGAAACCATACCATCGAGGAAGAATGCTACCCATCAAACTATAGTCATCTGTAACTAACTTGAACTTCATTTACACACCCTAAAAATCATCAGATTATTATATGCCCAAGAGTATTCCTTTGGTACGATAGACCCCCACACAGAAACTACTTGGGGTAATTGTGGATACGCAATGCTAAGTCCCCTAGCAAGGAATTTCTCCAGCCAGTAGGTTAGATACTGCTCGTTAATGTGCATATTACCACCCTGCCCTATTTGTGCAGCACTGAAGACCAACCATTTTCCAGTATGCCTTACTAAAGTATCACAGTATGTATCCGCACTTTGGGGAGGTAAATGTTCTCCCACTTCAAGCGAAACCACCATTTCAAATTTATTGCCCAAGTCTAAGGGTTGCCTTAAATCGTGGGCTCTTACTAATTGGCTATCGCCGGTTATATCCACACCAAGGACTTCTTCGCCTATCAATGTACCCATAATTTCCAGAAAGTACGCATCACCGCAACCTACATCCAAATAAGAGCCAGGCTTACCTAATAGAGCGAGCAGGGCATACAGGCATCTTTCTTTCCACCATCGGGAATATTGGAATGGCTCCCCTTCGTATTTCATCTCGCCCACTTATCATCTAGTTGCGGGTTCCCCCGTTTGAAGCACCACCTTTTATCTATCATCTCAAACCCAGATTCATCTAACCATCTGTCAATATTCTCAGAATGGTCGAAGTGGTCAATCGAACCATCTGTAAAGGTATCATAATGGTGTAATCTCGCACCTATTCTCATTTCGCTACCTAATTTTTTAAGGAGACTCTGGAGGTCTTCTATGTGTTCAAGAACATCCAGTGCTACTACAACACTGAACTCGTCTAAGTCGGGCAATTTATCATAGAACCTGAGTCCATAATTATGCTTAGTTGCTCTAAAGTGCGCAAATTCAACTGCATTGGAGTTTATATCGTATCCAGCAACATAGTTATCCAAGTCCTTTAATAGCTTAGTGGTTACACCTATACCACAACCGAAGTCCAAAACCTTTTGACCACTAATTCCTGACAACCCTATGTGTCTACTCTGTTGGACATACTCTAAACTGCTAGAGTACGCATTAGCAAATACATAAGGGATATTATTTCTATAGTAATGTTCAGTCCCTAGATTTTCGTTGTATAGCCTGTGCATAGCCCACGAAGCATGGATAGCCTCTATGGCATGGTCGAGTTTCCATTGAGCTTCTTCTATCGGTATCTCAAAGAACTCTGCTAAATCTTCTAGGATATAAGGGATTGGTTTACCCTGATTCATTTGCCTTTTCCAGTAGAGTAGTATAATCTACGAAGTCTTGTACTTTATAGATTTTATCCCCGAAGTGTCCTACCTGAATAGCAGTATCCACATAAGCTGTAATACCAGATTGATGAGCCTTTTCGCAAAAGCTGGTATCGTCACCAAGGATGTCATTCACTTCACTTGATACTTTCTCTTCACAGAATGGGTAGAACTGTGACCCTTCTTGCCCCAATAACGGTAGTTCTAATTCATCTACCATCTTTTGAAGGAGTCGCCTTGATACACCAGTAAAGCCCCAGGGTATATACTGGAATGCGTGTTTATCCCCATCAAGTATAAAAAACGACCCCTTATCCCCAATATTCCCCGATAACCTCTTGCCACTCCGCATACAATAGATACCACTTATTAAATCGTACCCATCTTGGAGGTCTTTATACAACATCTCAACGGATTCGGGACCGAACACCATATCCCTATCAATGCTTATCAGATAAGGCATATCAGTGTGGAGAAAGAATTTACTTAGACTTACACATTTAGATTTGTTTTGACCATAACCTGCTGCGATGTCCCATACAAAGTGTATGCCCTTGGCCATTAGATTCCAACGGGCATTCTCAACACAACGAACCGTAGAGTTCGTTATGTCACATTCAGCATTGGTCATTAGGAAGAAGCTGATATTCATTTACTCGGGGGGTGTCACACACTACACCCCCCTTAATTCCTTTCTACGACCTAGAATTGATTATACAACCGAAGGCTTCCCTGGCAGCCAGCACACCGAAGAGTGCCTTAACGCCAACCACCTGACTAAACCTCTGAGGCCAAGGGAATCTGAAGACTTCTGGTTGCATCTGGCTAACCAGAGCCAAAGCCTCCCTATGGAAGTAAGCACACTCATGGTAAGTACCATCACTATTCAGGTTGGTAGTCATGTAAACAGGCGCACCAAAGATTGTACGACCCTGCCACCCCCTGGTAACCACCCCTTCTGGCACATAGTCTGCCCTGATGAAGTAGTCTAGTTTCAAGAGGTCAGTGATTGACTCGGGATCGAATATCCACGACCTGTCATCATCTGGCGCATCTTGTAGATTTAGTTTCTCATAGGCTTCAATGAGCGTATCCGCAGTCAGAGCATCACCCTTTATACCGATTGCATTAGTAGAGAAGCTAGTTACCAAATCAGCCAACTTGTCATCAATCATACTGGCTACCGAGTGACCGCACTTTTTTAAAGCTGCCACAAGAATGTCAGGATAGTCCTGAACCTGCTCTTGCTCACCGAGTTGAACCGATTTCTGAAAGAAGTAGTTTACCACAACGTTCGTACAGGTCTGGTCAGTTGAATATGTGGACAGATCGGCATCAACATTTATAGCATCAGCATCCCCGAAGTCAGCTAATATCGGGATACGGATAGTGTCCCCATTTGTTAGTTCTGCCTCGAATCTCCTGTCGACACGCTGTGCAAAAACCAACTTTGCCTCAGCCGCCATCTGAATTATGCTCCCCCAAATTTCTGGGATAAACGGAGCTACATTACCTGCATTCCAAACAGACATCAAATTTTCCTTATTATTTTACTTGGAGCACCTTCAATACTCCCCAGATTCCACACACACCTCTGCTCTTCCTTTATGTTATCTTTCCTTCTCGAGCAGCTTGTAGAATGGCAGGTAGGTTATCGTTAAATTCCTTAAACCCTTTAGGGGTTCTCGGTAGAGCTTTAACCTTTTCATTAGTCCATCCTGTTCCACCACTTGCTGAGGAAATACCAGAGTCAAACTTCTGTTCAAGTTCAGGCGCCTCTTTGGCAGCTAATTGATACTTTAAGCCTCTAACATCTAATTCCTCAAGGGTCTGCGCATCTTTTAACTCTTCGATTGGAATGCCTGTTTCCTTAGCAACTTCATCGGCTTTCCTGTTCATCTGGAGCTTCCAGGCATCCTTCTTGTTCTCTTCCCGCTCGATTTCAGCAGTTTCCCTCTCAACCTTAGCTTGCCTTTTATCTTCAGCAGCAACCTTATTGTCAAGATATACCTTTCGAGCAACTGGGTCATCTTCAAACTTTTGTTGAGCTAATTGATCTAACTCATCTTGAGTAGCCTTCAACGCAACTTCGAAATTTTTACTGTCTCTCTCCGTCTTGTCATTTGAGGCTTTCAGCTCAACAAGTTGGTGGCTATAGTTAGCCAACCCCTTGCTTACCGCCCTATCTAGTGCCTTCTTGAACTCTTCCGTGTCTTGTATCTTTATAGTTGGTTCTGCTTTCAGTGGAGTTGGTTTCTGCTCCTCTTTTTGAGTAGCTTTCGCCACCTCTTCCTTGGGTGCTACCCCCTCTAAAGTTGTATCCATTTGTTAAAGTTCTCCTCCCTACTTATAGTATATCATACTTTTATAACCCTAAACTTCTTAGGTAGGCTTCTACCCCTGCTCCACCACTCGTCTCTGGTTCGCCCCTATAGTTATCCCACCATATTCCATCTTCAATTTGCCTTACCCTATCCCTTTCCACTGTCCTAGCAGGTTCAGGTAAATTATCTATCCAATCATCCTTATGAGCAATAGCATATTGGACTTCTATTTCCGTGTAGTGTTTCCTTAATTCTTCAAGTGTCTGCTCTTGAATCATATTCCACACTTCCGAACTTAGAACTCCACCCGCCTCGTCAATATATCCTCCTTGAATCTCCATATAAGCAGTCACAGCCTGAAACTCACCGGAGCGCTGATACGATTCAGGCATATATCTATCTACTTCCGCCTTAGATACAGCACCCTCGAACATAGCCTCTCGCCACTGTGCTGTAGCACCTCCTGAATAATAAGCTCTATACCTAGTTCTATTTTTATCGTAATCGTATTTGGTGATTTTATCCTTCATTAAATTATTAGCGTTCTCATTAGCTGCCTTTTGCAACTCCGCTAAAGCCTCTGGAGGATAATCTTCGAGTACCCGATTGGTTAAAGCTTTCTCTTTGGCCGTTTGATATACTTGACCACCGTAATCTCTAAAGAACCTGCGGAATACGCTTGTTATAAAAGGTATCTGCTCTGCGGGTAAGCGTTCCATATTTAATACAAGTTGTCTATCCCCTACTGTTAAACCCTCTAAGAAAGTTTCCCTGGTAATTTCTATTTGATTAGGTGGGACTCTGGTTGGAATTGCACGTAGGTCAGTAACAAGACTTGCTATCCGCTCATCAATCATTTCCCTATCTACTTGTTGGACTGCTAAATCCAATGCTCTTAAAAAGTCCGTACCAAGGGCACCGAACATATTTGTTACAAAGAAGTCTAGTTTCTTGGGAGACATACCCAACGCTTGCCCAACTCTGATCGCCATTTTATTTGTGTATTGGTCATACTGATGGGCTGGAGGTAAAAGGGACATTTCATCATCGATAATTGGTCTATCACGGAAGTCATCGTGGTTTTGAAGTATCTGCTGAATTGTTGCCCCGACTTGGGTTGGTAGAACAATCCCACCTGATTCGCTAATCATACTCAACGGGGAGAGAACAGGATACAAGACACCCCATTCTTGGGCTAGAGACCGATACGCCTCTGGTTCTTCTGCTTGTAATCTACCTAGCATATATTCTATCGGGGCAGTAAACAAAGCGAACTCACGCATAGGAAGAGTCGTTATATAATGCGGGATTTTATTCCCATATTTATCATACTCATCTGACGGAACCATGAATAGAAGTTTACCCACTTTATCCGAATCACGGACATCTTTGTATTCTTCATAACTCTGATTATAAAGTGTCAACCCTGCGTAGGCAGCTACAAGTAGACCAAGTCCCCATAAATTACGAGGGTTCCTTGTGATTGCCCTCCCAGGTAGCAATAAACCTTGCACCGCTGGGTTATAGTATATATACCAATCATTGATAACCCTTGAGGCTTGAGAGAATCTTGAGAAGTCAACTGAAACTCGCCTACCTCTTAAAATCGCTTCCTTCGTGGAGAGTCCCTCCTTAATAGCTTTCTCATAAGTCGCTCTCCTGCCTGCATTCTCACCGGCCACACCGAATTGCCTAATTAACTCAAAGGGATTGATGAATCGTTTAAGGCTGTCAGGGTTTCTTAGAACCAGTTGACCCTTTTGGACTTTAACAAAGCCACCAGGAACTTTAGCACCTTCGGTTAATCCCGCACCCTCCATACTGCCCTTCTCAAAGAACCCCATCATCTCCCCACCACCACGCCTGAACTCATCTAAGCTTGGCACATTAGCGAACATACCTTTGATATTTCCTGCTAATGCCTTCCCGAAACCAAGCGGACCGATGCCTTCTGAAAAGTAAGTAACCATACCGTCAAAAAAGATATTCCATGCTATAAACCCAGGATTATAAGTGGTGAAAGCCATCTTGGATAGATTCTGTGTAGCCCTGACCATTCTGATACCTGCATTGGCAGGCTGTCTGGTAAATAGTTCAATATCTTTTGCTATCCACTCAGCACCCTTTCCTAGTTTAAGGTATTTACGTACTCCGCTTTCAAAGTAATCAATAAACGCCCCTTCTGGCTTAGTAAGCACAATCTCTACATCACCACCAATGAGCCCTCTGTTTTTTGGTAAGACAGCAAGATTAGCAACAGACAGCTTCGCTGCGTTTATTGCCTGTGACTGTATTCTCTCAGCAATCGTAGAAGGTAGCGACATTAAAGGAGATACCATTTGCTTATCTGATTCTAGGGTTGTGAGATTCTTCACCTGACGGGGTGACAATCTTCCTCCAATATTAGCAGCGGAAGTTTCCTTCTCAAATAGAATCGGGTTGTACCAAGGATACTTTCTAATAAGCCCATCAATTTGTTCTGGTGTAAGTTCTTGTGTAGTGCTTAATATTTGGTTATAAACAGCAGGAACATGAGAAGCAGCTTCCTTCACTTTGGCATAATTAACTACCCCTAACTCCTTCTCCATCTGCATAAAGAGTAGTCCTATTTGCTTTGAGGTGAACTTTACAGTTACATCTCCTTTCTTTATCACAAAGTTCTTGCGCCCTGTCGCTTTCAAGACCTCAAGTTGATGGCGTAGTAAGAGGTAGTCATCTACATAGGTTAGGAGTTCACTATTTTTATCCAGACTTTTAGTAATAGCCTTCATGGTCTCTTTGTATAGTTGAGCAGATTGCCCAGAAGAAGCCCTGACTAAAGCCGAATCCAACTCAGCCTGCCAGCCTAATTGATTTAATCCTGCTAACTCATCAGTAGCAAACTTCTCTAACCCACGCCAAACTGCTAGTGCTTTATTTGATACTGGTACGACACTGGGTACTGGTGTATTACCCTGTCTTTTGAATTTATCGTATAACTGCCCACCAATCTTATCCCAATCCTTTGGGGGTTTAGGTGGAGCACCAGCAACCTCAGTTACAGCAGTTATTTCTGGTTTAACTTCTATTGGTGGTACGACAGCAGATTTAAGGTTAGGATAGTCGGCCAATACCTCAGCAGGAATAGGTTTCCCTTCTTCAAATGCAAGTCGCACCTCTCTTTGGTGAGTTGCAGCAAAGCGATGAGCCATATCTTCAGGTAACAAAGGTGCTTTTGTTCCTGGAATACCAGAACCCCGTGTGCGTTCCCAATATGCCCTCATATCCTTTTCATATTCTTTTACAGTCATCTGCCAAGGTTGTTTAACCCCCTCAGTAATAGGCAATGCAACCTCTGGGGTAACAAACTTTTCGGCTATCCTTGCTCCTTCTGCTGATAAACCACCCGCAGGAGCTTCTATTCCGCCCTCCCTTAATAGTGGCTCAACTTTCTTTAGCAATCTACCAATGGTTATCTTCGGAACATCCTCCCTAGCGACTACATTGCCAGCTACAAGTTTCCCGCCTTCTTCTTCATTAACTTGAATTACTAATGCAGCTTTCCCGTTAGAATCTGTTCCAACAAACCCATTCCTCACTGATATAATAGAGTTTGGCTTTACAACTTCTGGTGGTAATATATCCAATGCCGACTGGCCTCGTGTAATCATTTCTTGTTGTACTTCAAGAGGCATAGGTACAGGCACAGCAGGAGCTTCAACAGGTGTAACCCCTTGTGCGATAGGGACAGTAGGGGGAACAGCAGGTAGAGTAGGTTCTATAGGTGGTGGGGGAATAGGGGGAGGTGCTTTACCCCCAAAAGCCAGAGCACCAGTTTGAGTAGCACGAGGAACTAAATTAGTTAAACTAGCATCAACTTCGGTTATGGTATCATCTACAGCCTGCTTTACAGCTTCAGCCCTATTTGCAGTTCTTCCCATTCGCCTTACCATATTCTCGGTGGCTCGTTCTTGGATTGAGATTTTATTTTTATAAAGGAAATTATAGAGTGCATCTTGAGCCCTCCTAAAATGCTGAGGAGGCACACCCCTACTTCTATTTGCTATCCATTTATCTAAACCTTTATTAAGTAAAGTCTGAAAAGCCCTACCTCTAATTTCTTGGGTTATGGGACCGATAGAAGTAATACCAACATAACCAATCGTACCTATAGCCCCGACTGTTCCAATAAGAGAAAGAACCTCCTTAATCCTTTCTGCTTCGGGGCTTTCCATTACTTCCCCGATTTGTCTGAATGGGGCAACCTCACTTATTTGCTCAGTAAGTGGTGTCCAGTCCAGTAAGGTTGCTTTAACGTTTTTCCATTCCCCTGCATAGAAATAACGCTCCTGACCTGCTTCTATAGCCTTCTGCCTTGCCTGTTGTTGGCTAGGAGCTTCTTGGGGGACTTCCCTCGTAAGCGGAGGAGGTGGAGGAATTGGAGATGGGAGAGGGGCTTCACCACCAAGCCCTAGTGACCTCAAATAAGCCTCCAGTCTAGGGTTTCTTCGTTCAGTTGTCATTAGAATGGTCCTACTGTTCTAAGCCTTGGAGCATGAACCGCAGGTCTTTCCCCTCTTTCATAAGGTGATTGACTATACCACGCTTCACGGGTTGCAACCCTTTGTGACTGCAAGTAATCAGCCCAATTCCTTTCCTCTAATCTTTCAGCTTCCCTTGGGGATAATCCACGATAAGTCCCCTTACCAAAAGGTTCGGGTCTGAATTGACTTAATTTACTACGGTATTGGTTAGTAAACCAATTAGACCATGTATTAGTCTGAGCGAATTGACCTGCCTGTTCCTGTCCAAACCTACTCCACGCAGCCCCATAGTCGGGTTGCCCTCTATATCTCTGCCACGCAGCAAGGCGGGATTGCTGGTCTTGCCCTTCAACTCTTCTCCTCTCTAAAGTTTCACCAGATATACTTCTTCCTGAAGGTTCACCAGCCCTTAAAATAGGTCTTGACTCTCCCGTAGCTGGGTCTACTCTAAATCCAGAGATTTCTTGCCCTTCGGTAGTTTCTTGCCTTATTTTATCTAATGGGTCGTATCTTGTTAAGAGACTCTCGGGGGGCTTCCCTGTAAATCCAAGGTTCCGCCACCTTCTTTCCTCAATGGCTTCTCTCTGTCTTTCTACATCTTGCCCTTGGATACGTTGCTCAATAGCAGTAGTAGGTCTATACCCTTGAGATTCCGAGTAGGCATAGGCTTGTGTGACGAAAGCAGTAGCTTCTTCTTTGGTTAGTATTTCATCACTAATCCCCCTTTTTATATAAGTGGCCACCTCATCCATATATTCAACAGGAGATTTACCTTCCGGGCTAGGTATAGACATGAGACGTTTCCAATAATTAAAATAGATGTTATCTCCCTCATACTCCATTCCGCTTATGTCTATACCGGGATAAGTTTCCGCAAGCCATTGTTCATAGGCTTCCCTTTCGTCCATCTCTATCTCCTATTTATATATTTCTGAAACACATTACCCCAATATTCACTGGTGGTTGAACCCCATACCCTGAATTTCTGGTTGGGTTGGATGCCAGGCTGAGGCGGACGAGGGTATTCGCCTAACCTGTGTCTGAGCCGTTCAAACTTGTAAGGTCCTATATCGTTCATGGTGCTCCTTGTGGGGGTGCTCCTGGTGAGGGCGCCCCTAGTTGACCTTGAGGTATCATAGCCATATCTTCCTGTATTTCCATTTTATTCATCTTCTCTACTAGTTTCTGGGCCTCAAACTCATATCCCCTATCCATTAAAACCTCAACCGCTCTCTTCATTGCCCCTTCTGGACTGTGTTCGTATAACTCAAGTGCCGCCAAGTCGGCAATCAAATTCGTATCTGGAATTTTCACTATATGTTCATACACAAACGCCTTAGGCAAACCTACCCCTATCGCCATTTGAGCTATCTGGTAGGTATCCATCTGAGTCCAAGGAGTCCTAGCGGTAAATTCCACCTTGATAAGATGAGGTCGCTTCAAATCAATCGGTTTCACCTCAGCTTCGTAGTATTTCTTATCCATCATAGTCTTAACGTCAACCTTTAACTTCAAAGCTAATAATTGTTCCTCAATCAAACGGCATATATTGGAGTAGAAAGTTCCCAAAAGTCTGATTTGTGGGTTATGTACTACATTTCCTGCCTCCAGCGCCATATTTAATGCTGTTCCTGACGGAAAAGAGGGTCCAAAGGCAATATTGGGTGTAGTTCCTTCCTCAACCTCCCTACTTACACTATCCACCATACTAACTAAAGTCGGTGATATTTCACTCATAGGGGATGCCTCAAGTCTGTTTAATCCATCAGCTAAAGTCAGTACCGTCCCTGGTGTTCCGACAGTTTCTTTAATTATTATCCCACCATCTTTCCTATAATTGATTAAGGGTTGGTCGGCTAAACGCTTGGCGTGGGTAGCCCACATAGACCGTAATCTGTTTTCAAGGGGAATGGTTGCCTTATCGGGTGCAAGAATACTATGGCAAAAATGCCTAATATTACCCGTACCAAGAACAAGGGATGGCGGACCAACACCAGATGGGGAGATTAAGATAGGTATTGATGGTATCTTAAGGATTTTCTTTGAAAGTTCTACGCTCTCGCAAACTATCGTGTTCGTATAATTACCAGGTTCACCTTCCCAAAAGTCAAGGATCGGAGCACTTAGCATATCTCCAATATCTTTACCATAAGATTTCTTTATGTCAGCCTTAGAACGAAAAGTCTTATGATTAGCCCACACTAATCCGTCAGCACCCGATTCCCATGTCACCCATCTCGGGTCCCAGGATGTAAAATCAAAAATAACCCCTTTTTTAGTTTTATAAACAAGGATTCGTGCTGCAACTAAAGCCCTGACTAATGAAAACCACGTTAATGAATCCATTAAGGGAGTTTGCTCAGGCAACCGTGTTAGTCTTTCATCTGCCTTCTCAAGGGCAAAATGGAACAACCTCTCTAATTGACCCATTTCTTTTCGTTTATCTTCCCCCTCTTCCTCTGCCATCAGAACCGAAATGCGTCTTTCTGAAGAAACTAGAGTGGAGTGAGTCTTATTAACAAAGGTCTTCGGTCTGTTTGAGGTTATGTTTATAGCTGTCTTGTGAGTTTCATATCTAACCTCCTTTAAGTCCCAGAGATTATAATACTCATCCATTTCGTTGTGCAAATCACTGAGTTCACCTTCTTTCTGAGTGACTAAACCCTCAATTTCGCTTGCATCCATAATTCCTCCCTAAGAGTACGATTGATTCCCTCGCATTCAACAACCACATAGTAGTCAGGGAGATACCTGACATCAAAACATTGCTCTATAGTATCGCTGTATTTCCTTAAAACCTCTCCATTTTGGAAATATCCAGCCCAATTATCCATATACTTAACGTAATAATCACCCACTTCAATGGGTTTATCAAGAATTTTGCACCTATTATCCCATTCGTCTATTAACTCCATACTACTCATATTGTATCATACTAGCATTACCATAGTTTTTGTCCATCTAGATACATTGAAGCCTCCTGAGCAATCCCTACATGGGGAAGCATCTGATGAGCTAATAAAAGACTAATCACGGTATCGCCATGAGTAGAACCCGTAGGCTCTGGGTAGTTGTTTATCCACTGATATTCCATCAATTCCTTAACTTGGGGTCGGAATTTGGTGATTAAACTGCCATCATCTATAGATTGAATCAATTTAGATACGAGTTCCCGTTTGTTGGGGCGGGTTAAAGCCCACCCTACCTTTGTTCGTTTCTCATCACTGTAATATAAATTCGGATACCCTAATTCTACCAATTTGCCAACTACAGCCTGACCTATCCCGATATTATCTATACACAATAAAGGCTTGAAATATTCCCTGCATAAAGCATCTGTCTCATAAGCGAAAGAAGCGGTGTCTATCTTATTGCTGTAAATCACAGCCACTACTTCAGATGATACCCCACTTTTCCCAACAATACTCGTAACTGAAAAGTCCAACCCGACACCCTGTCCGACGTCAACACCCCCTACATATTGTGTCCCAACTCTCGGTGGGTGTAAAATATAGATAAACCCCTGTCTTACTTCAGGGTTAATCGTCTCCTCCCATAGTCTATCTAATACTTCCTTTTTGAAACAGGACTGTGCAGACTGAGGGGAAAGGGCTTCTTCGGCTGTGCGAGGGTAATTAGCCTCTACAACCCAAGGGGTGGATTGGTTCGCATCTACCAACCGCTGATAAAAAGCCTCGTCTCTACCAGGCCGTACATCGTATCCGTAGAAGAGTGCCTTGAATCCATTTAGACCTGCATACGCTTCCTTCCAGTGCTTCTTAAAGTAACTATCAGGTTTGGTTTTATCCACTGTTGAGACAGAAAGGAGTTGCCTTTTGGGGTCATCAGCTACAGTTGCTGTTGTATGAGATAAATTGGTCTCATAAAACTCGTGAAAGTCAGATTCGTCATGTATCACTAAACCAGCGGTTTCACCAAGACCAGCTGTTTCAGTGGTAGAAAAGGCGGTAATCCTTGAATGTAATGCCTTGAATCCAAACTTTTCCGATGAGTCATATTCTAATGCGTAATCAGGTTCTTCTTTTATCCAATCTGGTAGATTATTAAAGACAATCTTTGACTTGGAGAGCAATGACTGTGCTTCCTTCTCCCCCTTCGAAATCTCTAATACATTCATACCTTCAACGGTCATTATCTTACGTAAGGCGTGTATTGCCAGAGCCCACGAAATACCGATCTGCTTGGCCTTGATTAGGTCTATTAGATTATATTTCTCTAGGTTTATAAAAAAATCCCTCAGGTGCTCCCAAAGGATATAATCAGCCCTTAACTGCCCGGGCTCTTGGATTTTTACATACTCAAGGAAAGCAAACGGATTGGCACAAATCCGAGCTATTTCCTTTCTCTTTTCAGTTATGTTCATATTAATGGTCTAGTTATAAAGCCTGTACTAAAGCAGGTATAACAAGGAGTCATGCCTACTGAGTATTCCCCCGTGAATTGACTCCACTCACAATCAGGACATTTCACCCTCATTACTACACCTAGAGAATGTTCTTTTTGTAGCACCTTTTCTACCAAATCATCAACCCATTTCTCCCAACAAGGCAAGCATCTCTCATGCTTAATATCTTTATCTAGTTGGCACTTCCGAAACTCATCATTGATATTGGGTGGACACTTCTCATGCGTCCAGAAGGCTAGTATCATATCCTCAGAGAATATTTCCTTTATCCCTTCCCTTATAGTCATCATTCTCCTTTAGTAATTTAATATAATGCTCTATTAACTTATTTATTAGAACCTGTAGGATTTCTGTGTCTTTCATATTACTCCTTCCTTAGGGTAAAAGCTACTCCCGGCTCTCCGGGATAGTTTGTCTGTGCTCCTCCCGTTTCAGTGATATAGAGATGGAAGCAGTGGGGACACATAGGTAATTCATTAGCAAATCTAGGTGATTTTAGCGCACCTAGCGCACACCTTTACATTATTGCCGTAATGCCCAGGTGCCCACATATAGGGCATCCGTGTAGACTTCTTGTGAGGACATTGATTCTGTAACTCTTTTAGTTTGGCCTCGTAGTCTTCCCTAAGTGATTTGGCTGTTTCCATATTCTCTCCTTTCGCTCGCTACCTCCAATTTAACTAAATAATAGAGGTGGGACAAACACTATAGCAATAGCCAATCCGAATATAATTTCAAAAGTTCCTATTGTCATGTCTAAAGCCCAGTTTTCTATATAACTAAATGGTGGCAACTCAGCGTAATGTTCTTCATGCCATTCCTTGTCCTCCTGCCCTGTATCTATGATTTTAACTACACCAGCAGTTGCAAGAAGAGCACAAAAGATTAGAATTATAATACCTAGAATCATCATTCCTCCTTTTCCTTTATTGTATCGTATTCTTAGAATAAATGCAAGTCTTCCTACTTTACATAACACATATTAGGATTTGGGCAAAAGCATTTCTCTTGGTTAACACTCTATACTTCATCAACCCAGAACACAAATTCGTTACCATTCCAACCTTGCTCTGTCTCTCTATCTTGCTTAATTCTTCCAGCCCCCATTCTGTTAAGCTTTTTCTTATAAGCCTCCGCCTTTTGTCTGGTGGGAAAAGTACCCGCATTTTCGTGGTTTCTAGGATTGTTTATTGAAGTCCCAGCAGATTCCCCCTTCCAGCATATACATCTAGTTATCTGATACTCCTTCATAGTTCCTCCTTTACATAATACTAAAGTCAAATTTTGGATTAGATATTTTCTGGGGTGGGTTGCTGTTAGTGCTCGTAGTGGTGTATGGTGTGAATGGGTGTAGTGAATGATAGTGAATCAAAACGCCTCCAACAGCTCGGCTACAACGTCCATAGTAGGTCCAGAGACTCCATACCTTACATCCTTCAATACTCCGTGATTACTAAGGTTTTGGCATATACATCTTAACTTAGCTCTCTTCTTGATGTCACCTAAAGCATATAGAATGGGATATGTTACACCCTGCCCCGTTACACCCTCTTTTGTTACGCCTTTTGTTACACCCTGCCGGTATTTCCTCATCCTTTCCTTACTGGCTAGCTTGGCCTTCTCTCTGTCTTTATACATACACACTCCTTTTACCCTATTATACACTCAAAGTAATTAAAAGTCAAACTATTGCGACCCACCATTGTGTCAATAGCCGTGCTCCATACTATCCTTAGCCTGTAGCAACTGCTTTACGTTTGGGGCTTCTATATACTGCCTCTCTTCTTGAACTACCTTGAGAAGCTCTAGGATGGCTCCCTGCCCTAGTTTCTCGCCTCCGGTTATCTCTGTTTGTTGTTTAGGTTTACCTAGTCTTCTATCGAAAACATATACCAGGCTTTGAATATCACCCTCTTGTGCCTTCTCAATCAATGCCTCCACGAGCTCTTTTGACCGCAAGTCAAACGCCTCGTTGAAGTATTTTTGAATGTTCCTGACGTCTCTCTTACGTCCTGACCTACCTTTCACACCTGACATAATACCTCTATTTTCTTATACAACAAAATGGTTCAATATAGTATAGCATAGATGATTAAAATAACATAGTATAGGGTTATATGTCTTATACAAGATTAGGTATCACATCAGTGAGTGAAATACCCGTCAAGCGATAGTCTCCTCAGCTCTTACACAAAATGGCCTCAAACTATTCCATTATACTCTAGGGGGTACTAAAGTACTATTGACATACGATTTAGATGGGATTATACTAATGTTATCAAGTAATGGAGGTAAGGAAATGGAAGGGTTTAAAGAATACAAGTTTAAGTGCCGGTGCGGAAGGGATTACAAGTCTATAAACTACAGGTCGAGCTTTACAGGGGAACTATTGCCAATTCATTCCTGTTGCCCTAGGTGTGTAGATAGGTTATGCGGAAGTATGCTCAAGTATAATCTAATCACTAAGAAACAGTACCAGGGGGCGATGCAGTAGTGCCAATAGAATTAACACTTAACAGCAAGGTTGTTTTATCTAATGTATGGATGGATAAGGAATGCTGGGAGGCTGATTATAAGTTCAATATTGCTGCACTGATAGAGCTATTAGAGGAAGACTATTATCAAGCACTAGAGGACATTGGGGGGTTTAGGGGTCTTATAAAATCAGCGGAGTGGAAGGAATGACAGACAGGGTTATATTTAGGAAATGGAATAAGCGGAATGGTGGAGATGTTATTGCGATATTGCCGGATAATGCAAGCAATCGAGGTACGGTTGATATGTATGAACACGTTGGGCAGCATGAGGAAGGCGACTATTATGAGGTAATGGTGAAAAGTAAACTCGCCACACAAGCGGAATACCAAGATTTACTAGAGGAATTGACGGGTATGGGATACGACTTGCGAGTAATGCAGAGACTAAACAGCTAGGTTTATTATGATTGTATTAAGTAATGGAGGTGGATATGGAAGACAGGCAAGCACTAATAACGGCCATCAAGAACCACTACAAAGCTGATGTATTATCTGCAAAGGGGGGATTCTTCGTCAAGGGTGTAGGATTCATAACTTTAGCTAAGTCTCGCAAAGTAACAGGGATTAAAAGCATAGTGCAGCGTATCCCTAGAACTGGCAATTATGGTGATTATGCCATTATGTGTAATATTGTAGGAAGGGTATAAATGGAAAGCACTCTGTTAAGGAAATTGGGCAACCTTTGTTATGGTCTTAATGGGGGGCTGGCAAAACTACATAATCACTCACTGCTAGACAAATTGGCTTTCTACTTTTGGGGGAAATCTTATAGCTTGGCTGACCGTAAAAACGGCAGCTAGTATATAACTAAATTGGAGGTAAGGCAATGATAAGGGTAACTAGCGAAACAGTAAGGCGGACCAAAAACACAATCAAGGGACACTTCACACTAAGCGACAAGAGCAAGACGAAATTTGACATTGACCGAGGGTATGGCTGGAATCAATGGGGTAATACAACGGATAATCTAAGCCTCACCGTGAACAGGGTAGAAGAGTTACTGGAAGAACTACGAGATATATAGAAAGGAGGTAAATACAACTTAATAGACTGGTAGCACCTCGTGACTCCGGTCAGGGGGTGCAGCGAGGAGATTAAGGGGATGATAAGATTAGATATAGTAAAATGTTCACAGTGTAAGAGAGTATTTAGCTCAGAAGTCAAGGTGTGTGAATGTGGTGGTAAGTTTGTAGTAGTGTATGAGCGCAAGCAGCCAACGGGGAACTTTAGTAAAACTCTATATACCATGACGGGGCTAAAATGACACTGACTATAATTAGCTTGATATTAGCCTTCTTGTGGTTAGGATATGAAACGGACTGGCTAAGAGTTAGATTACTTGCGGGATTAGGGATAGAACCAGGGACTTGCTCTGAATGGAAATTATTAAATAGTAAAGTCACCAAAGATATGAAGCGTGACTTAATAAAAAACTGGCAATTAAATAAGATTGGGAATGCATTATTCAGTGGCAACCACCTACAGCCCCTTTGCGGTTGGGGATTCGCTTATCAGTATAGGAATTTCACACCGGAATATAAGGTCGAACTAATAACCGAACATTCTAAAATTACAATGAGGACTAAATCAATCCCCGTGCTAAGGGATGCTTTCAGGGTATACCGCAATCCTTATCTCAAAGTTAAACTGACATGATTAAAAGAGTGAGATGACTAGATAGTACTTTAACAACTGAATACTGGGGGTGCTGAAGGTGAACGAGAGGCCAGATTGGGAGACAAATACAAATCTTCAAGGTGCTGGCTTCAAATCCTAGTAGTGAGACATGTAGCATCACTAGCCCCTAGTATTGAGAGGTTAAAATGGCACACTATATAATAGATAAGAAAAGGAGGAGGTAATGGAATTAACGCTATCATATAGCCAAATCAAGTCCCTAATAAGGCTTTTGTCACAATTCGACAGACGTCTTGGAGGTGACAGTGCAATGATCAAGTATTATGATGATGGAAGTAAAATCTCGTGGGACCAAGGTAAGCCCGACAGCTCAATTATTATTCACATTCCAAATGAGAAGGCGATTAAATGAACTGGACAGCAATAATACTCATACCTACATTGACTTTAATTAGTTTTGGGATTATGCTTTATTTAGCAGGGTTAATATAAGGAGGAATTATGGGACACGAAGAATGGAAGCTAACTTGCAAAGAGATGTCCGAGGTAGTGCGATGTGGTGGTAATCTTTATAAAGCAGAGGAGGCAAAGAGGAAAGCCTATATAGAAGCAGGGGGGGTAATCCTAAACCCCGATGCTCTCGAGGATTTATATGAGGCTTGTAAGATGGCACTATGGGCGTTAGAAGGCGGGAAGGTTTATGTTGGTGATGTTGATTGTGGGACCGAATGGGTGGAGGACTCAGCTCGCCCCGATGCTATCGCTAAAGCTCAAAAGGCAATCGCAAAGGTAGAAGGAAAATGAAAAAAAGCCTGGCAATGGAAATACCAAAGGAATATATAGAGCCTCTTATGAGAGCCTTAAAGTGCGAGAGATGGGACTTGCGTTATGAATGTGAGTGTGCTTTAATTAGAGTAGCTGTAGAACAGTTAAGAAAGGAGGGGAAATGAACGAAGGCAAACAAGGAGCACATGGGGTAGTCTACTTTGACCCTGACCAAGGAGAATTCATCCAAATTAGAGAGAGGTATTTTAACCCAAACGGAGATTATGATGGCTACCTAAAAACGGGGCATTTTATCGACAATATCGGTGATGCGAAAAATAATGTACCTAGAGAGTGTATCACTAAAAAGGCGCTTAAACACATGATAAATATAGAAGAGGTTGGGCTTCAGAACATAGAGGGAGTTTACTATGATAAGGTGATGGGCGAATGGAAGGGTAGGCAAAAACCTGTTTGCCCCCATTGCTGTCGCTCATTCTAAAAGGAGGTAAACAATGTGGATTTCGAAGAAGACTTATCTTGAGAGACTAAAACAGGCTAAAGTGGAAGGTGCGGGTGTGGAATTTGACAGGGGTTTTGAAAAAGGTAAGACGGTAGGTGTGGACTTGGGTAGGCATTTACAGAAGATGAAGCAAGATAGAATGGGGTTTATTACAGGGGGGAATTTTGAGCTGGATGATATATTAAATGGGAGGATATAATTGGATAAGAGAGAGAAGATAGCCCTGAGGTTTGAAATTGCTAGGCGGGAAGGAGAGGTAAGACGCTTTGCCGATGGCTCGGCTGATGCCGATGAAGTCCTAGCCCTGTTCACAGGCCCACCCTTATTGAGTGATGAGGAGATTAAAGAAGTCCTTTATGGTGGTAGTCTTAAAGCTAATATGACGCTAGTTATACCTCTCTCTGCACGAGCAGTAGCTGAAGCTCAAAGGGGAAAGGATATAAAACATTATGGAACCTAGATGCCCAGAGTATATAGCACCAAGACTATACACCGACCCCAGAATTGATAAGTCTTATGAGGGGTCAGCGTGGTGTACACTGATTGATAAACGTTGTACTATGGAACATGGTGGGGATTGTGAGGAATATAATGAGTGGTTAAAGGAGATAGGAGATGAAGTGCTCTAATTGCGGGTGCAAGAACACGAAGGAAAATCCCGTTACTAAAGAGACCGACCCATACCAAAGCGATATTTACGATGATGATACAGAGGTATGGGAATGTGCCGAATGTCGTTATGAATTAGGAGGGGATATTGATGAAGTTTAAGTGTTGTATATGTGGTAGTGAAGGAGGACTCTTATCAACCAAAGGTAAAGGTAAGAAAATGAAAATCTATTGTTCTAAATGTATTAAAAAGGAGGTAAGGTAATGGCAAAAGACAAACTCATACTAGACACTACAAAGGCGTTCCTACTCCAAAAGGCTATTGTTATGCTCACGACAGGCAAAAGAAACAAGGCATCCTTAACTGCGGAAGAGGTGATTGAGGCTGCTAAGAAATTAGGTGAATACGTGCTTGTAAAAGAGGTGAAATGATAACAGATACCAAGTTTGTAAAATCAGTAACAAGTAATACACCTAAAAAGGGGTGGAAGATTGAGTGGATGGATGGTAAGAAGGATAATGTCTTTGATAATGCCTACCTCGCCATTCTTGAAGAGGCACAAAAGTCCAATAGAATGGTGACTGTCACAAAGGAAAAGAACGATGCAGGATACTGGAATATCCAAACACTAGAACTGGCTACGCTAGAGGCAACTCCTACGCCTGCACAACCAACCACACAAGTGAGAAGTCAATCAACCAATGCCTCTATAGAAGCTCAGGTAGCGATTAAGGAAGTGGGGGAGTGCTGGAGGACTGATAAAATGAAGGGTAATGAGCCCGAGGTTATGGCCTATAGAGCATGGATAGTTGACAAATTAAATACAGGAGAATATAATGATAAAGCTATTCAAGAAAATGTGGGGAAGGATAATAAGGGAATGGGATTGGGGGAAGGAGGAGGACCTGGACGAGTATTTAAGGACGCTGGGGAATTGATGGGTTATGCGTCTTCAAAGGGTCTGAGTGTCAATGCAGTGCGGGAGAAGATGGGTTGGGGTGATAAGCTCATAACAGATGAAATGCTTAAGGAAGAAAAACTAAAGGAATTATGGGATTAGCTTGCTAGTGTCCAGAATAGTCGGGTGCATCACCAAACATAGATTTGGGCTACGGCTCACTCAAAAGACGTCTGGATTAAATGGAGTGCCGTACTCAAAGCCAGCAAGTTACTAGGGGTAACTGTCTATTACTTGACTTACTTGTAGCGTGGTGGTATAATAGAAGTATGCCTAGAGGAATATATATAAATAACATATATACGGAATGCCCATCGTGTAAGCGGTGGCGATATGTTCGGAAGTATCAGACAACATTACGAACATTTACAGGTTTATGCCAAGATTGTGCTCAGAGAGCGAAAGGCAACACAATTTCACAAGAACCTGGAGCACACCTTCAGAGAGGATATAGGTTGATTAAATTAACCGCTAGTGATTTTTTCTACCCTATGGCAAATAATAGGGGACACGTAAGAGAAAATCGTCTTGTAATGGCGAAGCACCTTGGTAGATGTTTGCATCAATGGGAGGTAGTGCACCATAAGAACGGGTTAAAAGCTGATAACCGCATAGAGAATTTAGAATTAAATACAATTGATGGACACAACACTATTACAGGTATGCAGAATAAGATAGATGCTTTAACAAAAGAAAACGAGAGACTTAAAAGAGAATTAGTGAACCTTAAAAATTAAGAAGCCAGTTACCCGAAAGGGCATACCTGTCGGCAGAGCGGCGGGAGAGTGCAATAGGCGATAATCTGAAGCTATGGTAACAGTCGCATCGGTTACTAGCTGGCAAAGCCTGAGCTGAGGGAAGGAGGGGATGTATAAAACAAAAAGGCGTCATCGTGTAGGCTCAGGCAAGAAGCTCTGTGGGGTGAACAGAGGCAGCGGAGAAGCCTACAAACCGATGGCGAGACCAATGGTGTAGAAGCACCATCATGGACTGTGAAAGCAGAAGTGGAATAGACACCTACCCCACAGGGCTAGGAGAAGAAATGATGAACATAATAAAGAACGGAACTGTAATAACTCAGGTGGTAGTGCCAATAGACCCTAAGACTGGCAAGCCTCGTAACGGCAGATGGGTGAATAGGCAATGGGCGCCTAAGCCTCACGAGCCAAGAATGTTACTAGCACAGAGTAATCCCAACTTCGTCCTTGGTGATGGGACATACTTTAATAAGGGAAAGGAATGAATAAGAAGGAACGTAAAGCAGTTAAAGAGGTACTGGATTGGTTCTTCCTGAAAGTTCGGCCTAAAGAAGAGTTTGAGAAGTACCTACTATCATTGGGTTTCTCTAAGGAATATGCACATTGGAGGGCGAATACATGATTGAGGGAGTAAAGAAGATACTGGATAAATTCCTATTTAATACTACTGGTGGGGAGAGTAGGATGGATTGCGTTGTAAGGAAATATGCCCAACAAATTGACCAGTTATATGAGGATAAAACCCAGGAACTTAAAAGCGATAGGGATGATTGGAAAGCCTCTTATGAAGTTGCTATGGATAAAGAACTAAATGGAATACTTTTAACAGATGAAAGAATTTATCCTTGTGATGACTGTGGTAAATTGCGAAGTAAAAACGAGGGTGGCACTACCTTTACAGTATGTGAAGAGTGCTGGACTAAACGCCACCAAAAGCCTGATGAGGAGAAGAAATGATTAAAAGCTGGGAAGAGCTAGGGGATGCCTTAGCTGACTTCGAGAATAGGATATTAACCCTTGAGATGAGCCAACCTTATTCCAGAATAGAAGAACCCCTGCCAGTAAGAGAAAGTGTTACCTCTCTCACTTCTAAAGAGTGGGATGCTATCAATCAGTTAAAGGGTATGCAACTCCATCTTGATAAGAAACTTAGTTCTTTACTTGAGAGGAAGGCGAAGGGTAAATCGTATAAGTATTCTTAATAGTATACTAATAAGCACTATATAGGGGTGTAAGTTTGTAGCCGAATAACTTACCAAACTTACAAACCACGCCTAGCTAACTTACAAAGGCTTACGAAACTTACATACTTACAAGGAGAGGGATGGAACTGACACGAGAGAAGATTGAAAGTTTACTCACATTAGAAGATGATGAGTTCAGGTTAGAGGAGTTCCGTAAGAAGCACAGTATAGACCCTGAGAACTCAGTGCTCTACGTTACCTTTAACAGACTGATAAAAGAGAGAGCCCTTAAGCGGATAGGTCGAGGGCTTTACAGGAAAGTCCAGAAGATTCAGCCTGTAGCGTGGTGGAATGGTTACGATGAAGAACCCATAGACTTCAGGTTTCCTAAATCATACTCTAGTTATTCAGGTGAGTGGGAACTAGGGTCTGAGTTTGGTATTGAGGATTGCGTTGAGGTGTTTGCAGGTGATTTAGTTTTAATAGCCGGGGCATCGAATTATGGGAAGACTGCTATTGCCTTGTCTTTATTGGGTGAGAATCTTGGATTATTCAAGGGGTCAGTGTTGATGGGTAGTGAATACACTGCTTCTGATGGTAAGATAAGCCCTAAATTCAAGCGCAGGATGAATAGAATGGGTTGGGTGGAGTGGATAAATGGGGACCAACCGAGATTTCAACTGTACCCTGTCGGTAGTGATTACGAGGATTATGTTGAGCCTGATTTTCTCAATGTGATAGATTGGATTTCACTTCCCGGGGAATACTACTTGATTGATAGGGTAATGAAGGCGATTAAAGATAGGGTGGGTAATGGTGTAGCCGCGGTAGTTCTTCAGAAGAATAAAAACCAAGAGTTCGGTGAAGGTGGGGAGAGGACAGAGAGATATGCTGATGTTGTTTTAACAATAGACCCCTATGGCGAGAGGGAAAGCTTATTAACGCTTGGTAAGGTCAAATCCCCCAAAGGTAAGGCTACCGGCAGGACTTGGGCATTCTCAGTAGTTGACTTCGGTGCTAACCTTCATAAGATCAGGGAAGTCTTTAAGTGCAACAAATGCTGGGGGAAAGGATACACGGGTTCAGGAAATAATTATAAAAGGTGCGAGAATTGCGAAGGTAAAAAATATACGGAGGGTAACAAATGAAACTGATTAGTGAAAAGGAGATAAAATATAACCACAAGTGCTATACAGATGAGACTCATGAGCATTGGTTTTATACCCCTGAGCGGATAGCCCAAGCCCAGAAAGAAGCTGACGAGGGGCAAGTGAAGGAGTTATTTGAGGAGATAGAGAAGGTTTATGGTAGGTCGTTTGGCAATAATAGAATCTTTATTGGCATCATTCCTACTGAGGATTGGCAAGCTCTCAAAGAGAGGTGGATAAATGGAAGCTAAAGACCCTTGCGTAGATTGCCCCGATATAGATGTAGATGAATACGGTTACCTCTGCGACCTTGCTTGTGGCAAGAGGACAGCTTGGCTCAACTTCAAGGCAGGGATAAAGGAAGTGGTGGACTTTGTCCAAACCGAACGTAAGAATAGAAATCCTGCCGATTGGTATTCTAGATGGCAAGCCAAGCTAAAAGAGTGGGGGTTAGAATGAGATTTACTAGTGGGTGCTTTATAAGCTCAGAGGGTTGCTTTGGGCAATTCGGAGAGACTTGCGATAGGTGCCAAGAAGCCAGAGAAATGTCGCCAGAACTGAGGAAGGAGGCGGAGGCATTGACTGTCGGTTTCGCTGAAAGGTGTGGCGAGGCTTTTGGTAATAAGCTAGATGAGGGACTGGTTAATATTCTAAGGGAGTCGTTAGAATGAGAATATTAAGTATACTCAAATGGTTATGGCAAGCCATGATAAAAGCTGAATACTTAAAGCATGGCATAGATATTGATAGGGAAAGGAAAAGAAATGAGAATATTAAAAACTATCCTTATTGTTATGATTGGCTTTGCTTTGGGTCTATGGATTCATTCTTGTAATTTACTAGAGCCTATGCCTAAAAAGGAAGCCTTAGATTTCTTAGATACAGCACTATACAGCCATCAGTATTTTGTAGATAATCCTGACGAGTGTACTAAATGGACAGGGGATGTAGAGAGTAACCTTGAATCAGTAGAGAAATATAAAAGGATAATAGCTTTAATAGAGGAGTGTGAATAAATGGATAAAGTGAAACGTGGGACAAATTGTCAAAGGTGTCTTGATTGTGTAAGGATGATAGGTGGGGGTGTCTCTTGGCGTTGTTATGGGCAAGATGATATGGTAGAGTTAAAAAGGGACATCTGCGAAGGCGAAACCCCACCTAAAAATGCTCCCGAATGGTGTCCACATAGGGAGAAGAAATGAAAAAGATACCTTGTGCTACTTGTCCTGATATATGTGAGACTGCTAAGGAACTCTATCGGGCTTCTCTATTATTTGAGAAAATAGAGAGGATTGGTATTAAGTGTCCTAAAACGGGATTATCTTTAAAGGGTGGGAAATGAAACAAGGAGTGATATAGAATTATAGGAGGGATGATACTATGGCAGACCAAGAACAGGGCTACCAAATTCGTTTGAATACAACTGTAATGCCTTTGGTTAAGTTAATGTCAAAACGCCATGAGTTTTCTTGGGCAAACAGAGAGGAAATAGCTCGGGCAATACAAGAATGTATCTCTGAATATGAAAACATCAGGAAGGAAATAGGGGAACATCAAGATATACATGAAAGCAGTGGGGCAATGAAGTCGACCGGGATATAGAGCTTTAATAGAGGAGGGGGAATGAATACAATATCATTCAAATGGTCTAGATTGGCTAAGGGTGTGTTGGGTGATAAGACAGGGAGGCATTGTCACTGGTGCGAATTCATGGAATCTGATGATGGCGAGGTACATTGTTTGAATAAAGATAGTCAATTTTGTGATGGGGATAGGATTAGAACATGGGATGGATTGAGTTGTGCGTCTCAGTGTAAGGTGTTTAAGTTAGATGTTTGGTACACAGATGATAAAAATTACAAGGAGTACTTTAAGGAGGAATAAATGCAGCCAACCGAACAACAGATTGTAGAGTTCTGGGAGTGGTGTGGATTTGTGGGCAGAGGGCGGAGTTATACAGGGAATATTCTACTTGTAGCTCCAGATGAAGTAGACTGGTTTGATGAGTGTGTCAAAGATGTGGGGAAATCTAGTTATGGTCGTATGCCAGAAAAAGATAAACATTACTCACCATTACCCATAGACCTCAACAACCTATTTGAGTATGCTGTGCCGAAGGCTAGAGAGTATTACAAGAAGCTATCAGATTCGTTCTTACCACAGTCTTATCTCCACACAATTACTCCATTATTAGAAGGATGGGTTGATGATTTAGAGGATGGTAGAGACCCTGCCCGAGCTCTATTCTGGGCATTATGGGAGGTAAAGAAATGAAGAAGGCAATAGTAAAAAAGAAGAAGACAATAACAAGTGTAAAGAAAGACGGGGCAGTTAGCGCACAGATTACAGGCGAGATTGATACTAACTTGGATGACAGGAGATTAAAGATGTTCAAACTTGAACTAGAGTTACTCTGCCTAAAGTATAATTTACTGGTTGGTTATTGCGTTGATGAGTAGTGGGAGACTATGCTTGACTTGCAATAGTTATTTCATTATGGTACAATTAAGATATGAAAAAGTATATAAGGAATTTTAGACCAGCGGGTTTCCAGAAAGGAGACTTAAACCCATCAAGAAAACCAGAGAGAAGATTGGCAATAAGTGAATGGCGAAAGAAACAAACAACATCCGAGGAAACAAAGAAGAGGATAAGTATTTCTATGAAAAAAGCCCTAGAAAATCCTAAATTAAAAGAGAAATGGAGCAGGGCTGCCACAGGTAGAAAACCCTCTTTGGAAACAAAGGAAAAAATTGTAGCAACGAGGCAGAGGAACCACCCCATTTCAATGAAGGGATTAGTGACTAAAGTAGACGCACTATTTTCTAGGTATAAAAGGCTTTCTAATACCAATGACGATGGTAAAATCAAGTGTTTTACTTGCGAGCGTTATTTTGTTTATGCGGACATGGATTGTGGACATTATGTTAGTAGGTCATATAAAAGCACCCGATGGTTAGATGAGAATGCCGAGCCACAATGCCGAAGTTGCAACAGATTCCACGAAGGGGTGAAGGATGTTTTTGCCCTCAACCTTATAAAGAAGCACGGACAAGATATTTTGCAGCAGTTGAGCGACAAAAAAAGGCAGATAAAGAAATTCACCATAGACGAACTAGCAGAAATCAAAAAGGAATTACAACAAAAGATAAAGGAGATGGAATAATGGGAGAACTACAACCAGAATACTCGCCACTACCACCTTTAGTCAAGGAAATTCTAGAACAGCACAAGCTGATTTTAGAGATGCAGAAGTTGGTGCTTTTACCATATCTGAAACCACCACTCATATATAAGGAAAAGAAGTAATGGAGGAGACAAAAACATACAGAAAATTCCCACTACCTAGTACACCAGCCTTTGATATTATAAAGGCGAGAGTAGAAAGCGGCGAGGATTATAGGGTATTAGCGGAGAGCCTTGGTATGACCTATAAGGGTTTCAAGAGTTCACTTTCAGGTTATGGGTTAGGTCGTAAATCCAAAACGTATGAGGGTATTCTACCACCTACTTATACTCGCCCCAAGTCTGATACATGGGAGGAGCATCTAAGCGTAATCAAGGCAATGGATAAACTCGTTGCTTTCCATGAAAGAGTTCCTTCTGAATTAACGATAGAGATTGAAACTGACAAGCCCATTGGGTTAGTCAATACATCCGATTGGCAACTAGGGCAGTTCGGTGTTGACTATGATTCCTTTGAGCCTGACATGAACTTCATCGCTGACCATCCTAACTTGAAGTGCATTATAGGTGGGGATGGATACCAGAACATTATCCAGACCTCCAAGATAGGTAGTAGCCATAACCAGACCCCAATCTCAGTACAGAAGGGCTTATATGTTCTTACCCTGAAGAAGCTAAAAGACAGCATTCTTGCGATTAAAACAGGTAATCATAACTACTGGACTACAATGGCGACAGGAGAAGATTGGGATGCCGAGTTAGCTAGAAAACTTAAACTAATCTACTTGAAGCATTACGCAATGATTCACTTAAAAGTTGGGGAGATGGTTTATCCTATACTCACCATGCATCAAGCTAGGTTCAATTCAAGTTTCAATCTTACCCATTCGTGCAGACAGAACCAACGAATGTACTTTCCGCAGGCTAGAATTGTCGTGGTGGAGCATAAACATGAGGCGTCTATTGAGCAGTATCGGTATGATGGTAGGGAATGTTTAGCAATACGGTCAGGGACTTATGCCGTATATGATGACTTCGCCCAGCAATTTGGTTTCTTCGGTTCCCATGTATGCAATCCCACAGTAGTCTTATATCCACACGAAGACAGAATGGTAGGGTTCAAGGATATGAGGGATGCAAGTATCTACTTGGATGCTGTTAGATGACCCTCAAGAAAATAAGAGTAACGAAGGCTTTATGAAGAAGTATCAGATAATATATGCTGACCGAAAAGGAGGATTTGATGAAAGCTATTTATGAAACAAGGGGGCGAGCAAGGGAATATTGCGAGTTGGCTATAAACCTGTTTACGGGTTGTGAGCATCGCTGTATTTATTGCTACGGGGCAGATGTCACCCATCAAAATAAGCAGTCATTTGAATATAGTGTCTATCCACGCAAGGGTATATTACAAGCGATTGAACGAGATGCTAAATATTACGGAGGCAAGGGAGAGACTAGACCAATTCTTATGTGCTTTGTTACCGACCCCTACCAGCCAATTGAGGCTAGGGAATTGATTACTAGAAGGGCGATAGAGATACTCCACAAAAATAATCTAAGGGTAACTATATTGACAAAGGCTGGTAAATTAGCCCAACGGGACTTTGACTTATTGGGCAAAAGGGATGCCTTTGCTACCACCTTAACTCTTGTAGATGACGGGGAACCAAATATCTGGGAGCCAAACGCAAGTAAATCCTCAGAGAGAATAGAAAACCTAAAGGTAGCCCATAAACTAGGCATAGAGACTTGGGTTAGTTGTGAGCCCGTGATATACCCTACCCAAACGCTTGCCTTGATAGAAACTACCCATAATTTTGTTGGTATGTTTAAGGTTGGCACAATGAATTATCATCCACAAGGGGAAACGATAAACTGGTATAAATTCGCCAAAGAAGTCAAGGCTCTGCTGGATAAACTCGGTTGTAGATATTATCTAAAAAAGGACTTGAAAAGGTATTTATATGGCTAGGAAAAAGAAGAAGGGCGGTCGGAGAAAAGATAGCAAGAAACCCATAAAGGTTGAAAGGAAATTGGGCATTCAAAAATCAAGGCGAACACCATATTTAACTTAGGGTAATGAAGTAGAGAGTGATATAGAATTATGAAGAGACCAAAGAACCCATATAAGAAGACTAAATACCGAGTCCTAACCCTATTTGAGCAAAGGGATAACTTCAAACATAAAGCATTTGAAGAAGGGGTTGATGCTACAATAAAGGAGAATAATGGAAGCTAAAGATACAGTGATGAGCAAAGAGCAAATAGAAAGAATACAACCCAAAATCATATCAACTATTCCATTACCAAGCCCATCAGTAACAGCAAAAATCCAAGCCGAAATATCCTTCAAAGTAGGGTACAAAAAGGGGGTTGAGTCCCACCATGAATGCTGTAAGATGGATTATAAGGCAGGGATAAATCTAGTGGTGGATTGGATAAAAGAAGGCTGTGGATATGATGGTTCTCATTGGAGACATATACCTGAGTCTGCTTGGCAAGCCAAACTAAAAGAGTGGGGGTTATAGATGAACGAACTAAATAAGAAACTATTAGAGTTCGCAGGGTGGGAGTTTATAGAGGAGGGGCAATATTATAGGGTTTATTCTTTCACTTCTGGGTGGAGTAGCACTAGGCACTGCCCCAACTTCCCCGAATCCCTAGATGCCTGCTTTAAGTACCTTGTGCCAGAACTACTGCTAGACCGAAGGGTTACTATTACTACTTGGAATGGTAATAAACTTTGGTATGCACAGTTAAGTAGACCACATAAGTTCTTTTGTGTAGCAGAAGCGAAAACACTCGCTCTAGCCATCTGCAAAGCAATAGAGAAGGTGATATGAGCCTATTCCTTTGCCCTATTCAGGATTTATGCCAGCATTTTATTACAGGGGATAACAAACCACCTAATCATAATGTCCGTATCAAGCATCCCTGTTTTAAGTGGGTATCTATGGAGTGTCCTATTATTGATACACTGGCAACAGTTCAGGAATTTGCGACCGGAGAGTTGATGGCCTGCAATATTCAAAAAATTAAAAGGTTAAAGGAATGAAACCTAAACTATTGGACTTATTCTGCGGTGCAGGCGGTGCTTCAATGGGCTATCACAGGGCGGGCTTTGAGGTTGAGGGGGTGGACATTAAGCCTCAACCCCGCTATCCCTTTAAGTTCTATCAAGCCGATGCTTTAGAGTTTCCGCTTGAGGGATATGATGCTTACCACGCCAGCCCGCCTTGCCAATTATGGGCTAATGGATATAACCCCTATAGGGATACGTATCCAGACCTTATCAACCCGGTGAGAGAGCGACTCAAGAAAAATAGAAAGCCATACGTTATAGAGAATGTGCCTCGCTCCCCATTGCGACAGGACTTGATAATTTGCGGTTGTCAATTAGGATTAAGGCATATCAGGCGTAAGCGTGTATTTGAGATGAACTTTAAAGCCCCCAACTCACTACCAAAAGAACATAATCATTCGTGTATGTCAATTTCGGTTACTGGCACAGGAACACCTACGGGAACATGGAAAATGTGGGGCAGGGCATTAAAGCTATATGAATTCCGAGACGCTATGGGTATAGAATGGATGGCTCGTAAAGAATTATCAGAAGCAATCCCCCCAGCCTATACAGAATACATCGGGAAGTATCTAATGAAAGGGATAGTTGACTTATATTAATGCTTCGTGTTATAATCTGTAAATGGATAAGGACTGGGAAGATATAATAGAGAAAGCGAGGGAAATCAATCCCGATGGGAGTCCTGTATATAGTGCCGATGAATTATATGAGGAATGGGAGGAAATATTAGAAGCACATGAAACCGAAGGTTATTGGGAAGGTTAGATATTGGGGTGCTATTGTACGAGAGATATGCCCTAGTTTGTATGGGAAGCCAGTCTACGATAGGAAGGGGGACTTTATTAACTACACAATCGTAATCCCAAAGGTTGGTAATATAACAGATTTAGGAGATTAGATGGTAAATATTAACTGGGAATCTATAGCGGAAAAGGCTGCTAAGAGTTATAAGCGGTTTGTTTATAGTTATGCCGAAACGGGTGGTGTGGAAGTTGAGTATGCTCTAGAGGAGGTATATAGGGTGCTAATAGCGAATGGCGTAGAGGTTAATGAGCCTAGTTTTTCATAGGAGGTTAGATGACTGAATGGCTTGGAGAAAGGTTAAAGACTACTAAAAACCTATGTGAGATAGCGGAAATACTTTTAGTGCACGGGCATATCCTCTTACTTCCCACTGTGCTTGAGTTACTGCATTATTATACCCAAACCTTAATTGATGAGGAGTGTATTGAAAAAACCTAATATAAGGAATTGCCCTATACTAGAGGCACAAGGAGTTAATATCAGTAGCCGGTGTGAAGGCCTCGAAAACAACTGGAAGAAGGATTTATGCCTTAATTGTGAGCTAGATGAGTGCTTTAATGAGCCGAAGAGAAAGCCGTTATGTGTAAAGAGTGTCCCATCCTGAAGGAAGCAGGAGTTAAAATGCCTAAAATAGTATCAGAATCATGTGATTGTTGGTTAAGAAAGTATTGCTTTAAGACAATCCCAGGCAAGGTTTACCCTAATGAATTAGTTTGTAAGGAGTGTATATTAGATGATGGAACAGGAGAAGAAATTGACTAAAGAAGAGATAAGGGAAGAGATAAAGGAACTTATTTTAGTAGACTACGAGCCACATGATGGATGGAATATCAACTTAGAAGAGGTAGTTCTAAACATAATGGAGTACCTAGACTCTCAAGGTGTGGTAATGATAGATGAGGGGGAGTTACCAACTAGCTTCCTGTTTGTTGGGCGGTCTTTACAAGAAACATATCGGCAAGCACAACAAGATATGCTCAAGGCTGGCTATAAAAGAACTAAACCTTTAATTTAACCGCTAACATAGAACAAAGCCAAGCCAGTGACTATCACCCACCACGCATCCATTATCTCAATACCAACTACAATAAAGTAAATAGTAGCTAATAGAGATAACACTGCCAACGAAGCCCTGATCGGATGTAATTTCATATTTCACCCCATAATAATTATTTCTGCAGAATACCCGCTATCTTTAACAGAAAAAACTTCCCCTGTTTGGGGTTCCAGGTAATGAAGTCCCCACTCACTCAGAAAGATATTCCACCCATGCCTGCCTTGCGGGGAGTCCCCGATCACAATACCCATTGTGTTTAAGTGATACTTCTCGGATACCCTAGCACTCGTTAGTAAGGCAAAATTCTCGCAGTCGAATTTACCGACTGTGTACTTTGGCATATTCAAAAGAACATCTGTAATGATTATTCCCCAATCTTCGTGACATACAAACCAGTAGTTACTATCCCAGATGTAAACCTCTTTGGGGTTTAATTCATTCAGTCGGTTTCTCATTGAGGAACTACGTATTACAATCTCAGAGAAATTAGGTGTGTGTACTACAGGATTTTGAACTCTAATCTTACTCATTCTTCTTAGCCATTGCCATAAGGACACCTGCTGTAAGTTTTTCTAAATCAAACTCAGAGTTTCCTATACTTGGTTTGAATGGTCTATCCAACACAGCTTGTAGTTCGTCTTTTGTCATACCCTTAACTCGGTCAATGGTTACTTGGGATATACAATCTAGGGTTTTGATGTTCATCATTTTCTCCTTTTATGCGAGCTAGGGATTTGCACCACCTCGAAAGGATGCTGGTGTCTTAGTCACCCTAGATGCCCATAAGTCCTCGTGGTAAATCACTACCCGTTTCCACTACTAGCGGTCATGACTCCGTTTTCATTTCCTTGCGGCTCTGTGGGCTTTTGTGATTATAGCGCCTACCTATTCCGCCACTCGCTCTTTTATTATATCACTTAATCAAAGAAAGTGCAACTAACCCAAGAGTTAAGGCATTAAACGCCAAAATGAAACCAACACCGATAAAGATTAACTTAACCCGTTGCTTTAAGTGCCAAAAATCATTAGAGAGAAAGGCATTCCACGCATCTAATCGTAGGTATTGTCTGGGTCTGCCTAGTTTCATGTCTTCCTCTTTTTCTTGGCGAAGTCCTCGAGTTGCTTCTCAGACATTCCAGTTTTGGTTTTCTTTCCTGCCCTCTTCCTCGCAAGCTCCGCACCCATATACTTCCTCTGTTTCTCTGTTTTTGATGGCATAACCTATAAGCTCCCCTAACTCACTCTCTACCCATTCTCCATTCTTCTTATGTACTATATTCATTATAACATTTCTTTTCCCGTTAAAGCGTTTCGCATCGCCTCATTTAATCTCTTAAGAATATCTTCTGACCATAAATCCACAACAATCCAGCCCTCAGCCTCTAACCATTCTCTCTGTATTATATCACTTCCTTCCTTTTCTACTCCCCTATGCCAGTATTCCCCGTGAACCCTCCACGCTAGATTAAGCTCAGTAAGAAGAAAATCGACTACCGCCCCACCTAACTCAAAGATGCCACCACGCATACTGGTGGCAAACTGAAATTCAATCCCTCTTTTCGTGAGATAATTCCATACAATTTCCTCTATGTCAGTCATCACGGGTGTTGTCACAACGTAATCCTCATGTTTTTCCTTTACGCTGTCAGATTTTAACTTAGGGGCTTAGGCTTACCCTGGTGTGAGCCTTCCTTAGAATAGGCAAGCCACAGATGATGCTTACTTCCCCCAGGGAGGTATTTCCGCCATTCCTTTATCAACCCTTCCCCAAAAGATGTGTCTTTACCCAGCTTCTTCTTAATGGCATTGTTTTCCTCGATATACTTAATCTGCCCCGCTAAACCTTGGTGGGTTCGTGGTTCTACCGTCATCTTGGCACCCCCTTTCTATAAAAGTATAGCAGAATGAGAGTAAAAAGTCAACCCTCGAAAATCTGCTGCAAGTTTACTTCAAATTTTCCTTCCTGTCCGCCACGATTTTCCCACCATTCCCTGGAGGGCATAGTAGTTAGCTTAACATTATAAGAAGCCTTCTCCTTATCGCCACTTGGGTAAAAGGCTACTAACGTATTGGTGTCCATTATGGCTTCAAAGGCAGTGAATATTGCGTCACCATCAACTTCTCTAGCCTCAACGGTAAATGTCCACCCACTGATTCGGGCTGGGGTTGGTAGATAGTAGAATAATAAACTCTCTAATTCAGGACTATTAGTTATAGTTGTCCCTCGTATTAGTTGAATGGCAAACTGGATTGTGTAAAACTCTGTCCCCAATCCGCTGTTGAATGTCAGAATAGTAGCTCTGGGTGAGGTCTTGAAACTACCTAACAAAGTCGTAGGAGCTGCCCCGTTTAATCCGTAGAAAACATTTACATACTCATTGTCATCGCAGGATTTGGTAATAGCAGCCACACCGAGGGCGGTCTTCGGGATAGTAGCTAATTTTCTGAATATTGGTAACTTGGCGTTAGTCTCGTTATCAATCAGGATAGCTTCATCAAAGTAAGCACTGGTATTACCATCAATAATTTCTAAGTAACTTCGGAGATATGCTGGGGTTGCATCAACGGCTAAAGAAGCGGTAAGCC
>SDBU01000915.1_pt1 | contig 43057 bp, 63 predicted proteins | sample 2277071 | NCBI WGS metagenome assembly SDBU01 (sample SAMN10397929, study PRJNA504765) | marine sediment metagenome | isolation source: marine sediment core GS08_GC12, 126 cmbsf | place: Arctic Ocean: Gakkel Ridge, Loki's castle | collected 2008
CAGGCCGGTCGAGTATTTTGTCCAGGATAATCTCCCGGGCAAGATGTGAAACCGGCTTATCTGCCTTTTCTGCTGCAGCTTTGAGATCGAGGTAGTCGTTATTTCTGAATTTGATGCTGACCATTCGGTGATGAGGATCGAATTTTTTCATTCTTCTTTGATCTCCCTGAGGATCTCGTCGAGTTTCTTTAAGATTCTCCTTTCGTGTGAAAAGAGGAGAAGGTCCCAGACAAAAAGCAAGAAGATGATTATTCCTAACAATAAATAGACCACTGTCATTTTAACCACCTAAGTACTCTCTTTTTTTTAAAGATCAACATGAATAATTTCACGAGCCACAGAATTCCGTAAGGAATGGCAGCCAGCACGAGGATCCCCAAAAAATATTTGATCATTCCGGCTCCTCTTCCGGGATATCCACTTCGGCATCTACCGCTTCTTCCTCGAACGCCAGCTCATGGTATGGCTCGACTTGTGGTATATGCCCTGGGGTGCTGGCCGGCATGTCGAACTCACCGGTCAGCAGCAGATCGTCGAGCTCCAGCGCATCAAGAATATCTTGCTTTGCACCGCTTGATAGTTCTCCGTCATAGACTCTTATGATTACTTTCATGTTCGCTCCTTTTAATTTTGGGATCCGTTTTCCATTTTGAGAATTCTTTTCTTTTTGAGGACCTTCTCCTCGTCGGCTCCCTTTATTCCCCAGTCAGGTTTTTTGCACCGGCATCTCTCATAATGCTTTTTGCAGATCTTGCAGTACCTGTACGCGAAGTAGCCATCGGCGACAGCCGAATCCAGGCGTTCTTCGAGATCCTCGCACTTGCATTCAGATAAGTGTTTATTGCACGACAGACAAATCATTCTTCCACCTTTGTGAGTTGTTTTTTCATTTCGGTCATCATGAACAATTGGATGGCCTTTCGCTGATCAGCGTCCAGGGGTAAATCCTCGATCATCTTTAAGGCTTCGACAAGGATCTGCTCATCTTTAGGATGAACGAAAAAGATGCAGCCATCCGGGACGATCTCGCTGGCATAGATGATGAATTTCCCGATCGTGGTTTTTTTCAAGGTGAGCTTTGTGGGGGAGACTTTTCTTTTTTACTTGGTCCGATTTCCCAGATCATACAAGCCTCCCTGAGACGCCTAACCGTTTCCTCGAGGTTCGACATCATTGTCACCTTTTTTGTGATTATCATCTTCTCCCCAGCCCCAGTGGACCGAAATGCCTCAACGATTATTACCATTTTTTCCTCCCTCCTCCGATTGCATCGTTGACATCACGCCTGGTCGTCCAGCAGATCCTCCAGACCAGCAGCGCAATACCTATGATCCCTCCGATCGTAAATGTGACGAGAGCTTCGAGTAGGCTCATTTTTTTACCTCCGTCTTAACCCTGATGGGATATGAGAAATTTTGTATGGTGCTCATCTGCAGCTCAACCATACTCAGTATGCATGCCGTGGGGACCACAACCAGGCTCCGGACCGTGTCCTCTTCTTTGAAGTTCTCCTGGCAAATAACGACTCTATGCTTGCTCTCATTGAGCAGCATCCCGACGACGATACAGACTGCCGGCATCAGCGCCATGGCCTTTTCTTTTTCCAGGATCCCGGGCTCTAACCTCCAGTCCTCGGCAACGATCTTGACCATTTTCATTTCTTCCAATTTTCACCTCCTGTAATTTTAAGTTTAAGTTTCCTTCTAGGAAATATTTTCGGTTCCGGAAAAAGCATTCCTTCCGGGATCTCCAGTAGGTTTTCGTAGGGCAGCGTTGTTGTGGATTTCCGGCCGACAATGACAACTCCCCAACCGAATTCCTCGCAGTAGTGTTCCCCTTTAAATGTTTGTGCAGGACCTGGACAAGTAACGCCGGCGCCACGTCTGACTTCCAGGTGGATATAGTCGTCACAGAGTGGGCACTTTATGAAAAACGGAGTTGGCCAATTGCTCATGTTTTCCTCCCGATTAAGACTCTGAAGCCTTCAAGATCCCACCGGAGTTTCCGCGCCGGCAGCACGTAGGATCCCCGGTCTATATTTTCTTCTCTCATCAGTTCTCCGGAGAAGGCATATCCCATCATAGAAAATTTCGGTCCACAGACAGGCCCGGCAATCAGGACGTAGACATCGGCATGGTAATCGCGCTCGATCTTATGTTGGGAATTTCTGAGCTGTGGATCCACAGTTTGCTCAGTGTGCTTGACGTCGATCATTATTCCGTTTTTACACTCGAAGTCGATACCACCTTTTCTTGGCTTGGTGTTTATGTCCCATGGGAATCCGAACATCTTTGCGAACACAAATTCACCGATGGGTCCCTGGATGTTGATCAGTGCCGGATCCTTTCCGGAGAAGATCTTCTCGGATACGCCGTCGGCGACATTCCTGGCCCTCCGGAGCATCCCGACACTTGTGGCAAATGCCAGCTCATTCGAGTTGAGATTTATGGACAATAATGGCTTAGGTGGAGGAATTCTGGGAACAGACATCAGCTTCTCGTGATCCCCCTGTAGATGGATGTCTTCCTCTTCATGAGCTTGATGATCAGCCGGTCAAAGGTTCCCTGAGGAAGAGAATAGAATAGAGCGTTGGCCAGGGCCTGGGCGTCTAAATTATAGGCCAGCTCGACCTCGTCTAATTGAATTTCCGGGAGAGTGCCATTTATTACAATCGTCACCGGCTGTACTTCCGTCTCTCCGATCGGATCTGCCTTGCAAACTTTGAGTTCTTTCATTTTCTCCTCCGCTTTTTTGGAATCCGATATCCCTTCGAAGGCGCCGGTGTTACACTCGGGATCTTCGGGAAAAGATTCCGGGTACAGGCCATAGATACCGGATGCTGATATTTTTTCGAATATGTATAGAGCCAGATCCGGCCGAAGAAAACAGCGCGGATCCGATCCAGGAACCCCATTTTCCAGCATGTGATCCATCCCTCGTCGGTTTTGCATATGGGGAGTCTGCCCTCTTTGGCATCGATCTCACGCATCATTGTTGCGTTCATTCCCTTGAACTCAATCGGTTTCATTGAGCCATCCTTTTAGACGATCGAGCTTGACCAGCTTCTGAACCTTTACCATGTCCCGGCAGCCGAATGAGATTTCGAGCTGCTCGAGCATAATTTCAACGTCAGCCATCTCCTCGTAGATCTTCTGCTTATCAGTGCCCAGCAGCGCCAGGACGAGCTCACACAGCTCTTCAATCGTCTTTAGGATCTGTGTGTCGGGGCCCCATTTTTCCAGTGCTTTCCGGTAGAGCCGGATTTTGTTTTTGGGATCTCTCATCTTCTCTCCTTATGTGGATTATTCCCCCTGGCTGTGGACAAACGCTGTAATCAAACCAACGCTTTTCATGTTCCTTCCTTGCTGCCTCACTTATCATCTGTATATACATACCTTGCGACATCCTTTTCGATTGAGATCTCAAACTTCTCACTCAACCTAGAAGCCTCCGGCGTTTAACCTGGACCAGGATCTCATCTTTATCGAGGATCCTGTTTATACGGTCATTGAGGAGCTCGTGGTGCCTTAGGAGAAATACGGTGAGCTCGACCGGATTCGGTTCTTCGAGCTCGAGGATCCATTTGGACAAGATCTCAAACAACATCGGACTCCTCTTCTTCGGAGGCCTCTGAAGTATAATTTTGGGATTGCTTATGAAATTTCTCATTTCCGGGATGAAGGCATAATAGGCTTCGTGGAGATCCTCTTTTAGTTTCTCGTCCCAAAGAGCCAGTACTGCCCGATCGTAATTCATTTTATACATTAGTGCCTCACCCTCTGTTTTTGATTCCAGATCTCGTTCTCTATGAGATTGATCTCGGATTCGGTGGCGTGCACCGAGAGGACTCCGAGACTGTAAACCATCCAGTCGACAAGAATCTGCGTGTCGGGTATCACCTTGCATGCTTCCCGGAAGATCTCGAGAAATCTTTCTGCCTGTTCACTCACATGAGGCTCCCTTTATTTTTCTCTCCACTCGACAACGAATCCACACTTTACGAGAAGCTGCTCGAGCCTTATTCGTTTGAGAGACAGGAGGCTGTAGGGAATGGTGAATGGCCCTTGTGGTCCTTCAAATTCCCAGATCAAATCCCCATTCTCGTCTGCTTTTAAATCGATGATGATTTTGTATTGCTTCAAACTTCCCTCCTCAGGGTAGTCACCCTTATTTGAAGTGGAGACCGGACAGATTTGAGAGAGGGATCCCAAGATCCGTTTTAAACCGGCCTCCTAGTGTACAACAATGTCTCCGTGCTTTTTTGTTTGTATGGGCTCTTTTCTTATTATGATTTTCCGGACTTGTCGTGCAGGATAGTACATGTCGATCTCTGTTCCCTCGTCTTCCCGGGTTAGGCTTATCCCCTCGAGCAGGATTGTCTCCTTCATCTTCTTTGCTTTTTCTTTATCCTTGTATTCATAGACCACCATCTCCTGGTCTTTCGGATCAAGATGATCAGATAAAACAACGATCATCCTGTAGACAAATTTCCCTATTTCCATAACAGTCCCACCAATTTTTGGAATCCCATGCTTTGTTTTTTTATTGCCCATGAATTTAATCTTAATTATTGTGCAACATATGTCAAGTCTTTTCTTTAAATTCGCAGTATATATCCCAAAATAAATATTATTATCACATTTCTCACGAAAGTCCTTGACAGGATTTGAGTACTATGACTATATTCGAAGTTGACAGACATGGAGAGAAACCATAATGGTTGTCAACCATGTGAGAGAGGGATCCTTTGAAAAAGGCTTACAGAAAATGGCTTTTTAAAAGAAGATGTAAAAAGCTCGAGTATTTTCTTTTAAAGATCCACTACACCACATCATCCTGGCCCAGACAGAAGAAGAAGCAGTTCTGGAGGGACTTCATTAAGTCCGAGAAATTCCGGAAAGACTGCTTTGAATTTTTCCCGGAGGCCTTCGGATGATCTACCTCAGGGAATTCCTCTCACAAAAATGGTTCCTTCTCCGATTTAGAATTTGTATGAATTATTACAATATTACACGGAGCGATCATTGTCTGAGAATGAAAACCTGATCCCCGAGACTGACGTTTTCCTTCCTTGGAAGGAGCCCCAGAGTCCATCCAACTACAGAGTAAAGCCTAAGCCCCGGAGGATTGTGAACATGGGGATCAAGCAGCTCTCTCCCAAGCATAGGAGAGCACTCGAGCTTATCGCAAAGAATCCCAAGAATGCCACAAAGGCCGTTATAGAAGCCGGCTTCTCCGCTTCGAATGCTCGAGCCACAGCAGATAAACTCTTGCACCGGAAGCCGATTCTTAAAGCGCTCGAGGATAAGGGCGGCACCGACGAGGCGATCGCTGAGGTCATGGTTGAGGGAATGAAAAAGGCCGAGAATCCATTCCGTCCCGGATTCCCGGATTATGTAGCCAAGCTCGGGTTTGTAAAAGAGATCAACCGCGTTATGGATAATTATCCAGCATCGAAGATCTCGGTTACAAAAGAAGTGAAAGAAATGCACGTTCACTTCACGGCCGAGAATTTAAAGCAGTTCAAAAAGTACAATGACATAAGGATGGGAGCAAAAGAGGAAGCGGATGTATAGTATTCCGGAAGTAGTCCATACCCAAAATATAGAGATCCCGGAACCTCTCAAAGATGTAAACTTCTGGAGAGAAAAGAGCCTTACGGATCTTTGGTTTCATGCCTCTAACGTCCTCTCTCACGGCAAGAAAGAAGAGTACCGGGATCTCAACTGGGTCCATTGCGCACTGGCTGATTTTCTCGATCTGGACAAAAACCCTATCCCCCAGAAACTCGTCATCATGTCTCGAGATCTCCTCAAGAGTACCATGTCGAGAGCCCTTATCAATCAGTGGTTTGTCAAGAAAGCATACTACGGACTTCCCGGAAAGATAGGAATTTACTGTGGGGTCTACGAGCTGGCGGAAGACAATCTCGATCGCGTCATGAAGGAGATCCTGACAAACGAGATCCTCCAATCTGTTTTCTACAAGTGGCTGCCTCACAAGAATTCTGACTTCGGCACTAAAAGAAAAGAACGGATCCGGTTCAATGGCATAGAGATTGAGATCGGATCCCCCGAACGTCCTCTCACCGGATTTCACTTTGAGGGAGTCGTAAACGACAACCTGAACAATGAGATAAACACAGCCACCTTTGAGCAGTGCCAGAAGATAAACAAACGATGGCGCCAGCAGGAATCTGTCATGTCAAAAAACGCATGGGAGATAGTCTGGGAGACAACCTGGGAGACATACGATATCGCTGCCATCATCCTGGATCCTGACTGTAAATTTGACTACGGTAAACTCTACCGGAAACCGGCCTATACTTTTGTTTCAAAAACCGGATACCATGTTTTTACATGTCCGGCCAGGGATGAAAAAGGGGATCCTGTTTGCCCCGAGAAATGTGACGACGCATACCTCAAAAGGAAAAGAGACAAACAGGGCCCATACATTTATTCGCGTATGTACGAGCTGAGACCCATCCCGGACGAAGAGATCGTTCTTCGATCCAAGTGGCTGCTGCCCATGGAGGAGCTGCCGTACAATTTCATCCGGAACATTTCGGTCGATTGTGCCGGCACGACAAGGGCCGAGAGCTCCTTTTCTGCCATCTCTATCTGTGACTGGGACGAGCTCGGCCGGATGAATATCTCCTTTGCAGACAAGCGGAAGTTGACACCCATGGAGCTTTATAATTGGATCTGTGAGGTTGTCGCTTGGAGTGAATCCATTGGCCGGCCTGTAACTTTTGTCGGTGTCGAAAAAGAAAAATATGGAATATCTATTGCCTCTTACCATGAGACCTCCCCTCAGACGTTTAATCTCTGGCTGATCGATATCCGCGGCCGGACCCGAAACTCCCGGATCCAGGCGCTTGCCCCATATGGTGAGCAGGGGAAGATCCTCGTGCAGCGCGGACTCTCTAAACTTGAAGACGAATGGTCAACCTACCATAAAGACAAAAAGAGAGGAGTTGATATTTTAGATACAATGGGCTACCACCTGGACATGAAAGTTATTCCGGAGAAAATTGAAAAGGTTGCCTGGGTTCCCAATGTTCCCGATGATGTCCGAGGACAATTCAGGCGCGAAATGGAAATGGTCAAAGGTGGCCACATGAATAGGAAGCAAATTAACGCCGTCTTCTAGGAGCGTGAAATGGAAATGAACATAAACAAAAAAAAGTATGAAATACCGACATTGAAGAAAGAGGAAACGATGAATTTCCCTCTTGAGATTATCAATGACTCGGGAAACAAAGTGGTCTGCCGGCAGTGTTCCGGCTGCCACGGATGCAGATAATGGAAAACGTAGTCGTAATAATTTTAGGAATCGCGCTGCTGGGATCTCTAGGCCTCTGTGGTTTCATAGTTTTCTACCTGACAAATAAACACCAGGAAGAAAAAAAGGATCTCCATAACCGTCTCATGTCCCGGGAATATCCCGAGTATCTCCAAGGAGAACACACTCAGCAGGCATTGAGATCTGAAGAGGAAAAGGCCAGGAATAAGCCGAAAGAGTATGAGCGGTTAGATAAGGATTTCATTGCACACAAGAAGAAGGCACAACAGTTCTAATGGCAAAAAAGAAAGAATTTAAACCTACGCTTTTCAAGGATCTCGACAAAGAGCGTAAGCATAAATTTACCCAGATAAACGACAAGTGGACCAATCATCCTTTCGTTGAGTTCTTTTTTGGATTATGGGAAGAGTATATTGCCTGGTTCGAAGGTGATCAGTATAAATATTACAATCGATCGCTCAAGGCGCTTACTGACGTCACTGCGCTTGTCGATCGTGATATCAAAAACGTCTACAACCGGATCATGCCGTCAATTCGAGCCCAGTGGGGTGAGATGAGATATCCACATGAATTCCATGTAGCGCCAAATACATCTGAGTCCGAAGATATAAAGGCAGCCATGATGGGATCCAGGAGCGTTGAGTCTCGTCACGAAGAGAGAAAATTCAGAAGCAAAATCAACCGCGCAAAACTCTGGTCTCTTATTTGTGGGATCTGTTATTGGAAAGTCTGGTGGGACTCGAGCCTCTGGGGCCTGAGTCCCAAGGGGTCCGGGGACGGCAATAACAAGGTCCCGGGTGATGTGAACTTTGATTTTGTAAATCCATTCAACTGTCGGCCGGATCCCATAAGCATTGACAGGGATGGCTGGAGATACTTCCTGGAGGGGAAACGTACCCCTGTTTCCCTCGTTGAGGCCGAGTTTGAGCTCGAAACCGGAACCATTCCCGGAGAGGTAATAAAATCAAGTGAGATTAAAGAGACCGGTCTCTTTGAACGTGACGATTATGATTTCGGAGACGAGCCGACTTGTGTCCGGATGGAGTGGTATGAAAGGGAATCCTTCGAAGGAAATAAAGCCGGCCGGTTCGTCGTGGCCACAAAAGATATAATGCTTTACGACGGCAAGAATCCAAACCCTGAAGATGTGCTTGGATACTTCCCGGTTCCCGGGCTTGTCCCCAAGCTCAACACCCCGATATACGACTCGGCCGTAAGGATCATGCAGCAGCCACAGAGACAGTTTAACCGTCTCTGCAGCCAGGTCGATGAGCATGTCGAGAACTGGAAGATAAAGGGCATGATCCCTTACGGCTCTCTTCTTCCGGGAGAAAAGGAATCCTTTACCAGGAATGGTGTCGACTTTGTTACCTACAACGCCAGGATGGGGACTCCATACTTCCAGGCTCCTCCAGCACTTCCGGAGTTTCTTGGATACTGGGTGAGCTTCATGGAGAACGAAATGGAGACCGAGTCTTCGGTCCGGAAGACCACTCTCGGCCAGATCCCTCCATACGCTCAGCGTGCTTCTGGTGTTCTGTTTGACAGTATTAAGCGCCAGGATGATATCGTTCTTATTCCGGCCATAGAAGAGCTCGATGTAACGCTAGCTGAGTCTGTTAAGTTTGAACTCCAGCTCGTCCAAGATAATTACACTGAGGAACGGCTGGTCAAAAGTGTCGGCCGGCACCGCGTGACATCCGTTGTGGCTTTTATGGGATCGGATCTGAGGGATAACACAGACGTTCGCGTTCGCCCGGGAACAGACATCCTCACCACAAGAAATAAGAAAGAGCAGGTCGTAATGGCCATGATTGATAAGGGACTGATCAATGAGCCACGTAAGGCGCTGGAAATGATGGGATACAAGGATGTTGAAGATTTTGTAGAAGATGAATTCATGGATGAGCGCCAGGCCCGGCGCCAGCTTGAGATCATGAAGGAAGGCAAAATCGTTATTCATCCTAACCGTGACGATAACCATCAGGTCATGTACGACACGTTTAACAATTCCCGGAAATCAGAAGAGTGGGACTCTCTGCCTGAAAAGGCACAGAAAAATATAGAGACTCGGATCACAGAAGAAAGAGCATGGATCCCTGAACTTGAGAATCAGCCGGTACCGGGAGAAGAACCTCCGGAACCGGAAACACGGCCAGGTGAGACTATACCAGGAGAGCAAGGGGCAATCCAGCTTCCTGAAATGGCCGGCCGCGGCGGAGTCGGTCCCGGCGGAGCTGGAGGATCGCCAAATCCCCCGGTATCAGTTGAGGAAATTTTGGCACAATTAATGCCAACAGGAGGTATGTAAAATGGCAAAACAGGCAAAAAGACTTTTGGAACTTTCAGAATGCTGCACAGCTCTAAACATGACGGAGGATGAGATCCTCTATCTCGTTCGGACAAGGGCCATTCCACACAGGGTTGAAGATGACGGAAGGCTGACGTTTACCGAAAGGGAAATACTGGGCAGGGTTATACCTAAGCCTCCAAAAGAGGCAATGGGGGCCCCTAAGTTTGATATCTCAGCCCTGTCAAAGGATGACATTATGTCGGTCTTCTCGGTCATACTTCAGACCAAAGCAGCAGAGGAAGAAAAAGAGCTGAAGAAAACAGCGCCGGCAGGTAAGTCACCTGCAGAAGTTAAAGAGAAGCCGGCAGAAGCTGACCATCCGGAAGCAAAGGAGAAAAAGGAAGAGGTCCCGGAAGTGGCAGATGCCGGACCTGAAACTGTGACACAGGAAAAGGAAACAAAGAAAGAACCGGAGAAGGAACCTAAAAAGGAGACAAAACCTAAGGAAGAAACGGCCGCAAAGCCACCGGCTTTAAAGCCAAAAAAATAAACATCACAATATGTGGCGTAGAACTCGCTGGGATCCATGACTCTCGGCATAGGATCTACACCATATCTTGTGCGAAGGAGTATTTAAAATGGCCAATGGAACGGAAAAGGTCGTAATTGTCGACAATAAGCCTGTCGATACCGGACCTTCTGACCCAAAAGATGCCTATGAACGATTCTTAAAAGTCAGATCGGATAAGGCTGCTGCAGCAGCGCTGCAGGATCCTCCCCTTACTGACGAAACGAAAGGCAAAAAGGCAGACCTGGAAAAGAAAGTCGAGGGAGATAAACTCCCAGTAAAAAATCCATGGGAAGGATTAAGGATAGTAGACGCCGAAAACAAACCGGCTAAGCTCCCGATTTCCGTGGACGGTGAGAAGATCGAGCTCGACGACATCAACAAGATTGCGACTTCAGCTCAATTTGGATATCACCACGATAAAAGAGGTAAGGATTTAACAGTCCAGGAAGAAGCCCTCAAGAAAAGAATCCAAGAGTTCGAGACGGAGTCCAATAATATGAAGGCAGGGATGCCGTTTTTGAGTAAGCTGAAAACAGCGCTCGAGGAAGGTAGGCTCATAATGGCTGAGGATGGCACGCTGACTAAACCCTCAGGGAAACAGATCGATCCAGATCATATCCCTATATCAGAGGAAGATGAAGAACACGCCGACACTCAGTATCTTGACCTTGCGAGAAGACACAACAAGATGGTCGATCAAAACAAGAAGCTGGAAGGAACGATAAATGCTTTAAAGCAGCTCCAGATCGCTCAGTTATTTAAAGAAAAAAAGACTGAGATCGACAGCACGATCGCCAAACTTAAATCGAAATACCCACACTCATCTGAAAAGGAAATCATTGAGCTCCTTGCTGAGCTCAATGATCAGAACATGCCGAAGTACTCCATTGAGGAAGCCATGGAAATTTCACAGAAGAGCATCAAAACTCGTCTTGATCAGTACGTCGAAACGGATCCGGATTTTATGGAAAAATCTGAAGCACAGAAAAAAAAGATCATCCAGGAATATCTTGATAAGGTCGAAGCAAATAACAAGCCTCCAGTCAGTGGACCTCAGACTACCGGAGCTGCAGGAGCAGCTCTCGGAAAGAAAGATGGAGACAAAGGGAAATCCCTGACTCCTGAGGACCATAGAGCCAATGCCAAGAAAAGTTTCGAGGGCGCTGCAGCATATATCAATCAGAAACTTGCCGACAGTCGAAAAGCCTAAAAAATTTACTTGGAGGTAAAAAGATATGTTTGACGTAGAAACACAATCGGAACTCTTTAATGAGTACGTCAGCGACGGAGTAGTGAGCCAAATTCGCGCTCTCTCCAAGATGTTCGATCAGATCAAAAAAGATTGGAAACAGGTCACTGTCAGTGGTGAGTTTGCAACTCAGAAGCTGATGATGGGTGCTTCACAAAGCTCAAGGGCGTCGTCGACTTCGCAGTATCCGACACCGGCCGAGTCCGATGTTGGCAAAACCACCGTCTACATAAAGAGAGCTCAAATGTTCACTATTAAGTTTGACGGTCTGGCCCTTGAAGCTGCGGAAATGAACGGAACTCCCATCAGTCCCATTGAATTCGAAAAGAAAGGGATCTGGCAGACAATCTCAAATGATATGAGTCGACAATTGGTAGGAGACGGATCCGGCAGAATTTGCCAGGCCAATGGCGCCGGAGTCGCAACGCAGACTTTGGTTATCGATAGTCCAAATTATGCCAGCCTCAAGAAATTCTTCCGAGCCAAAAGGATAATTGATATCTATACGGCCGGAGGAGTGAAAGAGGTCGATTCGATCGAGATCGAGTCGGTAGACAGCCACACCCAGCTCACACTTAAAAGCCCAGTATCATGGTCCAATAATTCATGGATCTACAACGAAGACGTTTACACTGGAGCTGAGGGCTGTGGTCTCGGTGAGATGATGGGGATAGGTGGAATTATGTCAGAAGATGATCCACCGGCACCTAACGCATCGGCTGGACTTCAAGGTCTGCTCGTCGCTAATTTCCCGGAATGGACATCCCACGTCTTTGACAATGGTGGGGTAGGAAGAGACCTGGTCGAGGATCTCATCACAGAAATGCTCGACGATGTCGAGGATTATTCTCAGGTCGAGGTCCTGCTTACTACCAAAGAAATAAGGCGTGTCTGGCTGTCCCTGCTGCAGTCCTACAAGTCGCTCCCCAACCAAAAGGTGTTCTGGGGTGGCTGGTCAGGACTTCCCTTCTACTATGACGGTCGTGAAATCCCCCTCGTTACAGAGAAATTCATCCCCGATGGCTGCATAAAGGCCATCTCTAACGACAATCTGATCATGCACGTTCTCAATCCAAAGATCGTCACATGGGAAAAGGGAGACGCACAGAACATTTTGCAGAAAGTCGCAGGGAAGAATGAGTTCCAGGCCGAGGGTCACATTTTCTCGAACCTGGCCACGGATCACAGGAAGTCCTTTGGAGACCTCAGGGATATAAATGGCCCCTAAACCGCAAGAGTTCAAATCCGGAGAGTCTACGGCCGATAAGCCTACGGTTCCCAAGTACTTTATCGAGGGACTGGCCATGATCGACATCAGGCTAAAGGTCCTGTGGCACTCAGAAGTGAAGAAGTTTTTGATCGTAAGCGAAGCTCCCGAGAAGATGTTCAGAGCTGGATATGTCGTTGAAATGATCGTCGAAGATGAGTTTAGAAATTATGCTCCATGTGATCAATCGGTCCTGGAGAAACTTTCTATGATCAGGTGGGACAGAGATAAGAATTACAAGCTGCAGACTTTCCTCGCCGACATGGATGAAGAGGAATTCCAAAAAGCAATAAAAGCAGAGATCGTAAGAAGAGCCATGTTCAGGGATTTTATGAAAAAGGTCAACAAATTTCTTCGGACAAAGACTTTTGTATTAAACGGAGGTAAAAAAAATGGCGATAAAATTTTTAGCAAGTGAGTCTACTGGGACTCCTCTTGATGCTGGAGAAACGAGGTCAGTTGTAGTAACAGCTGAGGCTTTGGCTCCAGCGTTAGGATATGAGGGTGATATTGTTGAATACTCAGCAACTATCAAAAATGATTTAACAGCAGCATTACCGGCAACATTTGTGGTTGATCTCAAAATTGAGGGCGCTGTGGAAATAGCTGGAGTGATTCTTAATGTTGGTAACTACGATCCTGTCACGTTCTTGTTTGCAATAAACGTTACGATTCCAGCAGTAGTTACTCCTGGTGCAAAGACGATCAACATAGCCTGGGCAGAACAAGAAATTTAAATGTTTAGATGAAAGTGTATCTTGGCGGTAGTTCAAGAGGAGCTAGGCTGTTGAATACACAAACGGAGGTAAATAAAATGGGTATTAGAAGTACTCAATATACAGCACAAGAGCTGAAAAAGTATGGGGGGAAAGCGATCCTTCTTTTTAGTGGCACTATCGTTGCCACCGGAACCAATCGGACCAACACGTCCTACCCCATACTCAACGTGATGCAGTTTAAAGAGGCATCGTTCTTCCTTCGCCTCTCTGCTCTCGTTGGTACACCCGGGACGTTTGATCTCGCTGTTGAAAGCAAGAGCCCTGCAGGGGAGTTTTATGAGACGCTTGCGTCTTTTGCCCAGCTCGCAGCACTCGGAAACGAGAAGATAAATGTTGCTGCCAATCTGGGTTCGCACATTTCCCTCGCCTGGACACTTGCCACATTCGACTCGGCGACTTTTACGTGCTGGGGAGTTTTTAAAATCATGTAAAAAAGGGGAGGCCTTCCTCCCTGATTTTGCAAGGAGGATATTTTTATGTTTATTAGACATGTAGGACAATCACAAAAATCACTTTTTGTCACGGATTCGTATCTGCAAGTCCACGACAACTACGACAATTACGATGATCAGACCGGAATTAATGCGCCTCTCTCATTTGAGAGTTTCGCGGACGCATTGACCAAGGCCAGCGCCAATAACACTGTAATCACTGTGGATAAGACAGTCTCGATTTCGGATGATACAACCATCCCGGCAACGGTCCATCTTATCGTTCGGCCTGGCGGATCCTTTGCGATCGCTTCAGGAAAGACTCTAACAGTCAGTGGAACAATCGACAGTTGTGGCCAGAGCGCATCTACCATCTTCACCGGATCCGGGACCGCAGCGTTCACAACAGTCTCAAGTCTTGTCGGACCATTCGAACTTGAAATGGATATGACCGAGAACACCAAGCTCATTGAGCTCTGGGGAAATGCCACGAGTCTTATTGCCGGATCCCGGCAGGGGGCTCTCAATATCGGAGTCAGCAGATCCTCTTCCTATCCCATGACAAACTCGGACGGAAACCCCGACTGTGGCCTCAAGATCACAGTTACCAACAGATCGGCAAGTGCAGCCTACGCAAGAACACGAGCCATGGATGTTACGGCAGATCTAAGAGATGCAGGGTCTGGAGGAGTTTACGTCGAAGGTATGCAGATGACGGCCAAAACCAGGTCCGGCACTACGGTTACTGATGTCTGTGTTGCACGGTTCATCATTGATCATGGAGCCAATGGATCCGGAAATATCGTCGGAGTTCAAATCCAAGACAATTCTCAGTCGGCCACCGGCACCAGGTACGGACTGCTGATCAACAGCACAAATTACAACATCACACGAGAGAATGGAATTTTCATCGACTCTCTAAATGGATCCTGGACAAACGCACTCTCATTCAACGGCGCGATAACAAATGTGATGGACTTCGAAAACACAGACGGCACTAACGGCTGCACGATCGGAACATATTCATCCGGGAAGAGCGCCAATCCATCCGGCGATATCAAGGTCGAGGTCGACGGCAATGCCAAGTACCTCTATCTCTACGCCGGCAAGCCGACATACGCCTAGAGCGACACGTGCGTACGTGACGGATTTTATTGGCAAGAGCCCATTAGGGTAATTTATATTGCTGGAGGAACTATGAAGTTCACTATTGAACAACGGATGACCATGGGGTTTTTGTTCCCTATGATGGCAGACCTTTTGACCCTCGATGTTTGCGAAGGCGTAAAGCAGAAGATGAAGCTCACAGAAGCAGAGAAGCAAAAGGTCGACTACAAGCTTCTTCCCGATGGAGGACTTTGGTTTGATAACAAAAAGGAAGGAGCTCCCAAAGAAGTCCCTCTCACGGATGCTGAGATCTACATGCTGCAGGATCTTCTTAGGGAAAAGATCACAGCTAAGCAGGTCCCGGCAGAATCCCGGTTGGTTTGCCATAAGGTCCAAGAGCTTGTGCCGAAGGAGAAAAGACCGAAACAAAAGCCGAATAAACCGGCTTAGGAGACTGGGGGGATCAGCCATGGTCCCCCCTCATTCTCCGGGAGGATGAAATGAACTTATTAGAAATAAGAGACGAAATCAGGGTCCTGTCCGACGAGCTGCAGGAAGCTCCTCTTGGACTCATGACGGATGTTCAGCTTGACTCGATAATAAACCGCGGCCAGAAAAGGCTCATGATGGCGCTTATCGACACTTGTCCGTGGTATTTCCGGAAAGAGGTGGATATCAGTCTGGTTATAACCCAGCGCGAATACAATATCTCCTCGGATCTTGGGATCGATGGGAATATAGTTATTAACACGGCCAACCAGAAGCTCGATTTTGATGAGGGTGGTGGAGCTCTAGTGGCTACAATTACGGCAGCCACATATACTCCGGCGACTCTCCTCACAGAGATGAAAACTCAATTGGAATCTGCAGGTGCTCTCACCTATACAATCACTTACAGTGGAAAGATATTCCGGATCTCAGCCTCTGCCGGCACGCTGAATCTGAATGCTGCCACAGGACCTAATATTGCCAATGGAATTTGGGCCACGATCGGATTCGCAGCCACAGATCTGACCGGATTTAATAATTATGCCGGCAACTATGCGATCGATGTAGGGGCTTTCCTTATGTTCGAATCCATTCTGCAGCAGAACGCCGGATCCAAACCGGTCCCACTTATCTATCTCAATCCCACAGACAACTTCCTTCATGAGACCATAGGATCCACAGCAGCTCCCTCAGCGGTGAAGTTCTGGGGATATAAGGACAATGACGAGATCTACTTTGTTCCAACGCCGAATGCAAATGGAGCCAATCAGCTCCTTGGATATTACTTCCGGAAGACCACGACTCTCGTGCAGGACACAGACTCCCCTGGTTTACCATGGGCAGCGCATGATCTCCTCGTTTACTACACGCTTAAGCAGTGGTTTCTTAGAGACGGAGACAAGGGGTCGGCCACAGTAAAGGAAATGTATACCGAAGAGCTGCAGAGTGTCTCTATGAGCTTATCCAATCCTCAGGGACCGACACCAGGGAAAAGGCCAGGAGTCAGGGCTATTCAGCAAGCATAAAATAGGAGACAGTCTCAATGGCCTTTGAGAAAAACAAACTACCTGTCTGGAATCTTGGAGGCAGTTTGAATGAGAGGGATCCACCGTCCGAGGTCCCTGCTCCGGATGTAATCTCTGTCAATAATTGGAAGCCGGACTCAGACGGCAAATCCAAAATAAAAAGACCCGGGTATGAATTAATAAACGACGGTTTCGTATCCTTAAATGAGCCGATCCGTGGGGTATTCAAGTACGTGGATCCAGATAGTGACGAGAAGATCATTATTGTTACTCGAGGATCGATTGTCACTCGCGAGAATTTCTACACCTGGGAAAGGAAGTGGCTCGATGATGATGGCCGGTATGAGATAAGCCCGAGAGCGCCGTTTCTTTATCAGAACATGCTATGCCATATTGATAGGCTTGACCCCACGACTCTTGGTATTAAAAAAACAACTGATGGGGAAACCTGGACGACCCTAGACTCTTTTGTGCCAACCATTACTCCGACTACAACAGACGCATGTGCGACGGCTGTTTATGCTGATGAAATTTTTATTGGCCTTGGATATAAGAATTCTGGAGATAAAGTTATCGTAAGATATGACGGCACGTTTCACGAAGAAGTCTCGTCACCAACCACCAGAACTTATTGTATCGATATGCATAAATGGGACGGCAAGTTGTGGCTTATGTTTTATCAAACGACAAAGTATTGGGTTATGAGTTACGATGGAGTCTCTTATAGTTTAATATCAAACTATGATGGCGCCCCAAACATTCCAACGAATATGGGATCTCCCTGGAGTTCGTATATTGTTCACCGGATAGCAAAACTGTTTACGTGGAACAATATCCTTCATCTTATTGTTACAACTGAGGATGGGGCTGGAAATTCGACGTGGGAAGTCCATCGTTTCAATCCTACCTCATATGATCGTTTTACGAAGATCTATGACAGTATCGGAGTTGCGACTGATTATGGATTTTGCTCTTACTATGTTCTTGATGGTAAATCGTGGGTGGTAACTACAAAAATAAACAATACCGTTCCTGTGGCAGATGACAATAAACTTTATTCTTCAGAAGATTTAATTACATGGACTGAAGAAAATGGATCCTTAGCCATGGGGCCGATTATGGGAGAGGCTATTCATGATGGAAATGTTTTTTTATCATCTTTAAAAGGATATCCCGCTGGAAATACTTATAACATTTGGTATTGGGATAGCATTGAAAAAGATTTTGTTTCAGAAATAAATATAGCAACAAACCCTGCGGTGCCAGCAGGCGCACATGGAGATCTTATAGAGTTTAATGGAGATCTCTATGGTGGGAAGTATAGAGAAATCTACAAGAGGATATTCTCCGAAAATATATACACAGAAATCTACACGGCAAGCGAACTCATTAATCGCCCGGTGGCTGCAGGAACCGTAGAGGACGGCCGGTTGACGGTGGCACTCGATGAAATGGTGACAATCGAAGGAAGTACGGTGTACGGCCTCGGTCTTCAACCTCCAACCTCGGCACCCACGCTGGGTTTAAGTGGGAATATCGTTATCGATGCCACAAATAATAAGCTCGATTTCGAAGAGACTGACGGTGCCGAGCTTACCGCCACGCTTACAAATGCCACGTATTCTACAGCCACGCTCTGTACCGAGATAAAAGCAAAGATGGATGCTGCCGGCGGTTCTGTATATACCGTGACTTTCGAGTCCGGGAATGTCTTTAAAATCGCATCTGATGGTGCCGGTGGTGGTAATATATTTAATCTTCTTTGTTACACAGGATCCAACGCTTCAAACGGAGTGCTTCCCTATATTGGATTCGGATCCATAGACCTTAAAGAAGCCATTCTTCCGGAGCTTGACTACACGGCTGCCCAGGAATGGGCACTAACCGGAGACAGCTCAGTCGGTGGATTCAAGTATGTTGTGACCTTTCAAAGATCCGGGAACTATCCTGTCGAAAGCAACCCATCTCCAGAATCTGCACTTATCTATCCGGACGCAGAGATGATTCTGCTTACGGATATACCAATCTCTCCGGATCCTAAGTGTAATGCCCGGAGGATTTACCGGACGACTGCAGGTGGAGAGAGATTTTATTGGTTTGCCGACATCTCTGACAACACAACAACGACTTTAACGGACAGGACGAGTGATGATGTAGTCCTTGGAGGATCTGAAGTTAGCTATGATCGGGGAGTCCCCCCCAATGGTAAGTTTATGGAAGTCTGGGATAATCGTCTTTGGATCGCCGGTGTTCCCGGATATGAGAATTTCCTCTATTTTACAAACACAGGGACCTCAGAAGAAATGGCCGACGAAAACTTTATCCAGGTCAAAGCCAGAGAGAGTGACCGGATAAAACAGATAAAGGCCTTCGGTGATAGGTTGATAACACTCAAGACCGATTCGGCTTTTAGGCTTTCAAAGGTAGGCGCATCACTTTATGAGCTCGAGCAGCTCCCTCAGAATATCGGGACCGACTCATCCTGGTCTGTTGTCGTGTGTGATAAATTTTTAATTTGGAAGTCACCCTTTGGAATCGAAGTCTTCAACGGAAACTCCTGCTTCCGGCCGATATCTTCAGATCTGGTTAAAAAGACTCTGGCCACATTAAACCCCGAAGCTATGGATAAAAATGTCGGTGGCCATAACTTTGATGATGGTGAGTACTGGCTGGCGGTCTGTACCGGATCCAACACAGAGCCGGATACTCTGATCATCTATAACTACATGAAAAGATGGTTTACGATCTATACGTTTCCGGAAAAACTTACATTCCTCATGAGCGCAACGACGAGAATCGAGGGGCTTATGTTTTTGACCGGGACGGAAGACGGAAACCTCTACATACAGGGACGCGGATTCGATGATAATGGGACAGCCATAAATTCTCACTTCCAGACAGGACATTTCAATGTGACATCCGAGAGAGAGCTGGCCAATAATCTCCGGAGAATTTTCCTTAAATATCAGCTCCCGGCAGATAAGACCTTGACTTTGGAGATCTATGCGGACCAGCAAAAGACAAAAATCGCAACGGCCACTTTTGCCGGAGCCACTCCATCTGATAATGTCGAGCTCAGGAATGATATTCTGAGAAGACAAAACCTCGGGATACCCGGAACATATGTGAGTTTCAAGTTTATAAACAATGAAAAAACTGGAGGTGAATGTAAGGTAGTTGGATATGATCTTTTCTTCAATAAAAATCTTAAATGGAACTATGCTGTCGCGGCAGATTAATGGGCAGAAAAGAAGACGACGACAAATATCAGGAATTCCTCCGGGAACCTGACCAGGAGAAAGAGTTCCGGGATAAAGTCCTGAGACCGGGCGTAGTTCATGGTATCCACCTAAACAGAGACGCGGAATCGGATCCAATCGATCTCACTAACTACTACACAAAGGCCCAGATCGATGCCCTTCTCGCAGCCCTTTCCGGTGGCCTCCCGACTTGTTTCACCACGTTGGCCAGGCATAACTTTCTCATGTATGATGAAATCGATGAGTGCTGGAAGAACCAACTGATGGACCTGGACTTTGAGGATTCAGGAGATTACACCGTCACGAATATGTGGGAAGCCCTAATTGCCCTCATCCGGATCGAGGACTCGCTGGCCGGTGAGGGCTTAATTTTAGAGGATGCTCTTTAGGAGACAATATGGGACAGTTAAAAATAATCAGATGCACAAATGCTGAGAGGATTGCTTATGGAGGCCTTGAGCCTGGGAGGATGGCCGTTGAAACCGATACTGACCTTGTCTATATAGGGACAGCCGGGGGGGATGTTCCCATTGGAGTCACTGCCGGAGAAACCTATTGGAACCCAGACGCCTTGCCAGGCACCCCTTCAACGCAGGACGATCACTTTAAGGCAGGTGCATTAGATCCCAAGTGGACAGAATTCGATCCTATTGCTCCTGCCATAACTGTTTCCGTAGCTGATACCTTCTTGATAATCACTCATGCCACAGAGGGAGTGGGGAGTCACAGGGGAGTATATCAAACTCTTCCTGCTGGGGACTTCACCATTGTTGGAAAATGCGCCTTAATTGGAAATTTAGTTGGCTCTCAAAGTTTTGGAGTTTGTCTCTTTGAGGACGCTACGGATCCAACAAAAGCCATGATTATACATAAATCATTTTATGTTATCCCTGCAAGTTTATACAGGCATCTTACACTTCAGCTTTTCTCTGACTATGATACTTTTTCTGCTACTTATGCCGGTCCGGTTGGCTATCCAAACACAACGGTCTATCTCAGAATCAGGAGAAATGGCACAAACTTATATTATGAATACAGTTCTGATGGGGTTTCCTGGCAGATGATCTATACTCATGTTCAGCCCTGGGCTCCTGCTCACATGGGGCTTGTGACAAATAATGATAATACAGGATTAACTGTTTACGGATATTTTGACCTATTTAGATATATAGCCTCGGACCAAATCGGCCCAATAGGTGTGCTTGAATGATAAGATTTCTCAGAATGACCAATGCTGAGAGGATTGCCTATGGAGGCCTCGAGCCTGGGAGACTTTGTCTTGAAACTGATACTGATTTACTGTGGATTGGAACAGCAGGGGGGGATATCCAGGTTACAGAAGAACCGGAAACCTATTGGAATCCAGATGCTTTCCCGGCAGCCCCAACGGCTCAAGACGACCATTTTAAGGCAGGTTCATTAGATCCCAAGTGGAGCGAATATGATTACGGAACAGCCAAATTAACAATCTCCGTGGCTGATACTTTTGCTGTGCTGGCACACGAAACTGAAGTGACATGGGCTTTGAGGGGAATGTATCAAACACTCCCAGCAGGAGATTTTACTATTGTTTGCAAAGTCGCATTAATAGGGAGAGTTTTCAATTGGCAAAAATATATGCTTGCTCTTTTCCAAAATGCTGCATCATCAACCTCAGATTTAATCGTACATGGGGGGGTTTATGGTACAGGCTACAGAGATGCTATCACGCAATATTATACATCCTATACCACCTGGTCTTCCAACTATATAAGTGGTCTTATATATCCCAATTCGACTGAATATTACAGAATCAGGAGAAATGGAACAAACTTATATTATGAATACAGTTCTGATGGGGTTTCCTGGCAGATGGTCTATACTCATGTTCAGCCCTGGGCTCCTGCTCACATGGGGATCATTACTCACAATTACGATACAGGCATGACTATATATGGATACTTCGATTTTTTTAGATATATAGCAAGTGACCAAGTCGGTCCGATAGGGGAGCTGGAATAATGTTAAAAGATTTTCATTATTATACTCAGCAAGAAATTGATGATCTGTTTCAGCCAGAAAAAATCAAGCATACGGCTCTTGGTGGAATTGCTATAAAACTTTATAATAGAACTGGAGTTGTTACCGTTCAGGGCCAACTTGTTAAAGCGGATACAGGCACAGATGATGGGTTTATCATTACAGGAGTTGATGACACTGAAGCTATGGGTGTTGTATTGGAAAGCGGTATTGCGGATGATGCTTTGGCTTGGATTGTAATATCTGGCATATGTGATGTGGCCATGAAGGACAATACGGCAGCCACTCGTGGTAATTGGGTCAAGGTTTCTGACGAAGCTGGTTATGCTGATTCAACGCTTGCTACCCCACCGTTTGGAGGCGTGGCACAATTAGATGAACATATGAGAGAGATCGGTCATTGTATAGAAAGCGTGGCTGCTGGAGGTGGCGGTACGCACATATTAGCAAGATGTGTATTAACTTTTAATTAGAAGGAGGATACGATGCCAAATTTAGCTATACCTAATTTGCAGCAGAATTTAAATACACCGGGTAGATTTGAGTCTCCATGGGGGGACCTTAGCGAACCTGGTGGCTTTCTTCAGAACCTTTTTGGTGGCGGTGGTGGTGGAGGCCTCGGCCCTGCTGGCACTGCTGCCGGCGCTGCTGCCGGCGTTGCCGGCATGCCCTGGGCCATCATCATCCCGATTGCCATGTCTCTAATCGGGGAGATCTTCGGGAAGAAAGACGATCCTCTCTCAGACGCCCTGGACATGCAGAAACAAATGGCAATGCTGGGAATGAAGCCTCCATATCAAAGCCCATACACCGGCGCTGCCGATAAGGCCGGGTTCCAGATGTTGCTCAACCAGCTGAAGAGAACAGCAAACTGGGGATGGCCTGAAGGGATGGGGATAGATACGAGCTTTATCACAGATGCCCTTGGGGAGAATTTTCCGGGCACTACACCCGGAGGGATCAGGAGAATAGACAGGTCATAGGAGGCTTTAATGCCAATAACACAAAATGATTACCTTCCTAAGGAACAGGTTTTCTGCTGTAAAAAATGGTCCAACGGTGTCTTGAAAAAGTTTTATTCAGGATCTCCGTGTGCTAGAGCAACCGGCGCAGTAAGGTGTGACGCTCCGGATCCTCCGAAGCCTCCGAATGGTAATGGAGGTGGCAATGGAGGTGGTGATGACAAGAGCTGCATAGAAAGATGCGAAGATCGATTTAGGACTCCCGGAAAGCGGACATCCCCCGGCGCTGAAGAAGCCTACCGGCGCTGTGTGGCCAGGTGTGGAGGCGACGACGACGGCGACGACGACGGCAAGTGTGATCCCGGTTTCGTTTGGAATCCCGACCTAAAAAAATGTGTCCCGGTCATACCTCAAAAGGAGTGTGATCCCGGATGGCATTGGAGTCCAACGAAAATGAAATGCGTTCCTGATGATGAGGAAGAGGACCCTTGTCGTTGGGGACAGGGATATAAAAATGCGCCTGGCGTAGGACCGGGGTGTGACTCGGGATGGCATCCGGTGGTTACACAAGACGGCGAAAAATGGTGTTGTCCTGATAGAAAGGAAAAGTGTGATACTGGATGGCATTGGGACTTTGACCTGGGAAAGTGTGTAATAGATACTCCACAGGGCCCTTGTTCTGGAGAAGGGCATGAACTTCCTTTTGGAACAAGTAAATGCGAGGAAGGATTCTCCATAAAGAAAGCCGACGACGGCAACTTTTGGTGCTGTAAGGATAATGGCGGTGGCGAAGATTGTGATGATGGGTGGCATTGGGATGAAGACCTGAAAAAGTGTGTAATAGACAGAGAGGATAATTGTCCCACCGGCACCCATTGGAGTGAGTATGTCGAAGAGTGCGTGGATGATGAAGATGGCGACGGCAACGGAGGTCCCGGCGGTGAGTTCAAATGGGGTGAAGATCTACAGGGACTGCTCGCCAGGATCATGGAAAGAGCAAATTATCTTCTCGATTATCCGAGAGGCCTCACGCCACAGGAGCGCCAGTCCGTAATAAACTATGCGATCGAGGGAGTAAAATCTGGAGAGGCTGGAGAGAAGCAAACAAAAAGAGACGAGCTGGCCAGAATAGGTATGTTGGGATCCGGATTCCAAGTAAAAGAAATGGGAAGGATCGAAAGGGAAACAAGGCAGAGATCCGGTGATGTTCGTCGTGAGCTGGCCATAGATGAGCTCGACAGGAGATTCCAGGAGATCATAGGGACAACCGGAATGGCCCAGGGACTCACTGGGACGCTCATGGAATCAGAGAAAATACCTGAGATTTTAAGTGGTGCCAGGAGACAGGAAGGACAGGGGGCCATTAACGCTTTTCTTCAATACATCATGTCCGGAGGAGCTGGAGGAGATTCTTCATACTGGCAAGCCATTATGTCTCAGCTCTTAGGTGGAGGCCAGGGGGGAGGTGGAGGAGATTTCAGTTGGCTTTACTATCTCCCTTACCTCACTCGATAGGAGAATAAAATGCCGATAGATCTCAAAAGTCTTGGGGCTGGAGCTCAAGATTTTCTTAAACAATTTTTGCCCTTCCTCGTTCAGGAGCAGTACAAGTATAAGTACATCGACTATCAAACAAAAAAATGGCTTGAGAAATCGATGAAAGAATATGAAGCCTATGGAAAAGTACAAGAAGAAGCACAGGCAAGGGCAGCCATGAACGCAATCTTCGGAGACGTCAGCGACGTCATGAAAGGTGGTGTGAAGGGCATGCCTTTTCCTGGGATTGAATTCATAAAGCGTGGCCAGCAGTATGGACTGCCGATGGGGGATGTTGCTGCTCCTCCGGAAGAAGAACAGCAGGCTCTGTTGGAAAATTTTCAGCAAGCTGCCATGCCGTTGATCATGGCCAGAATGACACAAAAGCAGCCATCCGAAGAAAACGTCGCAAGGGGGCTGGAAGCATTAGGGTTCGAGGCGGTAGAGAGCCTTATCGGAGACTTTGCCGGCGACATGCTGAAGAGAATCGAACAAGACCTTAGGTCCAGAGAAGTTTCTGTTCAAGAGCAGCTCATCCCCACAAGAAAGTATGAGGCTGAAACGTCCAGGGCAAGAGTCGTCATAGAAAAAAAGGGTGGCCAGACGGCCAAGGAAATCCAGTCCGAGATCAGGAAACTATCGAACGATCGTGATACCCAGCTCCAGAAATTAACAGGGATCGGATCTCCAACCGGGAGAGTCTTCGGCGATCAAACTAGAGTTATCGCAGCAAAGATCTCAAAGATCGATAGACGTCTAAAGGAGATAGAGGCACAGACTGGCCAACAGATCCTACCCCGGGAAGAGGACTACGTAACCTTCGAGAAAATGGCCAGGGAAAATGTCGCTGCAGGGAGGGAGATAGACTGGCAGCAGGCCTTGATTATCGGGTTTGATATCTACTGGATCCAAACACTGCAGAAAGAATTGGGGATTGGAAAGAAATAATAATGCCATTTGATCAGGACTGGTGGAAGACAATATTCGGGAGGCCTCCGGGTGAGGCGCTCCTGGAGCCGGGAAAGCAGCCTCCGTTAGCCCCACCGGTCCAGTTGATCGAGCAGAAAGAAGAGGAACCGGCAGCCGGCATTACACCCTGGGAAAACATCTTCGGCCGTCCACCGGAAGAGGAGCTCGAACCCATAAAGGAAGAGAGCTTCCTAACCAAAGCGCTGGGCAAGATCGGGGGATTCTTAAAAAAAGAAACACTACCTTTCTTGATGCAGGATCCGGGAATCGGAAGAGCTGTGATGGCCGGTTTACGCCAACCAAAAAAAGAGGAAGAGAAACCTATCCCCACCATGAGAGCTCAAACTCCCGGAGAGATAGAATTCCAAAAGAAATACGGCCGGGAATATGAAGTGGCCACAAGGCCCAGGAGTTACTACCGGGTCGCCCACGAGACCTGGTCCAGGGATCCCATGGTCAATTATTGGTCAGAGAAAATTGCCGGCAAAGCTGTTCCTGTGGCCATGGTCGCCGGAATTCCGGAGGTCGCCGGATACATGATCCTCTTTGAGCTCTTCCAGCAGATGAAGAACATCGGATTCTCGATCGCTGAAAAAACTAAATACGATCCACTTGAAAACCGGAGGCTGAGCGAAGCCATACCAGGAATAAAGGACGCACCCTGGTGGGTGAGGCTGGCCACGGATATCGGAGAGATGGGTCTCGATGTTATTGCTGCGGCAATCACCGGCAAGGCTATCTCTTACAAGGCTTTTAAGTTTGGGTTTAATAAGTGGACCAAAGGGATGAAGGCTGCCGGCGTCGACGAAGAGACCCTCAATGCCGTTAAGGCCAAATTCAATGAGGTCGGGAAGGATCTTGCCAAATTCTCCGGACTCAATAGGAACATAAAAAATATGTTCGCAAAGTTTGAGGTGGGCCCGGTCCTTTCAAAGGAGACGGCAATCGCGGTTCCCGGAATGACGGCAGCAGAAACGGCAGCCGCCACGGCAGCCGGCAAGATGGTGCCGAGGGTCGGGATTGTTCCCGGACGTGCTGCAGTGCCGGCCATGGAGCCGACTCCTCCTATCCCCACTGTTGAGCCTCTCCAGCTTGGGATCGGGCAGTTCGATGTCACGACGAAGCCTGAGGTTATTCCTCCTGCAGCAGATCCCATAGAGGCAGCTCTGGCTGTCGCAAGATCCGGGATCTTCCCGGAACCGGCGCCGGAGATTCGCCAGCTCGGGATCGGAGCCTTCGATGTCACGACAAAACCTGAAGTCATTCCACCTGGCACAGACCCCATTAAGACTGCAATCGCCACAGCAAGACAGGGGATCACTCCGGAGATCGAAGCAGCTCCGGCCGTAAACATAAAGCAGCTCCAGGATGGATCCATCGACATCAAGTTTCCCCCAAGAGAAACGATCGCTCCGGAGCCAGGGGCGGATAGACTCTTTAAGGCCCAAGCTGCAGACCTGGCCGAACGGTTAAGGACCGGGGCCCCACCGAATGAGCTTGTCCTGGAAGCACGTCAAATGGGGATCCCTTCGAGCTATCTTACAGTCGAACTCACAGAAAAGGGTCTGGCCAAGAGAGATGCCGAAGTTTTTGAACGCATGCAGAAAGAAACAGCCAAGGAAATTAAGCCCCCTACACGCCGCGAGACGGCCAACTATCAAGTGGAGGGAGTAGGGCCTGTCCGACTCCCTGTACGTGTTGTCAGTGGCCGGAGGTGGCCAAAACCAATACCTTATGAATGGTTCCGTGTCCTTCAACAAACTGACAAGGGGATAAAGCCGATAAAGGGCGAAGAGGAAGAGGCCTTGAGAGTCGATCGCAGGTTAAAAAGCAGGACCGGAATGGCTGCAGATGAAGTGGCCGATGCGCTTGGATATGAAACAACATCTGATCTCTACGATGCGCTCGAGATCCCCCGGCCAGCCGCGCTTGAGAGGCCGGCTACGGAAGAAGAACCTGTCTACACAAGGGAAGAGATCCTCTCTCAAATTTCAACAGAAGATGTAGCTCGAGCCGAGGACCTGGAAAGAGAGATTGCAAGAGGAGTGTCGGAGCTGGAAGAGCTGGATGCCATGCCGGAGATCGAGAAGAAGCTCACTCCGGATGCCAGAGTATTCCTCGATGATTTCATTGAAAGAGAAGCTCTCGATATCGATCGAGATGAAGTGCTGATCGAAGCAGAGAAGATCTCCATAAAAAATAAGAACAAAAGAATCATGGGCCAGGATGTTTCAGAGGCACTCGAAAGACAAAAGATCGTCCAGGAACTGGAAGATCTCCCGGAGCTCGAATTGCTCCAAGATACGGCGATCCCCTCTCTGGAAAAGGAACCATTCAAGAGGTTTATATACCTCGGGCACAAGTGGTTCAACGACAATGCGAAAGCTGCCTACGCTCCGGAGAATAAGATCTATCCTGCTCGAGCCATCAAGACAAACCAGCAGACCGAAGACGACTTTGGTATAGATCTCTACAAGCAAGTTGGATCTATTCAATCCCGAGAGGTCCTAAACCGTGAGCTCCGGAATCTTTGGAGGGATCGAGAGGCCGGCATTTCCCCCAAGCTCTTTGCTCCTCCAGCAAAGGTCAAGGAAGAACGTCGTCCATGGGCAGCCACGACAACGCCGGTGAGGAAAAAGCCGATCGTACCTAAGTTCGGTACTCGAGAGCCGAAACAGTTGGGCCTTGCCCAGAGGGAACCTGGCCAGCTTGAGATCCCTACTAAACCTAAGCTCGAGCCCCTGATGAAAACAAAGCTGGTCCTCCGGAAGCCAGTAGAAGAGGAGATCAAGCTCCCGAAGGGAAAAGAGATGCTCGTTAAAGTTTCGGTTGAGACTCCTTTGGGTGACATCGAAAAGCTCGGTGAGATCCCGGAGAGTCGCCTCGAAAGCATTAAGAATTATGCGAAGAAATTAGGTATAGAAAAAAAATTAAAGGTGGGTGCTCCATTTGTCGGGAAGTACGGTGAGATCCTGAGCCCGGCACAGCAAGAGATCTTCATGAAGGAGGTTATCCGGGACGTAAAGAAGAAGCCAAAAGCGGAGTGGCAGAAATGGACCGAGCCGGGAGACGACATAAAGGATCTATATGCCGGCCTTCCCATGACTCCTGAAGCCAAAAAGTTTGGAGAGAAGATCGTAAACTGGCTGCAGATCGAGCCACAGTTTAAAGCCGTCGGTGCCGACCGGACCGGCCTGGCGCTTAAAGCTCTTCATCCACGGACAAACTCCGTCTTGCTGCAGGGCAAAGGTTCGATCAAGAAGCTGATAAAAAACAACAAGGACTTCACGGACTCTGACTACCAGCGCCTATTGTTTATCGTGTCGGCACCGAAGCGTCACTATGCAACAATGTCAGAAGCAGATCGCGCGAAGTTTGAACCGGCAGTAAAATTTATCAGAGCCTTCTTCGATCACTGGGGAAGAGAGGTGCAGAAAAAGGGAATCATCGACGATCTCTGGCCACAGAGTGCAATCAAGTACATGCAGGTTGAGATAGGAAACTTCCATGCAGCGCTGAAGAAGAGGGGCATGACAAACAAAAGAGGAAAGGCCATCCGGGAAAAAATCAACAAGTTCGAAAGCGCGATCGAATTTCTCCGGAGATCCGGAACGAAGTATGTCCAAATCCCGAAGATCTGGATGGAAGCATGGTGGAATAAGGACCCCATCAAAGGATGGAAGACGCTCTCAGAGTTCTTCCACAGGAGAAAGAGTCTGGATCTCGAAGCGTTTGGCAAGGAGCTCCTGGCTGATGGGAAGATAAAGCCTACGGACCTGGATGTCCGAAGAGTTATGGCTGCCTACGTTCATTCTGTCGGTGCAAAGCTGGCGATCGCCGACGTCTTCCGGGCGGCTAAGGCTGATCGGTTGATACTGGCTGCAGACGAAGCACCGGAGACCTGGCAGTCGCTGGCTCCAACGAGATATCCAAGCCTGAGAGGATACAAGGTCCATCCAATGCTGGTGAACTATTTTGAAAGGAACTTCTTCAGACAAAACTTCATGCCGGCACAGCTCGGAGGATTTCTCGGAAGCGTGAAGATGCTGCAGTTCTACAACCCTGGCTTCCTGCCGATGTATGATGCGATCCAATATTTTTGGGGTGGGATGCTGTCACCATGGAAGACTCCGGGAGCAATGCGGAGCGCTGCCATCAGCATGAAAAAAAAGGACCAGCACTACTGGAACATGCACTACTGGGGTGGATTCTCAACACCCTTTACTCCCGGATGGAAAGCCTGGGATAAGCAGATCCGGGATATCATAAACAGCAAGTCTGCGTTCACTCGGTTCAAGAAACTCAATCCCTACTACTGGGCATGGGAAGGTGCCTGGTGGGGAGACAACCTCATCCGGCTGGTCACATATCATCACCAGCTCAGACTTGGAATGACTCCGGTGGAAGCAGCCCAATTTACAGCAAAGATCCACGCCGACTATGCCTCTATCCCTCCGTCGACAAGGAAGGTAATAAACAAATTGCTGTTCACTCCCTCCTTCCGGATCTCGATGATCTCAGCTCAGACCGAGATGGTTAAGCACGCCGCCGGCCTTCTTTTCAAAGGGAAGAAAGAAGCACAGGGTGGAGGGAAGCTGCCACCGGGAGATCTCTTCGAAGAGCCGATCGATGGATCCATCCCGGAAGGACCTGGTCGATCGAAGCGTTACAAGCGCGCCATGGCCAAGGCCCTTGTCGGCCTACTCGGTGGGATCTTTCTCCGTGAGATCTTCATGCACAAACTCGGATACAAGACAGATAAACTTGGATTGCGTTATGTCAAGAATGTAACCAGCGAAGGGGAAGAGAAAGAGCTGGTCCAGTACATGAGCAGCCCGGACAATGTTCTCATGAGATACTTCCACCGGTTCAGAACCCTGGCCAACGAGCCCAATAAGATCATAGGGTTTATAGACAGGGCAAAGTGGGACTTCCATCCTTTCTGGCAGCTCATCTACGAGGTCCTGGCAAACAGGGATCCTGCAGGCACTCCCATCTACCGGCCGGGACTGGAGTCCTCGGCTAAAATTGGAACCGAAATCTTAGAGTACTCCATCAAGAGGATCTTCCGGATCCTGGAGCTCGTTTCAGAGGAGACTCCCGGCAAAAGAAAGCTGGCAATCGAGGCCATGTATAGGGACATGGGTAAGATGGCGCACTTCTTCAGGTGGTTCACTCTTCCATATTTAAGAAACCCTGCAGAAAAAAGGATGATGTGGAGAATGAACTTCATGATGAAAGAATTTAATCGTCTCCAAAGAGAGAAGCCTTTCGATACAGACAAGCAGGCAGAAGAGGCGGTCAACAGACTCAATAAGCTCCTGGATAAGATGCAGGAAGATATCGAAAAGGAGAAGTAAATTATGAGTGAGGCAATTTCCCCCGGTATAAAAATTTCAATAAAAGAATATCAATGCCCATGCTGTGGCCAGCTCCCTCCGGATCTTTACACTGACGATTTTTACCTGGCCTCTTTCAATGTATGGCAGGTCATTCGTGATGAGTGGGGAAAGCCAATCCCCATCAGCCGCGGTGGGGGATATCGCTGTCCAAAATATCAGCTCACCCTCATCCTTTCCGGAAAGACAAAGGCGGCGTGCAGTCCTCATTACTTTTGGGCGCTTGACAATGATCTTGATTCGGTGATGGAGTGTGAGGAATTTGTGGATCTGGTGGACAGGAAGTTCCCGGACCTGAGAATCGGATATCTATCCTACTTAAATGCTGGGAAAACTTTCGTACACATCGACAACGCTTACCTGGTGAAACCACGGCCGAACCAATCATGGGTTAAGGGGGTCCGGTGGTAAAGAACGGCTTTAATAAATGGCTGGGATCCACAAAGTTTCAGATCGCCGTCCTCTGTATCGGTCTCATCTATCTGCAGCAGCCGGCTCTTTGGTGAAGATCTGTCTTGCTTATCTCGGCGCCAGGATCCTGGAGCCGGTCGTTGAAATGTCAGTATCGAGGTTTAAAAAATGAAAAACATATCTGCCTTTGGTCTAAAATTTTCCGTTACTTTTATTTTCTTAGGTATCCTTGTCCTTTCCGTGATCGCCCTGACTCAATCCTGTCCAACAGGACGAGCATCTCCGGAGTACTTCAAGCTCAAAGGAGAGTTCACTGTGTACAAAGCAGAGGCAGAGAAGAGAGCTGACGAGCTGGTAAAATCTGACGGAGAAACGAAGGTGGCCAACGCCAAGCTCCGGAAGGATATCCATGAGCTCGAGATCTCGAAGGGCCAGATTCTGGCCGAGTCTGCAGAAATAAACAAGAAGATCTTCGAACAAGAACTTGAGCTCAAAGACCTGCAGGAAAAAGAGCCCGGGATCCTGGATGATAAGAAGCTGATCGTAAACTTGAGACTGCAGGTCTCTGCCCTCGAGAGCAACTTCTCCCTGGCGATTGAGGATCGAGATAAATATAAGGCTGCCCTAAAAGAAGAAGAGAAGGCGTCATTAAAGCTTGAAGGAATCATAAAGCTCAGGGACGAAACGATCGGAGTGCTTCGGCCGGCGCTGGCAGCGGAGAGAATGGCGCGGCTGGCTGCTGAGGATGTAATCGCAGAAGGGGAAAAGGATTCCGTGTGGTTTAAAATTGGGAACGTAGTTGGAAAAGGATTCAAGTACTATGGGATCTTCGCTGCTGTTAGAGATACAGTAAAGGTGGCAGGAAAATGACTGAAAGTTTAATCAAGATGATCGTAGAAATTCTATTGATTGTTGTTATCCTTCTGGGTATTATCTGGAAAATAGTGACAAGTAAAAAGAACAACCCGGGAACAGTAGATCTTGAGATGATCCCAGGCCATGCCGAGGAGTGCCAGCGCAGGGGAGAGGAGCTTACGAAGCTGATAACAAACTATAACTTTGTTGTCGAGCAGGTCTCCGGGATCAATAAAAACCTGACTAACCTATGGAATCATGTGAGGAAAAATGGAACCGGCTGAACAGCAGCGCCAGGTCCCTCAAGCAGGCCCGGACGGAATGACCTTGGATCAGGACTGTCCTAAGTGCGGAAAGGCTAAGCTCGTCCTGACCGGTGCTTGTTGTAAGTATGCGCGACGAGGCTGGGAGGTCGTGAAGAAATGTCCATACCTTTGTGGGTTTGTCGAGAGAGTTTTATAGGAGGTTATTATGCCGTGGATAGTTATTAAAAAAGGATCCCGACATTGCGTACAAAATAAAGATACAGGTAAGGTTGAGCCCGGGGGATGTCACGCGACACAGAAGGACGCCGTCGCCCACCAGCGCGCACTATACGCATCGACGGATCATAAAGGAAAATAGAATTCATTTTAGTAGACATTTTTAAAACTCCTTTCTGCTCTAGAAAGGAGCTCCTTCATGGTTTCCTCCCAGTTGCCGGCGTAGAGGACAGCTCTGTCATCGATATAGAATTCAGCTAAAGGTTTTCCGGATCCCAGCCAGACCGCATCAAAGGGAATTCCATTAAGATCGAGCGCGTCAGTAACATTCATTCGCAACACGGCCGGCGCTTTATCCTGCAGCCGGGGGCTTACCCTTGTCGTGTGGATCAGGATCTCAAAGCCATGCTTCTGCAAAAACATGAGACACTCCCGGACTTTTTTTTCTGGCTTCCCGAAATCTCTAATGCCCATAAACGGTTTCTTATTTGAGAGAATTGTGCCGTCAAGATCAACAGCGAGGACCCTTTTATTCGCCATCAGTATGGCTCTCCGGATGGAGCCGGCTCCTCGTGACTCGAGATCATTTCACGATGTTTTCTTTCTGCAATAAACCGGGCTCGATCGAAAGAATTTTTATACACAAGACCCTTACTACAGGAGCATGGGCTTGCAACGCTCCTGCCGTTCTTATCGTCTTCAAGTGTGATCCCGATCCCCCTGCAGTATGGGCAATTAAGGGATAGCAGGATCTGGTCTGATGATCCTGATTCTTTACATGCTTGAGAGATACAATCGTGGAAGATGGGGATCAGAGGGAAGGTTAAAATTTTATGTGTGTTTAAGATAATATCACATGCCTTTTCAAAGATGACTGCTGATGTGTGCTGCAGGGCACTCCAATAGTGTTCCTCGGCACCCTTCGGTGGATCCCGGTAGAAGATTAATAATTTATTCATCTGGTCTTTAAATTCAGTATGGGTCATCTTCTTTCTCCTGTTTCCATTCTCTTTTCTTTTGATCGTCATCCAGGTATTTTTCCTCAAGGATATAAATATAATTTCCTGGATTCTTTACGATCCAATCGAAGGAGATCTTCCATCCTCTATCATTGGCCCCAAAACAAAAGTCCTGTTCGCCAGACTTAGATAGGATCTGATCGAAATCAAATGCGGTTTCTTCATGCCGAGCTTTGAAACGTTTTTCTCTTGTAGATCCTTTTGAGATTGACATGATAGGCTTTAAGCTGTGAGACTTTGCGAATTCATTCCATGATTTTATCACATATTTTTTAACGACACCAAAGGAAGGAGGAGTATCTATGTCCGTACCCTGCCCGGCAAGCTCCGTATCTTGCCCGGCAAGGTCTGGAGTTTGGCTGGGGACGGACTCTCCTCTACTCTCCTCTACTCTACTCTCTTCTATTCTATTAAGGACCTTGCCCGGCAAGCTCTGGACTAAGTCCGGAGTAGGTCTGGGGACTCGGGGCGGAGGTGGTGGAAACTTTGATTTTGCTTCCTTATCACGTCGTGGGTGTTGGAAGTCTTCGAAATTTGGCTGTTCGAACTGTGCAATAGTCTCTCCATCGGCTTCATACAACTGAATTAGAAGCATATCGTGTAGGATTTTTAGGTTTTCTTCCACGGTTTTGGCTGTCCATCGTTCGTAACGCGGAACGATTTTACCTTTGAGATAATGTGGATCCGCAAGGATTCTTCCTTCGCAGTCTGTGTACGGCAGCATCCACGTCCACAGCAGCGCCGGGGAATCCGATGTCAAACGCGAAAGTTTTTTGCTGTCACTGACACTCCGGTATAATCTTCTCCACTCTGGCATGTTGGCTACCTTCCTTCGGCTCCCGGGACTCTTCCCTCTCTCCCCCTCTTGATCCTAAATATTTTTTCCCATATTCTTCTTCTCGCTCCATAATGAATTCCATAATCTTTCCCATATAATCTTTTGGAAGCCAAGATCTTTAACTTTCCTTTTATCATGGATCCACAAGACACACAGATGGCAAGGGTTCCATTTTTATTCTCAGCAAATAGGCCGAGATGATCGCAGGCGTAACAGTATCCTGAGAAGTTATATTTAGCCATGTTCTTATAGGGTAGGGCCCATGAGATCCGGGACGTGTCCGGGGATCGGACGAGAGAAAGGCGCGACACCTATCAAAAGAGCGTCACCGGCATGGGCCCATACGTTTCTAATAAGGATCCTCCTCAACTATTGGGACAGTCTGGACTGGAGCTTCAGAGACTTGGGCCTGGTCCTCAAGTTTCTTGCCTCTTAGGATTATGAAATCTTCGACCTTAAAGTCTGTAATCATTTGCTTGACACCCTCGCTATCTCTGATATGGTGGTTGTCCATCCGGCCTTTGGCACACACCATCATCCCACGCTTAACAGCCCCCTCTGCCCAGGGTGCCATCTTAGTGCCCCATATCTGGACTTTATGCCACACAGGCTTGGGGTTCTCCTTGTTCTTATATTTTTCCTGTGTACAGATGTCGATAATTACAAACTTCCGAGATTTTTTCTTCGATGTGTATGGCCTGGCATCTTGGCCAACGAATCCGAGGATGGTAAAAGAGTTAAGTGAGTTTGAGTCCATTATGCAAAACCTCTCATGCGTCTGATTTTATTAAAACTTATATGGTTGAGCCGGAATCTTTTGAATGCTTCGAAGGCTTCCGGCATCATGTTGGTGACGATGGGATCCATAAACGTCTCGTCCTCTGAGCGTGGGATGTTTATGATCCGGACACGATCGACTTTATGTCCGTGTTCCTGGAGCAGGTGGGCATAGGCCGAGACCTGAACGATCATGTCTTCGTACACCCCGGCTCCACTCTTTAGATCCGAGAGCTCAAACACCTCATCGACTTCACCATAGATGTCACATTGACCACCGTATTGGAACAGCTCGGAGACCAGGGGCTCCTCGAGTAGGATAGGCCTTATGGTGTGGAGCTTGGTCCAGTTGAGGAAGGCCATGAAACTGTGTTTAGCTTCTTCCACCTGGCTGGGAGAGTAGTCGTGCATGTCGGTGTGCTGCTGCAGGAGATAGTCGGTGCAGAATGCGTGGGCGAGGGTGCCTATCTGACCCTTGTCGGCCAGGTATTTCTTGACGTCGACACCCTTGAGCCCCATCTTATTGTTCCATCCACAGAGGGCATCCTTACTCCACCCACACTGACGGCTCAGAATCGTAGTCACACTCGGGACACGCTTACCTGCAGCATTGAAATAAGGAGTGTGCTCCTTGTGCTTGGGAAGGATCCTTCGCGGTGTGATCTTGGTCATTCAGGCTCCGCATTCATCGCCGGGTTCTTGTGGATCCCGACACTCTTGAGCTTGAGTTCAATAAAACAGTAGCTGATGAACTTATCCATTGTCCATTTGAGATTGTCAGTCAGCAGCTTGAGGTCCTCGATCGATCCCTTAGATATGCTCCACTTGCCGAACTGATTGCGTGCGACAAAATTCCTCATCGGTTCACGTGAAGTCTGGAAGCTGCCCAGCCATTCCTTGAACGTGGTGTAGAGGTTCTCCATGCCTTGGACTTTCATAAAATCGACGACAACCTGCTTGTGGATGAGGATCCCCGGATCCACCGGAGTCTCCGGCGCGATATCCCTTTTGCCTTGAGTCAGCTCTGTAGGTGTGGGCCCCTCTTCGAACGGCATGATTTTCTCTACGACTCCTGTCGTCGGCTGGGGTGGCCCCTCTTCGGCCTCTGTCATTGGTTCTTGCTCTTCTTCATCATCGAAGTACTCCTCTTCCTCTGAGTGCATGCCGAGCCCCAGATCCTCGGCCTCCTTAATGTCCACAGTTCCCTTGACCTCATCCTCTATCGGCAGCGTTTCGGCCACCGTCTGAGTCGGAGCTGTCTCTGTGTCGGGGATCCCCACGCTTTCGAGGAGCTCTGTGTCGGGGATCACATAGATCTCGTCTCCATCACCGTTTGTGATCTTCTCGAAATCGTTGACCTCTTGAACTGAATAGAGCCCCATGCAGATCCTTGCATCGAAGATCCTGCAGTTCTTGAGAAAACAGCGCCAGTAACACATCTCTTCCGGATACCAAACCCAGTTATTTTTCTTGGCGAGACCGGCTCGAGCAGCGTCGACCATCGTGAACGTGTCGATGTGGTTTGGGATAGTCTTATCTGTAATGGAATAGAACTCGAGCTTACATCCTGCTGGAGTCTTTTCGTGGATCTTCCACCGGACTCCAAGGTTCATGGCAATGGCCGCATAGAGCTTGGCCTCGATCGCCAGTTTGATTCCATCCTGAGTCTTGATGGGGTGTATCACCTGGCAAGCGCTGACCGTATGGATCCCGAGCTCCCGGCCTTTCTCAATGACCATCGAAGCCTTGGCCGGTGTATCCAGTCCAACAAAGAACTCGGACTCTGCAGCATACTTCGATACGATCGCCAGGTCCTGGACCGTCTTTATAATAGACTCGATGAGTGCCGGCTGCAGCTTTACAGTTGCTGCTTTGGTTTTCTCTTTTTCTTGGGTCCGTCTGATCATGCCGGCATTAGTAGTTCTCCTACTGCTGCCGGCTTTATCTTTCTTGCTTGTTGGCATGGAGCCTCCTGGTATGCGCGAGGGGGGCCAGCCTGATGGGATTGGGGTGGGAGGTTGGAGGATGGTATAAATTCGCCTCCCGACTGCCCCCCTGTGCGCTTTGATTTAAAGATGTGAGAGTAGTCGCTGCTGCAGCAGGTTCGCTGCCTCCAGGACGTTAGTTATATCCCTGGTTTTATCTATCCAGTTGGGAATGTGGTGTGGACTCTCTGCTCGGTCCGGCTCGTCCCCTTTCTTTTCGCCGCCGAGAGAGGGATGGTTAATCAGCTTGTCGTTGAGAGCGTGCTGAGCCTCAAAGATTTGTTGAGCGAGGCCTCTACATACGGCAAGGGCCTTATAAAGAGTCTCTGATTTCAACGTGTCGGTTCCAGACGTCGCTGCGACCTGACCTCTGCTGACTGGCTGGTCACTCTCTAGGAATTTAGATTCAGGTTCATTGTTTGTACACATTAGATCTCCTCCGCTTGGCTTAGGGGAGGAGAGAAGAGCGCTTCAACCGTGGAGTCCAGCGCTGTCGATATTGTCAGCGCATCGTAGACATTGGGTTTGAAATGACCATTGATGATCTTACTTAGATAGTCGCGCCGGATCGCTGTCAGTCCTGACAACCATTCTTGTGTCTCTCCGAGATCCCTGAGCCTTGCTTTAATTTGATTTTTGTAAGGCATGAGAGATAAGTAACAAAAGCGTGATAGATATGTCAAGTCTTTTTTTTATTTGTGTAAGATTAAGCATAAAAAAGGGGGGGGCTAAATAGAAAAAAGGGGAGACCGTATAGCCCCCCCCTCGTGTGACGGATCTGTCTTAAGCCGGAGTGAACCTGACCGGCTTCACCTGGGCACACTTGGATTCTTTGTCCTTTGATGATGGGTCTAGTTTCTTGAGAGAATCCCTGTCGTATGTGCCCATGTACCTGAAGATCTTCGACATCCTGTAACAGCATCGACTACAGTGGCCTTGAATCACTACCTTTGTGTCAGATGTGACAAGATCGTCGACAATGAAATATTTAGTGCATGTGTGCTTGTGAATATCCATCAGTCTGTCACTTCCTGGTACTTGATAAAAGACCTCTTGGCCATCCAGTCCAGGATCTGTTCTTCCGTGATCTTGAGCTCGAGTCCACAGTTCTCAAGGAAGTCGGCGTTGAATTTTTTGTACACTGCCGAGTTGATGTCCTCGGTTCCAAAGAGGTCTGCCAGGATGGAGTGGGCCAGGCTGTCCGGACCTGAACCGGCATACCCCCAGGCGAAGCCGACGGCCTCATCCTTCCACACCTGGCGCAAGGGATAGGGCTTCTGATCCCCCTGCTGCCTCAAGACAAACACCAATTGATTTCCGTACCTTTCGTCTCTGTGTCCTTTGTATGCTTTCATATTTACCGCCTCCTTTGCGGTTTAAGTGCGGCATGCGCCAGCCCCTAAGGCGATCTATGGAAGAACATCGCAAGCCTGCTTCGATCACCAACCAACGCATACCGCAAAGAACATACAAGGCCGGGAAACTCCGGCCAGGTTTTACCCCACATCGTGGGGTAATTTTAATTCTTCCACCTCTACGATTTCAAGAGTGTGGTCAACCAAATCACCATCCATAGATATCGAGTAATCTTCTTCGAGGATTTTGATGGCCTCCTCTTTTGTCTCGGCATCGATGGCAATCGATTTTGTAATCTTCCAACACACGTTGAATGTTGTCACGAGTCCTCCTTTGTATCCATGGCCTGGATGTAGTCACCGATGATTGAGTCTACACGCTCGAATGCCTGATTGTAACCCCTTATCCATTGAGGCGTTTTCCCTGACTGGTCAGCGCCCAGACTGCATCCGAGAAAGCCAGCGATGTAATCTTTAATTAATTGACGAATGTTGTTTACGTCTTCGATGTTAATCACCTCCTTTCTGTTGAGTCGGGGACTGACCGAAGCCAGCCCCCTTTAAGATGTGCAGTATTTCCCACATAGGTAGACCCCTTGCCGGGGTTAGGTCGTCCGTCTATGGGCCTCTCTGTGCTGCTGATTTTCTCTATCCCTCCCAAATTCCCACAAAGGCCCAAGTTCCATTGACATTCTTAGCGCAAGGGTGGGACTCATCGAGCCCCTCATTGTCATAATCGAGGACCTTAACTCTGAATCCCTCGGGAATTCCTTTGACATCCTGGACGAGTCCACTGGAAACGATAACTGTAATTGTCTTCATGATCTTCTTCCGGCAGGGGGTAAGTCAATGTCCTTGATCTTCCATGCTTTCATGGGCCCAAGAGCTTCAATCTCACCTTGGGAAAATGAGCCCCACTCATCCTCAAAACCCTGGACGAATCCAAACCAGATTTGATCATCCTTAATCACTCCACCATTAATGACGCTGTCTTGAGTGTATGAGCGTTCAGTGCCAAACCAAAACCATCCGGAGAAACTTTCCCAGCCAGCCAGTACTTTTTTCCCTCCGATGTACAGGCCATCTTCCCTTGTTTCAAGTGTGTTAGGCATCATGATCACCGCTGAGTTCAGCACACAAGAGCCCTGCATTCTTAAAGGTCTCTCTAATCAACGACTCATAGTCTGCCATCAAGCCAGAGTCAGCAAAGGAAAAGGACTGATCTCCCGGGCCAACGATTACATGATCAAGCGTGCGTATCTGAGCAAGGATGAGAAGCCCGATCAAGTCACGTGTGATCTGCTTATCACTTTCAGATGGTGCCGGATCACCAGAGGGGTGATTGTGTGCAAAGATAACAGAGCTTGCGTTGTAGAGTATGGCAGATTTAAGGACCTCACGAGGCCAGACAGCGGCGCCGTCAATCGTGCCAACGGAGACAACCTCACGAGACATGATCACGTTCTTTGCGTTAAGATGCAAGACTACAAATGTTTCCCGGTCCGCACACCGAATATCTTTGACCACATCCAGCACAGCTTTTGAGTTGATCAACTTAACTGGAGAGGTGATCTGTTTAAGTTCCATGATGCGCATGGGCACCGATGGAATACCCTGAAAAAGTACACGTGTTGACGTGTCACGTCGTGACGTGTCAGACTTTTCCACCTGTTTTTTAATCATTTGATTAACTCCTTTGATAGATTTTAAAGGCATGTGTCGCAACCTTCATTTACATACTACACCCGAAAACCAGGCTGTCAATACCTCCAAGATGTGGCACCGCACCAGCTGGCAGCCACGCAAGATAGAGTGGAATTCAGGACAGGCACGAGGCCAACCGGCAACGATCACCGGCTGCCGGATCACAGCGCAACCGGCATGCCCCAAGATCAAGGAACAATCCCCCGAATCCAGGGAAAACAAAAGCCCTCAGCTTCCACCACAGCCACGAACGAGAGGGACCCAAGCCCACGCCATGGCGGATATCACACCATCCCCCACGCACGCGCGCGTTATCCAGGACAAAGACTATTCAGGACATAAGAAGTACTATGAAGCAGGGATAAGAGTATTCAATACTATGGAGAGAAGGAAAGGAGGTTTTCTTCTTAAGAAGAGGAGTAAGAGTCTTAAGGAGAGGGAGGAGCGTCTAAGCGCTCGGGGATCAGTCCATAATGATCCCTTGAGCGTGATGATATCCACTCTTTACAAAGTAAAGAGGCAGAAGTGCATGAAAACAATGCACTTCCGTGTCGCATAAGTGTTATTATGTCAACTAATCTGGGGCGCCGGCACCGAGCCGGGAAAATCCGCACCGGACTGGCCCCCCTGGGGTGTATGGGGAAGTCTCTCACTTGAAGAGGGGCATGTGGGGCTTTTTAAATCGCCCCCCCCTCTTTATATACATTACATACTCCTACTTCAAAATAAATTTTCTACAATATAGAGATCTCCATTCTCAAAAAAAATCTTTTCTTCAGCTCCCTCTTCCCAAAACTTTTTTTTCTTCTATCTTTGATTCAGGTAAGCAGCCAAAGCAACTTGGTACGAAAAACATTTGGGTGGCCATTCTAAAAACACTCCAGCATTGGCCATTGTTTTCGTCACGTCGACGCCCCAGGCTTCTGGGACGGAGTTTATAACGAAGTGTTCCTCTTTAAATGCCTTAATAAATTCTTCTATTTCTTCTTTTAGTCTTTTTCTGGCTTTGCCTTGCCAGTAAAGGCAGCATTCTGCTTGACGGTCTGACCATTCCGGGTGTAATTTCTTCATTCGTCTGACATGGTTCCCGAATGGGAAAGCAGTATATATTGCAAAAACTGGCCGATCTAAATCTCGGGCTTTGTCAAACCTCTCTATATTTGGTGGACAGCCTGTTTTTTTTGCAAAATTTGGACAACCATGTTTGTGATTATAATATTCCCTGATGCACAAATTCCCATGAACACTAGACATCATTACTGGATTAACCTTAATGATCATTTTAGCTCCACATTCTCAAAAAAAATATTCTTCTCCCTCCCTCTTCCCAAAACTTTTTTTACCATTTTCTATATGCCCGGCGCTCTTCATTGGAATAATAACTTTCATCTTCTTCTCTGTGGTTGTCAGTATATACTCCAGTTCTTTTGCATTTTGGACATTTTACTGTAATTTCGTCCCAGTAAGTTCCCAGCCTCCCACCACTATCCGAACATTCAGAATGTCCTTTGGGTTCTACCTTTATTCTATCAGCTTTTATTTGACATTTTTCACAAAAAGCATCCTTGCTCAAAATTGCTTCACGTTCACGGATGGTTCCACCCCACCCCTCTCTTTTCCTAAAAAACCCTGCAACGCAATAACTACCCATTTCTTCCCCCCTCTTCTAAAAAAGTTCGAAACCAATTCCTAACTTTTTCAATTTTCTCTTCCGAATACGGATCTCGATTTCGACTGCTTTTGTTGCTGTGATTTTTCCACCCATTGTTTTGAATTCTTTGAGGACGAATTCAAGTTCTTTAAGTGTCGCTCTTTTAATGCGAGTCTTGAAGTTCATGTCGTGGGCAGGAGTAAAGAGCATCCAGTTTATATTGTCTGAATATGGCTTATGAAATCCGGTCATAGTTTCTCCTTTTTCCATTTTCTGATGTTTTTTAGTTCTTTTTCGAGATCTTCAAAATAAAGGGTTTGGCCTAATTTGTCGTAATTTGTCATAAGCCAAATGCCATGGTAATTAAGCCACTTGAGGAAGAGGATTAGGGAGGCATAGATTAATCCTCTGAACGCTTTGCTTTTTCCGATTCCTCTGGCTGAATTAACCCAGATCAGGGCGAGGTCGTGGGCGTGTCGATTTGACATTAAGATACTCATGGTTTCTCCCTCCTTATTCTCCGTTGGTAAAATCTTTATATCCTGGAGACTTCCGGCACTTTGGACACCAATGTAACGAGCTGTTCTGCCAGTTTTTAAGTTTGAATTCTTTTTTGCATTTACTACACTTTCCCTCTCTGATTGATTTTTGTTTTTTGGGCTTAATCTTGGATCGGTTTATTCTGACTGCACAGGCTGGACATAAGCCAGTTTTTCTTTGTCCTGATATCGGTTTTCCGCATTCGGAGCATTTTTGCTTTTTCTCTTTTTGTTGTACCGTTTTAGGTTCTTTTATTTCAGGTAATTTCCCTGGAGGTGGATAGATTACGTCTTCGTTTGAGAGTGGGTCCTGACACCCAACGTTAATACACCCTATTTCAATTGGTGTTATTCCTTTGCGATATGATGTGCAGATCTCTACGATCATTGGGATCCAGTAGAGAAATTGGAAATGCCAATCACCTTTGAATTTTTCATGTTCAATCATAAGTTCCAGGGCGGTTGAAATTTCGTCAATGAAGTCATTTTCGTTGGGCGCGGTTGTAGCTATAGACATATGAGCCCCTTCTTTAAAAAGTTTAATCATTGTTTTTTCTCCCTCATAATATTTTCTTAAGTAGTTTTTTCATTCCGATAAAGATGAAGTTTTCTCCTTTGAGGACTTTGATTTCCAGCTCTCTGGCTGGGCTTATTTCCGAGATCCTTTCAAAATTATAGGCGATTCTCTCTTCCAGGAACTTGATATAATTTTTTATCGTGCCAGGCCGGTCGAGTATTTTGTCCAGGATAATCTCCCGGGCAAGATGTGAAACCGGCTTA
>SDBU01000916.1_pt1 | contig 43039 bp, 72 predicted proteins | sample 2277071 | NCBI WGS metagenome assembly SDBU01 (sample SAMN10397929, study PRJNA504765) | marine sediment metagenome | isolation source: marine sediment core GS08_GC12, 126 cmbsf | place: Arctic Ocean: Gakkel Ridge, Loki's castle | collected 2008
TTACAAATATGCATCCATTAAGACCCGCAACAGGTGGGAAAGGGCGGTTCGGTCTCGCAAGTCACAGTTGTCGTAATTAATAAGTGGAAAACTCCACTTTAATTAGAGGATAAGGTAATTCTTTTTTTTGAGGAGGTGTGTAGTGATAGAAGTAACTTTGATTTCGAACAATGGTGCAGGTCTCCCTTGTCGTACTCCTGTGGTCGAGGGTACTACTTTGGCGAAGTTCTTAGATGTTGCTTTTGAAGAAGACCCAGATAATTTTACGATTCGGGTCAGGGCTAACGGAACATCAGTAGAAGCCCACCAAGATTATGTGCTTCAGGATGGAGATCGTGTAAGTCTAGCGCCTAATAAGATTGACGGTTCTAATTTATCATAGAGTAGTTAATGTTACATAAGTAACATATGGTAGATACGGGTAAGGGAATAAATCCCCTACCAATTTTTAATTGAGAGGAATATGAAATGAGAGGTCCAGGAACAAGTGCGGAACAGATTAGAGTACTAAGAGGTAAGTTGGGCGCAGATGGAGTAGAAAAAGCAAAGTCTATTGTCTCAAGCAACAAACCTGATGTGATTACACTAGCATACAGGCTAATGAGGTCTAATATTACGGATAATAAGCTACCTAAGGCAGTCGCTAAACTACTAGAGAAAATGCCAGATAAGGAAGCTGCTGAAATCCGTAGCCAATTGGTAAAAGCCAGCATCAGACCTGTATAATAATCGCCATTTACCAACAAAATATGGGGGAGGAAACTCCCCCATCTTTTCTTTTCAGTCGGGTGAGTTTATTATGAATGATAAGCTGGTACGGCGAACTGCTTTAAAATATCATTATTGGTTAATAGAAGCTAATAAACCACATATCGACAAATACACCTTATTGGCCAAAGTAAATGCCGCCATTGTCAAATCTGAAGAAATGATGAGATGGAGCCGTAGGTTTATACGTGTATTCGATCAACGTATCCAAATAAATAAATGGGAACCTAAAGTAGAACACAAAGGTATCATCAATTCTAGTGTCTACGAAAAAATCGCAACAAAAATGATACCAGACTTGGGCAAGGATGCCATTCAAAACATCGAGTATGCAACCAATATGCTTAAAGCTGTTGCTAAACCGAATGAAATAACACCATTATCTATGAAGGAATCTATAGAGGAAATAAAGATAATAAACGATGCGTGGGAGGTTGAATTCCGAGGCAATAGACTCTCAGTCTTGATAAAAGATGTCACCCTTTCCGATGGTAACGAGGAGGTCGACCTTGGCTCTTTTATTGCAAGTTTATCTCTCACAGACCCAATTAAGGGATTAGCAATAATTTCACTTGATGAAACAGAATCTAATGGGGGTTACTACCATCCTCATGTAAAAAACGAAAAACTTTGCACTGGAGATGGCAAAGATGCAATGATCGATGCACTGTCTCAAGGCAGATTAGAAGATTATTTCAGGATCGTGGAAACCATTATTCGGACATACAACGAAACTAGTCCCCATGAAGAACTCAATGAGTGGTATGGCCCGGATCACGAAGATGAATTCTTTTGTCTATCATGTGAAGACTGGCGTAGTGATGACATGCAGGTTTATTGTGAGAAATGCGACACCATCAACTGTGATGTGTGTATAGAAAATTGTGGTGGAGGTATCTGTGAAGAATGCAATAAATACTGTTGTGAAAATTGCGCCGCTATATGCAGGGAATGTAATGGCTTAATTTGTAATGACTGTGCAGATGAATGTGAACAATGCAACCACGATATATGTTCAGAATGTCGTAGTACATGCGCAAATTGTGATATCACAATGTGTGATAGTTGTTCAACTACCTGTGGTTGTTGCTCAAATAATTATTGTGAAGAATGCATTGATGAAGATAAATGCTGTAATGACTGCACCGCAACAATCTGTGAACAATGCACCTCAACTTGCGAAGGATGCGACAAAACTATTTGCGATGACTGTAAGGATAACGAATGTGAATACTGCGGAGTCAAAATGTGTGAAGATTGTAAAGAGGAACACAATTGTGTATTGGCTGTAATCGATAATTAAGGAATTAAAAATGAACAAAACTAGGGGTTTTATGAAGCCGAGAACGACTTTTGGGGATGAGCTGCGATTTACACCATATGCATGGAGTAAACTTTTGTATATGCAGGCCGCTGGTGACACTGAAGTCGCTGGATATTGCGTAACTGCTACCGAAGACCCTTTGTTAGTCACAGATTTTATCTTGATAAAGCAACAATGCACCAGTGTGACATTTGACCTAGATACTAATGACGTAGTAGAATATACTGAACGAATGATAGATGCAGAGATACCCCCATGGGCTTGTATGAACATTCTTGCGCACACTCATCCTGGCTGTTCACCATCACCAAGCACCGACGACGAAGACAACTTTAAGAGAGCATTCTCCCATCCTGATTGGGCAATCATGTTCATCGTCGCAGAGGATGGCTCAACATACTGCCGTCTCAAAATTAACACAGCCCCAGGCGTAGAAAAGTTATTGAAAGTCGGTGTTGATTTTAGTCAAAATTTCAGTGCCTCAAACCATCTATCATGGAATGAAGAGTATGAAGCCAAGATCACTAAGACAAAGTTCCGCATGACAGGAAAGGGAAAGGCAGTGGATGATACACATGCCTATCTCCTCTCTAATATGGCAGATGAATACGATAGATGGGTTGAGGATAACGAAGATATTGAGGGTATGGATTACCACTGGAACAGTAGTGGTGAAGTTATGTGTTGGAGGGGAGGAGATGAAGGTATCTGGTATGCATATGATCCTGATCAACAAAAATGGTACAAAGATGACGAGGAAATAGATCCACCAGAAAAACTATGGGCCAAGAAAATGGTTGTATGGGCTTATGAAAATATAGAAGAAGTGGAAAATTCATTATGAGTCAAATAATCTCAAATAGATACATCAGACAGAGAGAATTAATACCACCAGAAAAGTTGCTAGAGACCAGGGTTACCATCGTTGGGGTTGGAGCTATTGGTAGACAAGTTGCTCTGCAACTAAGCGCAGTCGGAGTACCAAAAATAACTCTCGTAGATTTTGACATAGTTTGCCCGGAAAATTTGGCGGCTCAGGGCTTCTATGAAAGCGATCTCAAACGCTACAAAGTAGATGCCGTAGCGGATGTCTGTAGGGCAATCAATTCAGAGATAGACATAACCACTGCAAGCAACAAATTTAGATCAATCGAGTTTACTGGCGGTGTGTTATTTTGTTGCGCTGATGGAATAGAAACAAAAAGTTCCATATTCAATGCTGTAAAGGGACGATCTGATCTGTTTATTGACGGGCGAATGTCGGCAGAGTATCTACGAGTTCTCAATGTCTATGATGATGCATCCAGAGATTATTATCTAACAACAGTCTTCACAGCAGCAGAATCTTTCCAAGGATCGTGCACGGGTAAAAGTACTATATATTGCTCAAATATCACGGCAGGAATGATGGTAGCCCAATTCGCCAAATGGCTAAGAGGTTGTGATCTGGACAAAGATATTGACATGAACCTGTTGACGAATGAGATGGGGACAAAATAATGGGATTAGATCGACGTAAAACTTTTACATATCACGAGGTAACAGTTGTACCCCAAAATGGGGCTTCAAGATACTTTACCAAACAGCTATGATCGGATCGGCTATGCAGGATTATAGGACTATCGTCAAACGGTGCCACCGATACGCCCTAATCGGACACGCCAACCGCCGGTGGTACCGTATAGCTCGCGAGGTTATCAGACGTTGGGCAAGGCACAAGCGGGTCAAGTATACCGTTCTAGGAGAATACGATTATGTTGGTTAAAGACTTCAGAATTGACGATTACGCACACGCCAAGACGTTACTGTATCCCAAGACGACCCAAGCAGTGTGCCTGGATACCCGTCTAGAACTAGACGAAGCTGGACAAATATGGCTACGATTCCACACCAGCCGGATCGTATGCTGGACATCGGACGGGGGCATATTCTTGTACTCGCGGGGATACAAGACAACAACAATCAAGGGCCAGTTGAATCGGTGCTGCCCCCCCGGTGTGAGCGTTTGGCAACGTAAGTTTGAATGGTTCGTAGGCAACCACAGCGATCCGATCGGCGTACTATTCACTGAGGGAATCGACGTCAGCAAACTAGGAAAGGACTGATAACATGCCAGTGGACAAACGAACGATGTGGCATCTGTGCGAAGTACTGGAATGGGCAAAGGGTAACAGGGGTAGGCAGGACATCAACCCGTATGGTGTGCCTGAAGTGAAAGCAGCGTTACGGCATGTTGCCAAGCTGCAAGGCGTGGCTGACTACCTGGATGCACGTACGGCCAGAGCGTTTGCCGATGGACCTAACTCACCCCCCCGTCCGGCGGCTGGCGTACTAACATCGGAAGAATCTGATAGGTGGGAATCCGATCAGTTAGGCCAGCCACCTCTAGAATGTCCAACCTGCAGGGCAGAGCATCCAGTATGCCACAATGAAGATTGCGACCGTCCGACAAGGTGCCCTCCAGATGAAATAGGGGAACCCTTTACGCTGTGTGACGCGTGTGATACAGGGGGGGTGACTGACGATGAGTGACACGGAAACTGCGTTATTGAACTATGGGCGGGACGGGGAAGTGACGCTAGTTCGTAAACCGGTACCCCTTCATGGTAGGTTTGCTGCGGCTATTATTCGTGGTGACAGTGTTATCCTGGCTAATATGTCTGGCGCAGTTAGTGAAATTGAAACATTTCTACGAAAGGCACAGAATAACTAGGAGTCTAATGTGAAAAAGAAAATCTATATCCTAATAGGGCCACAAGGATCAGGTAAAACCCACTGGGCGAAAAATATCCTGCTTGCACATGATAAAACTGGAATTGTCAGAATATCGCAAGACGAACAAGGTAGGGATGGGCATCGTCGCGAATTCCAGAAGTGTATCAATTCTGGGATATCTGTGGTTATCGATAGGATGAATTTCAACCGTGAGCAAAGAAATAGATACGTGCAAAAGGCGCGTTATAATGGATATTATGTAACTTTTGTTTGGTTTAATATTGGTAAAGACACCTGCATTCGTCGTCTGGCAACCCGCAAGGGTCACCCAACTATTGCACAGGATGATGATCACAACACCATAGTAGAATTCTACTTCAAAGAATTTGAGTCACCTTGCAGTGATGAGTATGATGAGATGTTGACTATCGGGGAAAAGGGTCGACTTCAAACATTAGACCTGCACAACCGTTGTTTCGGCAAGCGTGTCATCGTCGTTGGAGATATCCATGGGTGCTACGACAAATTCATAGAATTGCTTGATAAATGTGAATATCTTACAGGAGATATTGTAGTAGCAACTGGCGATCTGGTAGATCGTGGACCAAAAATTAGGGAAACTCTTTTGTGGTTCCGAAATACGCCTGGAGCATATTGTGTTGAGGGTAATCATGAAAATAAGCTTAGAAGATATTTGAATGGAAATCCTGTAACTATCTCCAATGGATTAGATCTAACCATTTCTCAGTGCAGCGACTTTGATCCAGTAGAATGGGGATCATGGCTTAAATCTCTTCCCCACATAATACGATTGCAGGACGTTAATATGACGCCCCACTATGTGGTCCATGCAGGAATTGATGGAAGAAAATGGATGGACCAACAACGAATAGAAACCTGCCTGTATGCCAGAAACCTTGACGGCGTAGACTTCTTCGATGAAAGTGGTATCCCTTGGTGGAAAACACTAGATGAGAGCTATGTTATTATGAGTGGTCATATTATCAGCGAAAATCCACGACCATGCAAATCTGCTTATTGTCTTGATGGTGGAGCTTATATGGGTGGAAAACTGCGAGCATTGATAATCAGCAACGATGAATACAATCTCGTTGAGGTAGGTTGTTCTTTAGAGTAATGTGATAAAGATATATCTCGTGATATGTCTAGTCCTAAGGTTCTTGTTTAAGGGATAGAGATATGAATATTTTTTCGATCTTTAGAAAGAAGGCAGAGAAGAAAACAGAGGGAACGGCACTCATAGACGACGTAATAGGTCGTTTTGAGACTATGATAGATGAGTTGGATTGTGGTGTTGGTGACTGCGTAGGAGAAAGATTGGTAATCGAGGATGAGATAAAATCACTAAATCAGAGGAATGTTATCTTGGATTCGTCTATCAAGAGAGCAAAGGCTATTTCTAGTAATCTGAAAAAGCTCATAGGGGAATAGCCCATGCGTCTGAAATGGATCATTAATGAATACGAGCCACATTCTGCCAAAGTCATAAATGACTTAGAATCCCGTCACGGTAATACATGTTTAATGGGTAGGCCCCGTTCGAATGACTCATTTTCGGTCAACGAACTAGAAGGAATGAACGTGGTTGGTATTTACATGGAGATGCTAGACGAAGAATTGAGACATAATCCCAACTGTCCTGAATGCAAAGGAACGGGTTTAGTTACACTTTTTACGTCTAGCTCTCCATGTAGATGCCTCAATAAATGTTCGGAACCTAAGATCAGTTGATAAGAAAGAAACATTGGAAAAAATGGATAAAAAACACGAAACAATCAAAGAGTTCCATGAAATTTTCTGCGATATAAAGGAGTCATTAGAAGAAACTAGAGTCATCGTGAAATACTTAATGTTCGATCTAGAAGCTACCCGTCGTGAGCAAAATGAGCTTCGTATAGCACTGGAGAACAGGGAATGATTAAGGAAGGCAGCACTGTCGTGCTTCGTACAAAATATGCTGTTTATTGTACCTGCAAAATTCTCAATATGAGTAAGAGTAGCCTCACAATAACATACTGCGCAGGTACGAAAAGGGATAATGAAACTGGAGAGATATTAGAGAAGCATATAACAGAGACAATTTCTCTCAAAGAAGTTGTCAAGATGTCTGAGAGAAACTAATGGCAATTCCAAAGAGTGAGTATAGAGAAGAAAATAACATTCAATTCGTAACAAATGAGTTAATTGAAAAGCACCACAAGCAAAAGGAGGTAGAGGCGTTTGGCCTATGGTTCTCTGGCCAAACTGGTATGATAGCATCTGACGGTTCTCTTGGAATATATGTTCATGATTATGAAAGGTGGGTTGAGCAAGGAAGACTAACTGAACAACTTTCTCATGACTGGGATTAAAAGGGAGAATGACAATGACATTATATCTAATAAAATACCAGACTCGCCGTGAGGAGGGGATATCAATATTACAAGGAGATTGGCAAGACAAAGAAATGACTATAGTAGCTGATGATGATGCAAGAGATGCTGTCGAAGTGGCTGTTAACGTTGCTACGAATTGCGACTTTCGCTTAAAAGGAATTGAAGTATGTGGACAAGTGGATGCTATTATGGTCAGAATAAATCCCTTAGTCCGGGAATATCAAAATACCACTGGGAAGTCCACCAAAGTATCCTAATTAATAGTTCTCACTCATCATCCATTAGATGATCAACAACACTAGACTTAATTTCTATGCTAGCTGGTTTGTCCCCTAATTGTTCAATTCTTAAGCCACAGTGTAATTCCCAATTACTCTTGCCAGTTGTAGTAACAGAACAACCTACATTTCCGGCAAAAAGGAATACAGTAAAAAGTAATGCCACAATTTTTTTTCTCATAAGATATCCTCCATATGTTTATACACCAAAATTCAGTAAAAAATTTTCTATAATTAATAGTATAAATATCTGGTTTCAACGTATAATGAAGTATGATAGGTCGATTATGTAAAATTGGCCATGGTTTTTAAGAATGGGAGTACTGATATGACAGAAACAGAAGTACAAGAACTAGGACGAGACGAGAGTGAGGTTCGGAATGACCCAGCATTCGGTATACTTGAGGTCAACCTAGCTAACGGCGAAACAACAATAGTAATTCAGAAAGGAATTGTTGGCGCAATGGCCAATCAACTGAAGACAACCAGTAGTCGAAGAAAGGGCTCAACCATTCTTCGTAAGCTTGGCTATATGCTGGCCAATTGTGGTGATTTGCAATATGGGGGAGACATAGGAGACACCGACGTAGATCCTGGCATAGTAACAAACCACTCAGAAGGGTAGAAACAATCAGTAGGCATATTATGGGGTCGGGTCGTGAGGCCCGGCCCTTTCTTTTAAAGTAAAATTATGAAAAAAATATTATCCGCACACATTGCTGTATTTAATCTAGCGAAATAAGACGAACATAGGGCGAACGCCGGATTTATCAAACGATTTAGTCAAGAAATTTTTGATAAGGAAATTTTGCCGATTCATAATATCGGTATCATGTCAATTTTCGATAATCCACCCAACCTATGGACTCTGTGGTATGCAGAAATAGTCGCGTTTCTAGTCAACGAGCAAAGAGGAAACGATGAACCAATGTGATTTTCCCAGATGTAGGGGTTATGATTACTTGATATATCTAGGCAAACCCATCTGTCAAAAACACTGGGAACAAATTTGCGAAGCAAATAGCAAGACAGAGAAGCGTCTGTTGAAAAAGATAGGAATGATTAGAGACAATACTGGATCGGTTGTTCCTATAACTACTACTGAAAAAAGTTAGGTTTTATGGAACAAATAACTTGGTTAGACGTATAATAGAATATGGAAAAGAAGCATATCGTAGCCAGGTTAAGACTAATATTGAGTCGAGCAGATGTTGAATCTGATGGGTTGGTCAATCGTAAGGTGTCTACCAAACATAATAGCGAAATTGAGGTTTTGCTTGAGAACGTGGCACTGCTGGTTACCGATCTCAGATTCAGTGTCGAAGCTACAAGAAGAGAACTTTTCGAAGTAAGATCAATCCTGGAAGAGTAATGCAATGTCGTGCTCTTTTTTATAATTCACTTGGTTTAAGGGTATAAGAATATGAACGACTTCAAAGCAGATTTCACGGATTATTGTTGTTCAGGGCATGCACTACTTAATGTTGACACTTTCGAAAAAGATCGAGCTATAGCTGAAATAGCAGATGTCGCTACTACAATAGATAGAGAGATATATATATGGTCGATAGCCAGGGGGTGGACAAATAAAGACGGAGCTGAGATTGCTGGAGTCAAGAACACTGCTCCTATAGAGGATCAGCTACAAGCGATAGTGGGTTTTCCAGATGGTGTCATATGTGTATTGCGTGATTTCGGAGTATATATAAAGCATACAACCTATCCTGGAGACGACGTAGTTATCGGCTGGCTAGACGAACTCAAAAAGATTGTGTCATCAGTTCGACAGACTATTGTTTTTGTAGGACCAGATTTCAGTATCCCCAAGGCGCTGCTTCATGATATCACTAGGATAGAATTCAATCTACCTAATAACGAACAGATAGAAGAACGGATAGAATTTGTATGCAGTGATGTAACCAAGTCTGATGGAACTAAGTTCAAACCCGATAAGGATATTATTCCACAAATTGTAGATGCATGTAGGGGTATGACTTCTCAGCAAACGGTTGACCGAGTATCTCTATCTCTGCGAAAACACAAAGATTTGAACCCGGACGCTGTTCAGACAATAATTAGAGAGAAAGCTGGTATCATTCGTGCATCGGGATTATTAACATATATTGAACCACCGAAAGGTGGGTTAGCTAATGTGGGGGGATATGATGCGTTAAAACAACATATCCTATTAGATAAACCATGCTTTACCCAAGAGGCAAGAGATTTCGGGATAGAATTCCCTAGAGGACTTATGCTTGTAGGAGTACAAGGTTGTGGAAAAACATTATTGTCTCTTGCAATCGCATCTGAGCTAGAATTACCACTGGTTTCTATGGATGTAGGAAATCTTATGTGTAAATTCGTTGGCGAGTCAGAAAGTAATATGAGGGAAGCTCTCAAGATGTTGGAAAGTATCTCTCCTTGTGTCTTGGTTTTAGATGAAATTGAAAAAGGTTTTGGTGGCACCGGAGATACGGACGGTGGAGCATCTCGTAGAGTATTCGGTACATTTATCAAATGGCTAAATGATAGACAGTCTCCAGTATATGTTGTAGCAACTGCAAACCAAGTACAATCACTTCCCCCTGAATTCTGTCGCAAGGGACGTTTCGATGAAATCTATGGGCTAGATTTACCCAGTACATCTGAACGTCAAGAGATATTCCATATTCATTTATCCAAAAGAAATAGAAAACCAAATAGCTTTGATATAAACAAATTTGCTGGGATAAGCCATGGATATACAGGTGCAGACATAGAGCAGGTAGTAAAGTTGAGTCTTAAGATTGCATTCGGAGACGGAAAGAAGTTGAAGCAAAAACATATAGTGAAAGCTATACAGGAAATAGTACCACTTTCTGTAACAGAATCAGATCGCATAAATAAAATCAGAGCATGGTGCTCCAAACATGCTAAGCCTGCAAATCCAGTAGCAAAAAGTTCACCTCCCAAAATGGGTGGTAGAAAAGTTGATCTTAATTAAAGGAGAAAAGTGATGAATACAACAACGGTACAGGAGCCGAAAACGGATCAGGATACTATTAACCTCTTTTCTGTTGGTTGCTTAGTAAATTTAAAAGTTGGCCTATGGTCAGCCCGAAAAATGTTAACCAGAGCTGACCTAGTTAGACTGGGACATGATCCAGACAATCTACCAAAAGAAATAGTAAACCTTGGTAGAAAGCTACTCGTTCCGAAATCAGAAATCCAAGTATTGACCAATATAGAACAGCGGGCTCGTAAGACTCTGGAAAAATGGTCAACTCCATTTGGGATCTGCAACGCCCACTTTGTCCCAGCAAAAATGCTGCCTACAGTAGACCAACAGATAAAGGAACTGCAAAAGGAATTCTTTGAGAGGGTTGATAGTTTTATAGCTAGATTTGATGACCTAACTCAAATGGTTAAGGATTCTTATCCTGATTTCTGGGATAAGTGTCTGAAAGGCAACTACCCCAGTAATCCAAAGGCGTTACGTGAACGCTTTAAATTCGACTGGTATACTTTTAAGATTGCCGGAATGGGATCTATAGAAGAGACCACCGTTGATGAAGTAATCGCCAAACAAAAAATACAAACAGAACGCGAAGGAGAGTTGCGACTACAGATGCAAAATGAAGTCGGTGAATTTGTAGAAGAATACGTTACTTCTATGAGAAGTGAAACCATACGGTTTTGTGATTTGATGACAGCTCGCATAAATGGACAACCATTTGGCGATGAAACAGACAGCAAAAAATTGACTCCTAAATCAATCTCATGTTTCCGAAATTATGTAGATCGTTTTCGACAAATGAACATCTTCGGTGACGATAAGATTGAAAAAATGTTATCCGAATTTAGAGATACATTTCTGGATTCAGGTGTAACTGCACAAGATTTTGAATCAGCTAATATCAAAACCAGTATCTCAAAGTCACTAGAAGCTATAAGGAATAGGGCTGCTGCTGAGGGAGAAAGTTGCTCGAAATTTATAGGGGAGTTAAAAAGAAAAGTTTATCTAGGATAATACCAATGATAAATTTGGTAAAACAAAAATTTGAGAAACTTGCTGTCGTTAGACAAAATGGTAAAGATAATAATAATCATGTTTTATGGTTATGTCTATGTGATTGTGGACAAGAGGTTGTTGTTCAAAGTTCTCATCTCATCACGGGTCACACAAAAAGTTGTGGATGTCTAAAAAGAGAGGGCAACAACACAAAACACAAACATACTTTAAATAACAAACCATCCAAAATATACCAAACATGGGCTAATATTATCCAACGATGTACTAATCCGAATAGTAAAAATTATCACTGTTATGGAGGACGAGGAATTGCGGTTTGTAAACGATGGATAAAATTTGAAAATTTTCTCAAAGATATGGGAGAGAAATCATCTCCCGAACATCAAATTGATCGTATTAATAACGATGGGAATTATTGTAAGTCGAATTGTCGATGGGCTACAAGGAAACAACAAGCAAGAAATAGACGGGATAATCATTTAGAAACACATAATGGCAAAACTCAATGCTTGGTTACTTGGACTGAAGAATTCAATATCCCATATCATATATTATGGAAAAGGATTCATGTATATAAATGGTCTATGGAAAAAGCTTTAACAACACCTATAAAGAGGATAATAAAATGAATGAAAGTCAAGATTTTGTCTCTGTTCTGAAAGATCTTTCCCTAATAGGTATTAGAGATGAAGAAATTGCGGAAAAATTTATGGTTAAGGTATCTACTGTCCGAAAATGGGAGTCTGGCAAAAGAATACCTGGGCCGTTCATCCGTCAGGAAATTCGTAAACTTTTAGATGAGATGTCTAATGAAGTTGTTTTGGGAGATTGCTATCACACTGGCCTTGCATATTCTCTTGCTTACGATGCAGGTGGTAGGATAGAATTGTCTGGAAAGATATTTACAAATCTAGATGTCGATTTCGATGGTGGAGCAATGAATGCATTACAAGATCATAGAAAAAAATTCGTTTCTGGACGTGATGTCCCCCATTTCATTGTCGCCCTAAAGCCTGTTAAGATAATTATGGGCAAAAAAGAAGATAGACCCTATAGGTTGCCATACTCCGATCCATATGGTAACGCAGGCTGTGATTGCTGTGGAACAGATGATCGAATACCTGGAGAAAAACTGTGTCAAGACTGTTTAAAAGAAGATACCTGTTATTCCTGCGGTAGAACATTGGATGACTGCTTATGTGAATTTTGTGATAATTGCGACGAGACATTGGGTGATTGCCTATGTGAACGTTGTGGTTCTTGCGACACTATAATAGATCCTGAGAAACTATGTCCAAATTGCGGATGTGATGATGATTGTCGTGAAAATATAAGTCTCGAAGATCATGAGGTGGTTACTCCACCTCTTAATGCTTTCTATAGAGCAAGACATCTCAAAATACAAGGTAAACTATAATGAAATTACTAAAATGGACCGGCGTTACCGGTAAACATGTCCTTCATCTAAATTCAGAAGAAGCTAAAGATTTAATAGCAATACTATCTGATCAAATATATGAAGAAAAAAGTTCAATTAAAAAACCAACTATGAGACTTGAAAACGGTGGATTTCTACAAATAGAAGTTAAGGAGTAGTTCTCATGAGCAGATATTGTACAGTAGAGACGACGTTCAAAGACAGAGATGCTCTAGTAGCTGCGCTCATGGAAACAAGCGGGTGGACTAGAGAACAAATCGAAACACATGATATACCACAACATCTTTTCGGTTTCAGGGGGAAACAAAGACAAGAGGTGTCCCATGTGATTATCCGTCGTAAATACGTTGGTGAGTTATCTAATGATCTAGGTTTCGTCAAAGGAGAAGATGGCCATTATAAAGCGATTATATCTTCTTATGACTCCAATAGGTATGGATCTAATTGGGTAGATAAATTGACAGCCAACTACGCCTATCATGTGGTTCGTAGAGAACAAGAAGCTCGTGGTAGAAATGTGTCTAGAGAACGTTGTCCCAATGGTCATCAAGTGGTGACTGTAACTGGATACAGATAGGAGAATCGGTTATGGCTAAAACAATAGCAAAAGCTTTCGGTAATGACAAAAGTAGATACAAAGAGACACATAGATTAGGTAGTAAATCCTCTACTGGGCAAGCAAATACTTGGATAACATTCTCCACAACGCATATCAATGCAGATGGTAGTGGACATTTTAAACTAGAGAGAAACGGTGAGATAATCCATTCATATGGTTGGGGACCAGAATGTGATAATTCAGATACAAAGAGCTAAGCGGATATCAAAATACGGAAATGTTAAAAGAGCCAAGGTCAGTGCTGTAGCCTTTACATCCAATGGAAATATTATTGCTTCAGCTCATAATAGAAGAGTTTGTGGTCAACCTGGTAGGTGGACTGAACACGCAGAAGAAGTTTTAATACATAAACTAAATAGAATTAAGGCATGGTGTCGCTTTGATAATATAACAATCCTCGTTGTGAGATTAAATGCAAGAGGGTTGGTCATGGCTAAGCCATGCGAAAAATGCAGTCTGATACTAAAACAATACCCAGTTGCAGTTCTATATACTGATCGAACGGGCGTTGTCTGTCAATTTGAAAAATGTGTGTAAAATTCTAGGAGTAATTTTATTATGAGATTAGTGTGCCCGAGATGCCAAGAAGAAAAAACAGCACGTTGTGTAGAATGTCTTGGTGAATATTTGATAAAAGATCCAGTAGTTTCAGAAGTTGTTGTGATTATAGAAGGAGGAAATGTTCAGGATGCTATCACCAACGATCCAGATATTTCAATAATTATTGTAGATAAAGATAATGAACGTGCTGGAGATACTCCAACAGAAATCCCAGAATGGTGCAAAAGAATTATTAATCAATCTTAGCGGAGATAAAAATATGGCCCTTAAATTTGTTAATGAAGACACTGGAGCTTTGAAAATGGCGGTATTTTGTTTCACCGGAAAGTCTCCAAAGACACGCACAGATATGGAATCTATAGCACTTAAAGCTGGCGCATCTATAACAAAGTCTATAACCAGTAAAACGACTATTTTGGTAATAGCAGACGCAGGTAGTATGTCAACAAAGGCTAGAAAAGCTCGTGACAATGGTATAGATCTGATAAGTCCACAACAATTTTTCGAAATGTGTACCTCTCCTATAGGTACTGGTCATATCTCTATAGAAAAACCAAAACCTACTGAAAAAACAAGGCACTCACTTATCAGACGGGTAGAACTATAAGGAATATTTATGCCGAATAAAACCAATCATGAATTAGCTCATGCCCTAGCTGAGTTCACCACTTTTGTAATAGATAAATATGATACTGATGATCCATCATGTAAAACTCAAATATTAGTAAAAGGAGTTTTCGCAGGATCAAGCTGTGGAAGCTTAGTAGATTATGCAAAGGATAAGCAGTCTTTAGCATATACGTATCTCTCACAAGAAAAGATTGATGCCATTAAAGAAAGAAACAGGAGTGGTAAGGATGGGAAATTGAAATGAAACACAATATCGAATGGCTCATCGCATTATTGAGTAAAAATAGAATAATTCACATGTATGATGGACTCGGTACTTTTATCGCCAAACAAAATGATAAATGGAAAATCTGTGGTAGAGACGACATTACATCCCTGCTTGACAAAAGATTTTTTGAGATAGACGATCTATCTTCAGCATTATTCGCTGCCAAATCTATAAAGAAAAAATTCTTCTGTAGGACAAAATAGAATTGTATATATTGGAGTAGATTAAAATGTCGGTGATACCGAAAAAGTACATTACAGCAACACGACCTGCAAGAGATAAATATGGTCAAATTATCCCTGGTATATGCGTGATATGCGGAGACAAATCAAAAAAAGACAAAATGTCACATATTTGTGATGATACTTCAAGAATTTGTTGGGAACGTGCAATAAGAAAAGGATATATAGTCCCATGCAAAAGTTACAGTTAGAAATAAGACATATAACTCTTCTTAAAACTAGGGGAGCAGATGAAATATCATTTTGCGTCCCAAATGATCAAGTGTTAGATAAAGTATTAGGAAAGTCAGAAGCCCGTGAAAATTTCCCAGAACTTTATTTCGATTTAAAAATCACTAAAGGAAAAGGTGAAGAATTACTGTCTGCCCTCGGTCTTGTCCCTGATGAAATGATAAGAATACCAGAATTCAAATATGAATTTGGAAAATCAGGAGAAAAGACTGATGAGTGAATGGAACATAACGACATATAATGATCGTAAACTGTGTTTCAACGACATCTTGCTCGTCCCGCAATACTCTGAGCTTGGTTCACGGAAGATACCCGACTTAACAACTAAGTTAGGATGGTTAAAACTAAAGTCACCCCTTATATCCGCCGCAATGGACTCCATTACAGGACAATATATGTTGTATGCCATGGATAAAATGGGCGGACTAGGTATTTTATCACGTTATATTAATGTGCCGGAAAAGGAAGAACTAGAAAAACAAATACAAGAAATTCAGTGGGCAAAAAATAAGGGTGCCAATAATGTTGGGTGTGCTATAGGAATAAAGGGTGATATAAAAACTAAGGCCGAATCTCTTTTAGAGGTCGGATGTAATGTGCTCTGTTTAGATGTTGCCCATGGTGATCACAAAAAGATGTATGAAGCTATAGATATATTAGTCGACTTACAAGAGATGTATGGCTTCATACTGATGGCTGGTAATGTGTGTACCCCGGAAGCGGCAAGTAGATTTGCAGATCACGGAGTAGAAGCAATCAAAGTGGGTATCGGCCCTGGAGCTGCTTGTACGACAAGAATAGTAACTGGATTCGGATACCCCCAATTGGCAGCAATTCAAGAAACTTATGAATCTATCAGACATAATAACATGGGTGTGTCAATTATAGCAGACGGAGGATTACGAGAAAGTGGTGATATGGTTAAAGCATTGTGGGCCGGCGCTGATGCGTGTATGATAGGATATATGTTAGCTGGAACCAGTGCAACTCCTGGGACAGAGGGAGAAAAAGTATACAGGGGGATGAGTAGTCGCACAGCGTCTGGTAGGTCAGATATTGCCCCTGAAGGTATTGATATAAAAGTAAAATACAGTGGAAAAACAGAAAAGGTTGTAGAAGAATACCTTAAAGGAATTAGATCCGGATTAGCGATGGGTGGAGCAAACAACCTAGATGAACTAAGAAAGAATGTTACTCATGTAATTGTCACCCCCTTATCTAGGGAAGAAACATTACCTCGTAATTCATAGGATGTAGTTATGATAAAAGTCGTATTGGGTATTGATCCTTCTGGTAATATCCATTGCCTTTATACGGAAGAGATTGACCTTTTTTCCATAGGAAAAGTAACTAATGTCCGTAAGGCGAGCAATGTGGAATTTAATGAACCAAAGCAAATGTGGGAAGTTTCATCACTTGATGGAGAAGTCTTACACACGAACAGGAACAGAGGGGCGGCAATAGAATGGGAAATAGAGGCGTTTTCACCTGGGGGCGTACATTGTAATGAAAATTAGACAAGCTATACGCGACGAAATAGATATTGATTGTAAATTTATGTATCAAAAGAATCCTGATAATTGTGTATCTGTCGCTCCAATAGTTACTATAATAGGTTTTGTTCCATACTTTGTTGGTGACTCAGAAGATCACACCGCATGGTTAGCTAGAATGCCAGATGGACAAATCATCCTTGGTATGGATAGACAACTTTTTGTAAAAATGTAATGTCGAAATAACTGATTAAGTAATCTTATTACAATTAACTGGAAATTTGTTGCTGTGATATTGGAATAGATAATGGGTCTTGATAAAAGTATTGAGATAGCGAAACAGTTTACTAAATTTATGGATCACATTAGAGAAGTAGCAAAAAGAGATTGTTGGCCAGATAAAGATGATTTTTGTCCAGTGGAATTTTCTGGTGGAAATTTTGATGATGCCTACGATGGTGGGAAAGAAGCTGGGGAAATTATATTCGCAAGACATCTGCTAACATTAATTGGAGAAAAATAATGCCACGTAAATCAAAAAATGAAAAACCGTCATATGGTATTTATCGTGTAAAAATTGAGCCATGCCCTTGGTGTAAAAAAGAGGCAAAAGCTTATTTAGAAGGCTCATATAGTGAAGGATGGACATCTTTTGTGTCGTGCTCTAATATCTCAGAATGTGACGCTCGTGGGCCAGTTAAAACAACTTGTGGAGGATTAAAAGGAGGAAACGATGAATATGTGGTAGAAACACACGCTATAGAAGCATGGAACACAGTCGCAGGAGAAATAAAATGACATGGTCGTTTGATCAAATAGATAGTCTCTTTGAGAAAATGAGACATGACGAGAAAGTAGCAAGAGATACGTGGAATAAAGAATTTCCGCCAAACATAGAAGTCTATGTAGATGATAGAGCTGAAACAGGATTGGAAAAACCAACACAATATGGCGTATGGAAAGTTGATGATGGTTTTTATATGATACCAAAATCAAAAAATGGCTATCATCCAGAAAGAAGAATATCTATTCCCAATGAAGTAGCAGAAGCAATAAGGGGTTTACGGTGAGACAACAAAAGAGGGTGATCATTGACATAGATAAAAAGGGTAATTGTTCCATAGAGGGAGAAGGGTTTCTTGGTCCTGAATGTGGACACTTTATAGAAGAAATTGAGCAATCACTTGGCACTAAAATATCACAAAAAGACAAACCAGAATATAGACAAAGACAAATAACCGATGAGAGAAATATTCAAAGAGGAGGTAGATAATAATGAGCAACCTTATAAATAGAACATCAGCAAAAAAGTTTATACTAAGAAGGTTCAAAGAGTTGCGTGCAGGTCCACCCATGACCCGTGTATCCCAACAATACATAGATGAATTAGAGGCGTGGCTTAAAAACAAAATAGTGGGAGATATACAAAGTCATCCCAGTATTGGTGTCACGTTCAAACCATAGACCTTCCGCCCTGGCGATTTGGACAATAATCCATCACCAGTTTATCGTGTGTATTTTCTCTAACGGAACAAGAAAATGAAGAAAAATAAAACGAAGGAACAACAAATACATAAAATTATCGTAGGAGGATTGAGGGATACAATCAATATGCACGGACAAATAGATAAAACACTGATCGGAAGCGCCGCAAAAAGAATTACTGGAGCATTATTGTCGTCAGTTCTCGGAAAAGAAGTAACAAACAAACCTGACCCCGTGGAGGAAAAGAATGACAGTCTATGTAGTGATGCAAAGTGAAAAATTACTAGGTGGAAAACCAGTAGGACATGCTAGGGTAAGAGGTATCTTCTCCACAAGAGAGAAGGCTGAAAAACATATTGGACCACAGGAAGAAAAATATATATTATGCAAAGAGTGTGGTCATGAATGTAGAAATAAAGCTGCTGATTTGGATCCTGACGGAAACCCATGGAAAAAGAAATTATTTATACAAAAAAGGACTATGGATGAATAATGTTATACCTACAACACTGAGATTTAATATTAACGAAATCACAATAGAAGTGTGTCATGGTGATATCCCTAATATTTTTGGTCAATTACGACATGACCCTGTCAAAGAATTTGAGTTGCCAGACACAAAAGTATCATATGAAGAATTCCAGGATTGGTTATCTATATATCGTAATTCTAGTAATTGGTTTGGATACATTTTGCTAGAGGAATCACAATGCAATTAGTATTATACCCAGACAATATATTGACATTACGATGTAAAGAAGTTAATTATTGTTCACAAAGAGGACGAGCAGCATTAGCTGCCGCTATGTGGAAAACAATGTACAGGCACAACGGTGCGGGATTAGCCGCTCCACAGGTGGGTTTTGGTGTTCGTATGTTTGTTTGGAGATGCTATGGTAGAAACAACGCAATTTGGAATCCTATAATATATGACATAAGTGGAACGAATACAGCAAAAGAACAATGTTTATCCCTACCTGGTATATCTGTAGAAGTAGAAAGATCGTCGGCCTCACGAATGATAGGAACAGGTGTCAATGGTAAAAAATTGTCATTGTGGGGTAATTCTAATGATACAAGAATTTGGCAGCATGAGATAGATCATCTTGATGGAAAATTGATTATAGACAATATGAGCAATGCAGAAGCTGTCAGCAATCAAAATGCATTAAAAATCCTAATTGAAAAATCTGACTGAAAATAATAAAGTACAAATGTTGAAAAGTGACTTTTTCAACTTTTTCAGATTTTTTATGGAACATTTTGTCGATTTTGTCCTCCCTATATTATTAGAATATTATGATTTTATTTCGCATAGATAGATTATCGAAAACATATTGTAAAATCGGAGCAATGGTCTAACAAAGGGTCCTATTATAGTTATACTTTACTTTAACAACCACCCAACACACTTTTACGTCTTGCAGTCCACTTCCAATGATTTGTTTACTATAGATATGTTAGAAGTGGCCAAACATAATCGCAGCAACTTGATATGTTATCCCGAATCAAAGATTCCAATAGTTGAGATTTCTATACGAAATCTTTCATCTTAGCAGTGCGCGCGGAGTTTCTGGAAATGGAATGTTTAGTATGTCGTCAAAAAATAAGGCCTGGGGACCAAGTATTCTGGGGCAATCAGATGGAATACTGTGGTCCTGGAGAAAGCGACTGTAGTTACTCTGGTGACTCTGAAGGGCTGGTTGGCGGCATACATCTATTGTGTTTAGAGAGTCCAGCAGTGGCCAGGGAAATGGCAAACACGGCGGTTTCTGAGACGGTAGAGGAAGTAGTCAGTAGATCGGACGCTTTGGGACTTTTGGATAAGGTATTATGATAATTAAATCAGCTCCTTGGAGAACAGCTTATAGTATTAAAAAAGCTGTTGACGATGAATTTTTTGATTTTGTTTTGGATGGTGTAAGGGAACGTAGATGGATTAGTAAGGCTAAAATTAAACTATTGGTTCTTTCTATTAATCTGAGGGGAAGTACTGTGGTCTGTAGAATGGGACCTAGAGAATATATGGATGAAATTATAAGTATTCTCAGGACAAAGCGTACGGGTACTTTATTTATAAAGAGTTGGGCAGGTTGTTTTTCTCGTCTTTATACTTGGGAAAACTATAAACCCATCTATATTTGTTTAGAAGACGTTATAAGTTTTGAAACAGAATTTATAACGCTTGATTCCTTTGAAAATAATATGACAAACGACGGGGTTCTTTATTTGATAAAACTAATCGAAAATTCAAAAGATGTTTTGAAACAGGCTTATTCGCCGAGAAGGTAAGTTATGAAAAGGATTTAGATGCTCGAAGGATTATGTTCCCCCTTTCTTAATAATCCTAAAATAGAAAAACGGAGTAAATAAATGGTCGAAACTGGAATGAAAAGAAAAGTATCCGAAATTTTTCCTGAGCGTGGGATAATAGTGGATAAAAGCTTAGGATGTCTTAATGAACAGTTTCGTAAGATCCCAAGTTTTGTGATTGATTATCTAATTAGTGAAATGGTAGACTCGTCAAACCCAACTCCAGGCCTAGAACGCATTGGTCGTATGTTAAACAATCATTTCATGAATTCCGACCAGAAAGATTTAGTGAAGAGTAAAATTCGTGAAGAAGGGGAATACGTTCTCATTGGGCGCATTCGTTGTCGGTTTGATGAAACGAGGGACGAGTACTGGGTCGACGTGACATCTTTAGGTAATCAATATGTTCGTATAGACCCATATTTGATAGCAGAATATGGAGACACACTGTTGACCACCGGAGCTTGGGGTATATTCAAAATTAAGTACGATGATTCATTCGTTATGAGAAATAAGTTATATCCATTCGTTGTTGTTGATTTTAAACCAATCCAAATTACAGGTATAAATGTTGACTGTTGGATTGAACGACGAGTACAATTTACGGATGATGAATGGATAGATCTCATGATCAATAGCATAGGCTTTGATCCAGATTGTTTGTCAAAAGAAGAGAAACTACTATACATGGTAAGATTGGTCCCGTTCATCGAAAACAATGTTAATCTTTGTGAACTAGGGCCTCCAGAAACTGGAAAAACGTTTGCTTATCAATCTCTAAGTTCCCATGGCTTCGTTATCTCTGGGGGACAAACTACTGTAGCTTCATTGTTTTACGATAAACTTAGGCGTCAATTAGGTTTGATCGGGTATCGTGATGTCGTAATGTTCGACGAATTTGCTAATGGACGATGTGGGAATAAATGGTCTGGTCAGGGTGATCTGATAGATATGTTGAAAGACTTTATGAACAGTGGTCGATTTGGTCGTGGTACTGCTGAATTTTCTTCTGGCTGTTCCATTATGTTCGCCGGGAATATAGATTGTGATCGTGAGAAAAGGACTGTGTCTGTCAGGTATCGTAGTTTGTTCTCTCCTCTTCCTCAGGTCGTCAGTCAAGATAGGGCATTTCTGGATAGAATTCATGGATTCATCCCAGGATGGAGAATTCCACAAATAAAAGAATTTAAACTAGCCAAAGGTCACGGCTTTATGGCGGATTACATATCCGAAATTATGCATAGAATGAGAGATAGAAATTATGCGCCGTTAATTTTGAATAATGTAGATTTTGGTGATATGTCACAGCGCAACCAACGTTCATTAGTTAGAATCGGATCTGGATTGTTAAAACTGATGTTTCCTCATCGCACACATGAAACGGTCAAAAAGAATGAATTGGAAGTTGTTTTGGATATGGCGTGTGATCTTCGAAGTCGAGTGGTAGAACAACTCGCAGTCATAATGCCAACAGAGTTCAAAGGTATCAAGTTATCTTATCTAATTAAGGAATGAGTGATGAAAACACAGTACCCAGAATGTGAAAAGATGTCCGCAGTCAAAAATGAATCTCAGGCAATTGGTGATTTTTTAGAATAGTTGAAAGATGAAAAAGGTTGGGCCATATGCGGACGAGATGGTCCTAATAATAGATTAACTTGTATTAATTATGCTATAGAAAAACTTTTGGCAGAGTTTTTCCGTATAGATCTAAACAAAGTTGAAAAAGAGAGACGTAAAATGCTTGATAGAATTAGAGGAAATCAGAAAGGTCGTTAATATGAGATGGCAAGACATAGAAGGTTGGTTCTCTGCTCTTGATGTTCAATTCGTTACAGATATATGCACAGGTATTAAAGACGGTGTAGTAGTAGAGCTGGGATGTTACGCTGGGAAAAGTACAGCAGTTATGGCTTTTATTTGCAAAACAAACGGTAGTTCATACCATGCCGTTGATAATTTTCATGGATCTGACCCAAAAGATCCAGCAACTAGAAATCAAAGATCTCGCGATATGAAACAAGTTTTTGAGACTAATATGAAATCATTACAACTTTTAGATTATATTAATCTTCATAAGATGGATAGCGCTGAATCGTCAAGTATGTTCGATGATGAAAGCGTGGACTTTTGTTTTGTGGACGCCTCTCATTTGCCGGAGGATGTTCAAAAGGATATAAATGCATGGTGGCCGAAAATCAAGCGTGGTGGAATATTGGGTGGTCATGATTATCAGTGGTCTGGAGTAAGGGGGGTTGTAGATGCATTCGTCAGTGCTAATCAACTAAAGTTGATATTAGGTAGTGATCGCCAGTGTTGGAAAGTTGTAAAAAGGGAGCAATAAAATGAGTTTTGTAACAGAACCAGAGGTCGTACTTGTAGGAAAGCCAATTATTGAGATAGAAGGAATTATGAAGTTTCTTGGCGAACATGGGCTGATATGGCCTGAATTTGAAAAGAAACTAGAATCTATGGTTTCTCTTGGTGATGATGATGGCGAATGGCTCGTAGAAATGGCTGGTCGTATGTGTTACCAGTCGTGGCCGAAGAGTGGCGGGACAAAGAAAGGGAGGCTTCACGATGATCATATTAAGCATCTTATTGAAGTAGCTCATGGCGCATGTATAGAGCATGCTAATTTTAACTTCGCAATATGGAACATAAGTCGTTCATTGAGTCATGAATTGGTTCGTCATAGACTCGCATCATACTCTCAATTAAGTCAACGTTACGTAGACTCGTCGAACGTGTCTTTTGTTGTGCCACCTGCTATTAAACAGTTGGCGGATGTTAATCCTGATGCATATAGATCTTGGATTGAGCACTGTGAGAGATCTCGTAGTCTTTATGAAGAGTTAACGGTAAAATTATCTGAGATGTACAAGGATGTAGAAAGCAATTTGGAACGAAGGAAAATGGCCCGCCAGGCAGCAAGATCAGTATTGCCCAACGCAACTGAAACTAAGATATTTGTTACTATGAATGCAAGAGCTGTAAGACATTTTGTAGAACTGAGGGGCAGTCCCGCAGCAGATGTGGAGATTAGGCATCTAGCAGTAAAGATTTGTCTCATCTTGCAAGATAAGGCTCCACTTTTTGCTCATGGACTTGAAATTGTAAACCTAGAAGATGGAACCAGAGGTGTAGAATCAAAATATCGTAAAGTTTAAAAGATATTGGAGACAAAAACATCAGTTGGACGTATAATACAGAGGAAGAAATGCCATGTCTGTGTTAGTCATGGATGAGTTTAAGACGTATATTTGTACAGAACTTGGTTTATCACAGCAGACTTTTTCAGCATACAGTAGAGATGCGACAGAATTTATCGATTTTATAGGGACACAAAGATTTACAGCCGAATTAATAGAAAAATTTATTAGCCATCTAAGCAGAAAGGGACTCAGGTCTACAACGATTCGTAGAAAATATATGTCTATCCGATGTTTATGTCATCATCTGATCAGCCTTGGTCGTCTAGATCCTAATATTCTTTATGTGGTTAATTCTGTTCGTGTAGAAAGAAAAGTATACAATGTATTGGACAACGAAAACGTGGATGCTCTCGTGGCAACTGTGGGAAGTCGTGCACCCACATGTAGAGCAACTAATGTTCTTAGGGATGTTGCTATTATATTAACACTACATCACAGTGGACTTAGAGCGTCTGAATTGTGCAGCATAGATCTGTGTGATGTCAATCTTATTCGTAGAGAAATACGAGTAGCAGGTAAAGGGGGCCGAGATAGAGTAGTACCGACTACTCATGAATGTATAGAGGCAATTAAAGCATATCTTTATTCTGATCGTGAATCTGAAACAAATGCGATGTTTGTCAATATGGATGGTAAACGGATTACTAGGAGAGCTGTAAGTGATATGCTTGTCTCTCTTTCTCGTCGTGCTGGTGTAAAACACACTACTGCACATACATTAAGGAGAACATGTGCAACTGATTTAATGAATAAAGGCATGGAGTTGGATCTTGTAAGATTATTGTTGGGTCATAGACATTTATCTACAACACAGACCTATTTATCTATTAGTTACGATAGACTCAGAAAAATACATAAATGTTGTCACCCTTTCGGAGAAGATAATGAATCACAGAAAAAATAGAAGGATAGGCTGTGAAAAATCAGAGGCGGAACAAGAAATGAGCGTTAAAAATATCGTTCCCCTTCATATAGATGAAATAGTAGAAGAATTTCTTATACGTACACGTCGTCTATTGTTAGTTGGAGAAATCGATGAGGCATTATCAACTTATATTTGTAGTTATTTACAAGTATTTTCTCTGAAAAAACAACCTGTATATTTATATATAAACAGCCCTGGGGGATGTTTATCTTCTGGATATGCAATTATTGATCAAATGTTGTCGTGTAATTGTCCAATACGAACGATAGTTAGAGGACAGGCGTCTTCTATGGGGGCAATTATCGCCGCATTTGGTCAGAAAAAACATAGATATTCGACACCAAATTCATCTATGATGTTGCATTCTGTCATCATTCAAACCCCACCTAGTTCTGTTGAAAAAAGTTCTATTATGATAGATTATATCAAAGATGATTTCAGTAGAAAGATAAAAGATCTTGCCAAAAGGTTGAAACTCACTTCTAAGCAATTATCAGATAGAATGAATGATAATATGTGGATGTCACCAGAACAAGCAATAGAAATAGGTTTGATAGATAAAATTTGGACTCCACAGATGGAAAAAGAATTAAATAAAGGAAATCAAAAGTGATGGAGATAAAACGTCGTATAACTCAGGCATACTTTGATTGTGCACGGATACAATATGCGCCACTAATAAATAAATTGTCTTTAATCATCGGGGTGGACGCAACACATTCTGAAGAACTTAGAGTGAGGGCAGACGAGGAGTTAGTAAAATGTATGATTTGCTATAACGGAAGCAGCTCTTTAGCAACCTTTTTATATCACAGATTATCCGGAGTTTTCAGACATATGAGAGATTCAGAATATAGATTTAGACGAATTCAAGGTATATCTCCAGACCTTATGTCTAATTTACCTGGACCTGAATGCGTGTTGGATCATGCTATAGTCGTGAAAGAATGTCTGGGGTGTCTTAATCCAACAGAACATTATATTATTACTGAATTGTTTTTTAATCACAAGACTGTGAGAGAAATAGCTGTAGATAGTCTTATAGTTTCTTCAACAATCTGTAGAATAAAACAAAAGGCTATTAATAAAATGAGACAGAAACATGGGGTGGATAGTTAATATTATGTCAAACGAAAAAGGTCATAACAAAAGCAAAAGAGAAAAAAAGAAATCTGAACGTATTATTCGTCTGTTAGATGTGGAATTTTGTGCGTGTGGTACCTTCAATAAATCACGGTGTCACGGTTTGTGTAAAAATCTTCACACTAATTCAAAGACCGGGGAAGTAGAATGTGGAGAGATGTATCAAATAGATTTATCCACTGTCAAACAGGGTGATTCCCGCAGTCCCAAGCGCAATTGGAAATATGGTCGCCAAAAAGTAGTAGATGAAAATATATCGACAAAACAACAGCGTCGTGATAAAATAGAAAGAGATAGATCTTAATTACTTGTCTTAGGTGTATAAACTTGTGGTCGTATCCACTTGTATTTAAAAAAACAGAGAGGTAAAAAAATGAAAAATTGGCTTATGGTTTCCATGTTGTTGGTGGCAGTAGCCCTTCCTGTAGGCGGTTGTGTTCCTCAGAACGATAATGATTGGAGGAATAATATTGTTCAGATAAAGGATGATGTTTTTACATTTTCCAAACTAGCGACTAGGATTGCACTAAATGAAGCAGATATGCAAGCAGAAGACGTAGAATTAGTAAAGAAATACTTAGTGGCTCTTAAAGACTTACTCGCAGTGCCAGGTCAACCAAACTTCGCAGGTGCTCGGGTATTGGCTAGGGTAAAGCTTCCTGATAAATATATAATGTATGGTTTAACTATTATTGATGTATTAGAAAGATATCTTCAAACAGCGAGTCTTAGTATAACAGAAGACCAAGAAGCGGTCATCAGCCTTATTGCTCGTGGCATAGATGGTGCACTAGAAGGTTTACAAGATTTTGAAGAGTAATAGAATGTTGAGTGTAGGATTGAAATTCTGTTTATATAGCATAATTGCATTCTGTTTGGGGCTTGTTGTTTTCGCAGACACAGAGATTGACTATGATCAAGATAGGCAACAAAAGATTATATATGTGGATGATACGACCTTAAAACAACGGGAAATGCGAGATACAATTGTACTTGTGCAGACTTATCATAAAAGTGGATCTGGGACCATAATTGATCGAATAGGCACTGAAGACAAAGATGTATTTGAGTATCGAGTACTTACCAATTCTCATGTTGTACGTCCAATATTTTTCACACAGCTAGGTGGAGTCGACTCTATAACGGGAAGATTGAAAACAACAACTATCGGTACAAAATATAGCATTGTATCGTTCGACCACGTAGACAAGATTCAAAAGAGATACGATGCTAATCTAGTATTGGAAGATACAGAATATGATTTAGCAATTTTGTCATTTTTATCAAATAAGGAATTGGCTGTAGCAAAAATAGCTGACACGAATATGTTAGAACAGGTTCGTGTCTTCGATGAAGTTTTCGCCGTAGGTTGTCAACTCACACATCCTCCTAGCCCAACGGTTGGTATCATATCAGTGGTTTTAAAGGGAGTGGGTAATATTCCCATCACCTTTGATGGACTACAATATAATACTATAAAGAAAAATTATCAACAAGGATGGATTATTTACGGCAACACATCTCAAATTTCTACAGGTTCTAGCGGTGGTGGATTGTTTAAAAAATATGATGATAACTATTATTTGATAGGTATTCCATATCTCACTTCCTTTACGAGTGGTTCTCAATTTTTGCCGCATCTTGCGTATGCAATCTCAATATCAACTGCTAAGGGTTTTATCGACTCGACTATGGTATCACATCCATGAAATCTATAGATAAGATTATCCATGGTATGAAAACAGCTCATTTTCCGAGTGATTATTGGATTGCTTCCCGTATGGAATTCCCAGAATTAAGAGCAAGCCAACAGGTAATGCAACGTAATCATCAAACTGTTTGGGCGCATACTATGGCGGTGATAGATATCTTAACTATAAAAAATAATATCACCTTACTGTCTGGATTATTCCATGATTTAGGAAAAGTATGTGTATCACACATGAATTATCCATCACTTCCAAGATTTCCTGGTCATTCTGATAAATCTGTAAACATAGCTAAAATTAGATTAGCAAAATGGGGAGCTGACCCACATATTATTCATCGTGTCATTCGTATAGTATCTACACATATGTTCGACCTTAGTCAAACAATGAAGGAAAAAACTATTCGTAAGTTTGTGGCCGACGTAGGGGTAGATAACATAGAAAACTGGTTCGTTGTTAGGGTTGCTGATTCACGTTCTTATTCATCGCATCAAAAATACATAAATAGTTTTATAGAACCGTTTAGACGAATAATCATATCATATCTAGAACAACAGCCGCATACGAGTCAGCCATTATTTAAAAAAATAGGTAGGAATGGAGTCATACAAATAGAAGGGGTAGATGATTAGTGAGTGTTGATGTATACAAACCAACTGGTTTCGCTTTAGAAATTTTTAAAGATAGATATGCTATTCATAAAGAGGAAACATTCTCGCAGGCATGTGAAAGAGTTTCTAGAACTATATCAGATGCAGAATCTGGCACAAAAAGAAATGAATATTACAATAGATTTCTCGATATGATGATTACAAATCGTTTTTCTCCTGGAGGTAGAATATGGAGAGGCTCCAGTAGACCTAGAGGACAATTATTAAATTGTTTTGTAATACCAGCGGAAGACAGTAGAGAGGGTTGGGGAGACGTTCTGCGTAATGTAACAATCATATCGGGAACGGGTGGTGGTGTTGGAATCAACTTTTCAAAAATTCGTCCAAGAGGAACCCCTATCAGGGGGACTGGAGGAGAAGCAACAGGTGCTGTAAGCCTAATGAGAGCGGTCAATGCAGTGTGTAATGAGTTAAGAGAAGGAGGAGGTCGTCGCTCTGCTTTATTATATTGTCTTAGATATGATCATCCAGACTTACCAGAGTTTCTAGAAGCCAAATTAGATAATAATGAATTAAACAACGCCAATATTTCTGTTTGTATTGATGATGAATTTATCGAATTATTAACAAACGGAGGTGAAGTTGTTTTTAGGTGGCAAAATGAAGAAAAGGGGCGCATGCTAGCCAGAGATATTTGGGACAACATTATCAAAAATTCATGGACTAACGGCGATCCAGGGATACTGAACATTGGTCTAATGAACGAACAGAATACTATTTCGTATGTCAATGGTGGAGAGATCGTATCAACTAATCCCTGTGGAGAAATTAGCTTAGAAGAATTTGGTTGTTGTTGTCTCGGAGCAGTCAATCTTTCTGTCCATGTTATAAAAGGTGAGATAGATTGGGACTTACTAGAAGAAACAATCGCTACTGGTGTCAGATTTTTGGATAATGTTTTGGATCAAAATTACTACCCTCTACCATCTATTCAAGAAACGTCACAAAAGCATCGCAGAATTGGTTTAGGAGTTATGGGACTTCATGACATGTTGCTTGAGCTTGATGTAAAATATTCTAGTCAAGCTGGCAGAGATGTTGTTGATAAAGTAATGGCTTTTATCAAAAAACAGGCTTATCATTCTAGTATAATGTTGGCTGTGGAGAAGGGTCCATTCCAGGCGTTTGAAGCAGATAAACATGTTAAAACTGGTTTCATTAAAAAGGGGTTATCTCGAAGACATCATCGTTTAATTAAAGAACATGGAATAAGAAATTGTGCTCTATTGACATCAGCACCGACAGGAACGACATCTATAGTCGCAGGGTGTTCGTCAGGAATTGAACCGTTGTTCCAACCAATTTATAAGAGGTGTTTTAACCGACATAAAGATATGCATGATGACACTAAAAGGGATAAGGCCACACAGGTAATTGTTCATCCACTTCTCAAAAAATTTATTGAAGACGGCAAATCTACAAAGAACTTTCAAAGTGCTCATGATGTTTCCCCCGCAGATCATCTGGCTATGCAGGCCATATGTCAGAAGCATATAGATAACTCCATTTCCAAAACAATCAATATTCCAGTAGATTATTCTGTTAAGAAATTATCAGAAGAAATCGAGAGGCACATAAAAGAACTTAAGGGAATTACTATATATAGGGACAGTAGCAAAGGCCAGTCTCCATTACAGCCGCTACCGGTATCTGAAGCTAAAAAATATCTTGACCAGATGAAGGAAGAAGCGGCAGTCAATGATTGTCCGAGTGGTAAATGTGACATTGAGAAAGGTGGTCAATAGATGGCTAAAGAAAAACTTAAACTAGACGAACAAATGCAAGAGGTTATTAAACTTATTAGACAGCACAACAGAAGTGACAACACAGGTACACTTAGGGAAGAGGTCGCCAAGCATCTTGGAGTATCTGTTTGGAAAGCAAGAAAACTTATAACTCAAGCAGAAACAATGATGGCTGGTATTCCCAAAATAGGTATAGACCCAAGTGATCCTCTTTTCCGATCGGAAGTTGCTCGACGAATTAAAAGGGCAACTACAGTAGCTAAAGTTGCGGAAAAAATGCATTCTACAGAGGAAGACGTATCGGCTGTCGTAGATGATATGGAGGAACGTGGATACATAATTATAAGACGAGGCACCACAGTCCAACTTGGTAAATCTGTTGAACAATCTGGCCCAAACATTGTAATAGAAAATCACTTCTACGAGAATCCTATTTCTTTTGGCGTCGTTGCGGATATGCATATGTGTAGTAAAGCAGAGAGGCTGGACGTTCTCAATGCAGCATATGATGAATTTTACAGAAGAGGAATAAATACGGTTCTATGTCCGGGAAATTATATAGATGGTGAATGTAGATTTAACACTCATGAACTTTTAGCCCATGGGATAGCAGATCAATGTCAATATGCTATTGATCATTGGCCATCTAAGCCTGGCATTAAAACATATTTCGTAGACGGAGATGACCATGAAGGTTGGTATCATCAGAGAGAGGGTATCGAGTTTGGTCGCTTCTTAATGCTGGAAGCTCGGGCGCAGGGTAGAGATGATTTGGTTTATATGGGGTACATGGAAGCTGATTTCGAACTAAAGGCTCCACAGGGAATCGCTATAGTAAAAGTGATTCATGCTGGTGGTGGGTCAAGCTATGCCTTCAGTTATGCTAGTCAGAAGCTTGTAGAATGTGTTCCTATCAATACAGAAATATTAACCCCGAATGGATGGAAAAGACACAATAATATCAAAATTGGAGATATGGTTTTAGGATTTAATAGAGAAACTGGCAAAAATGAATGGACGAAAATTAAAGCTATCAACGTATATAAAGATAAACTAGTTAAAACATATAAAAATGATAATTTTCAAGTAGTTTGTACACCCAATCATAAGTGGGTTATGGAATGGGATAAGAGGGGGTCTAAATATAAAAGTAAACAATATACATATCCAAAAGAACTACATTTGTGGACAATAGATGAATCCAAAGATAGATCTAGAATTGTTCAAGCCGCTCCAAGTCCAGATGGTTCTGGTGCTGTTTTTGAAAATCACGAAGATATTATCGACAGGGAAAATGCTGTACGAATAATACTACAAATGACTTCAGAACAACGACAAGCTTTTATTTATGGCTTTATGGTAGGAGAAGGGACTAAGGTAAAATCGGAAGGAATGCCAACTGGCACATTATTAGCATCTCAAAATCCAGGTCCAGTACACGATGCTTTTATATTGGCATGCGCATTAGAGGGGAAAGCAGTCAGTGTCAAGAAGAGTGGAAAACAATGTGAAGACGGATTTCACCAATGTAATAGAATGACTATACTTAGCAAAAACAAACGAATGGTAAACTCAATGAAATATCTAGACGAATACCAAACAGATGTATGGTGTCCAACAACAGAACTAGGAACTTGGGTAATGAAACAGGGAGATGTAATAACTATTACTGGCAATTCGTTTCAGGGTGGGGAAAAACCAGCGGTTTGTATCATTGGTCATTACCATAAGATGGAATTTTGTTTCCCGAGAAACGTTTATTGTGTGCAAGCTGGATGCATGCAAGATCAAACTATGTTCATGAGAAAGCGCAAGTTGGCTGCTCACGTTGGTTTCTCTATTATTACATTGCAACAAGACATCAAGGGGAGTATAACTAGATTTTCTCCTGAGTTCTTTCCCTTCTGGGATCGTGGATATTATCTTAATAGAGATGGAATTGGTGAAAGGTTACAAGGGGGTAGAAATGAAAACTCGTAAATGTGATTTTTGTGAAAAGGACATTCCCAACAAAGAAGGCGTCTCAGTAGGAGAGAATGATTTATGTGGTCTGTGTCTAGAAGATACTCTCAAAGCTATATGCAAAACATGTGGAGGGACAGGAGTTGTTAGAGTAAAGGATCACGAAGCATCAGATGCCCAGGCTTCTTGTGGAGAAAGCAGGATTGAATACAGAACTGTCAAATGTAGACAATGCAATTAAGGGATCAATCGATGGGTAAAATAGAACAAACATATGCATGGTCAAATAGTCGTGTCAAAACACTCAGAGAATGTGCGTGGAAATACCACCTGACTTATAACGTCTCCTGGGAAGGTTGGCTTTCGTCTGCGCCTCAAGAAAAACGCAGGGCTTATATGTTAAAAAATATGACTAATCTCCCGATGTGGATAGGGAGCATTGTTCATGATGTAATTGAAGATATCATTAATATTGGTCGAAGAACAGGATCATGGAGAACACTACAGCAAGCACAACATGATGCTATTCAGTTATTGCGCAAAGGATGGCAACAATCTAAAGATAAAAGGTGGCAGGGCAGTCCAAAGAAAAATACTAATCTAGCAGAACATTTTTATCAAGAAGAAATAGGACCAGATAAATTAGCGTCTTACAAACAAAAAGTTTTGAGATCATTAAAAGCATTTTATGATATGCCCTTGTTCGAGGTGATGAAGGGTCTAAAGAAAGAAGATTGGCTTACCCTAGAAGACTTTCAGAAATTCCAATTAAACACAGGAGAAGAAGTCGCTGTTAAAATAGACTGTGGATTTCGGTACAAGGGTAAGGTCTACCTCCTTGATTGGAAAACAGGGAGAGTTAGCGACAGTGTTATAGACCAATTAGTAACGTATAGTATGTACGCACTAAAACAAGAATGGGCAAACAAACCTGAAGATATAGTGATAATACCAGTCTATCTAGCAGTATATGCCGAAATAGGGGAACAAGCTACACCACATCTCGATGTTACTATGCAACACATAAAGAGACAAGCTGGCATTATACGCAATGAATACCCATTGCTTAAAAAAGCATTTGAGAATAAAGATAATCCATCCTATTTTGCAAAAACAGATAATGCAGATTCTTGTAAAAGATGTTTCTTTCGAGATATATGCCCTGGAGCTAGAACCGAGATTTCAGAAGGAGAAACACCATTCTAGAAGCAATTTTATATTTTGATGGAGGAATTCGTAAGGGCTTAATGGCTTACGGATATTTGCTTGTAGATCCAAAAAACGAAGACATAGTGCTTAGATCAGGCAACAGAACGTGCGGGGTTGGAACATCCAATATTTCAGAATATAGAGCGCTTATCGCTGGAATAAAAGGAAGTCTTCAGCATGGAGTTGATATTATCCACATAATAGGAGACAGCCAACTTATAGTCAAACAGATAATTGGAGCATTCAAGGTCAACAAGCCAGAACTCAAAAAACATAGGGATCATGTATTAGAATTGCTGGAATATTTCGAAAGCTATACAATCAAATGGGTACCACGAAGATACAACAAACGAGCAGATGCCTTGGTCAACGCAGTCTTTGTAAAAAGGAATAATAAGTGTTCAAATCAAAAACCCAAAAATTCACGTTAACAATCCTAACCCTACTATTTTGTGTCTCGCTAAGCTGTGTTTCTCCCGACGCAGTTAGGACAGACATTCAGGGAGTTCGTAATGAACAGGATATAGACAATACTGTCGTGGCCGAATATATCGATGAGATAAATAATAATACAGAACAAACGACGAAGATTGCAGAAGATATGTCTGTTTGGAGGAAAAGCGTACAAGCGGAAATAGTTAACTACGATGGTGCCGCATGGGTAGTCATAGGGATGGGAGTCGTCTCTTTGATTTTTGTAGGCGGGGGTTTGTTACTTATCAGAGCATTCATGAAACGAGGAAACATGCTTACCATGTTGACAAGAGCGGTTAAAGAAGCAGGAGAAGGTTCTCCAGAGACAGTTGTAGCGGTTAAGAGACACCTCAGGTATTGTGTGTCGGAAGGACATTTCTGCGAACAAGATCGAAAAAATCTTGATCATTTCTCCAAAAAAGTTGGGACTTTTGTGGAACAAAAATCTACTTAGGAGGTATAATAAGATATGCCGAGCTATGATTATGAGTGTAGATTATGTGGTCATAAACTAGAGGTGTTTCATTCAATGTCTGCTGAAACTCTCGTCTATTGTCCCATGTGCAATCAGCCAGAGTTAGTTAAGCTGATCAGTCCGGGAGCAGCGGTGATAATTAAGGGTACTAAAAACCCTTGTAGGGGCAATAGGGGAGGCAAGACAAAGAAAGTAGTGCAGACAGAGAAAAGTAAGAGCAAAGCTGAAAACCCATTCTGGAGAGATGGTCCTATTGATAAAGATATTATGAAAAATCCAGAGAAATATATTGAGGAAGGGTAGATAGATCAATGACAGAATTTCGATTTAATAAGGGAGACGGTGGAGACAAACAACTTAAAGGATTAGTAGACAAAGGCATTTTAGATTTTAGATGCATTGATTGTCACAAACATTTACTAGTACTTCAATTAACTGATATAGAAGGAAATAATGAGACTGAAATTTTATCACGAGTAGTGGTTCAATGTTGTGAGTGTGGAGGTTTTTCTCCAGTATTGTCTGTTTCGGGACAATTTCATCCAGGTGCACCTAATGATTATATGGCGTTTGATATTTTAGATGATGATATCGATACTCCAGAAGCAGATGTTTTCTTCAAGGCATGGAGTAAATGAAAGTCATCGTCGTAGATATTAATGGAACGCCTCATGAGATACCTAAAGGAGTAAAACCAGATTTTGATGTTTTAGCTAGATGGTCTGGTGAAAGATACCTAGCACTTGCTTCTGGTGAAGGAGATTTGTTCGATCCGTCGGATGTAAATATCAACATACACGAACGAGACAGAGAACGTGGTGGGATGTTTTGGCGTCTTAGGAAATGCAGTCAAGAATGCTATAGACAATATACTACTTTTCTGCGAAGCAAAAATAGGACACCATATCTTTTGGCACAAAGGAGGTTTAGAAATGACATTTGATGAATTTAGAAAAGATTTTATGATTTTTCTGCATGGCTCAAAGGTTAACCTGGGCCGCTCAAAGACAAAAACACGAGATGTTTTTTTTGAAATTGTAAATGCTAAGTTAGATGCTTTTGAAGAACAAATTTCTAATAATAAAACTCGTGTTGATAAGAAAAAGAAATCAATACCTAACCCGATGGATGATAGAATTATATGTATTAAGCCTACTAATAGTAACAAGGCATTAGATGCAGGTAAGGGTGTTTGCGCTATGACTCCAAGTGAATCAGCACGTGCTGATGAACAATTGGGTCGTTCTCCTTATACTAATAAGAAAGGGGATAAGGGATAACAAAATGGGTGATACACGAAAAGATTCTACACTGGCATTTGTCGCTACCTCTAAGACACCTGATATAAAATTTGTAGCATCATTATCTGATGGCAGGACAGTTATTCAGGACGATAGAAAAAATGAGAGACATGCTTGGGTTAGATTGGCCGATTGGTTGAAGATAAATACTGATATATCAATTTCTAATATTAGGTTACAGGGTCCAAAGGGTATTGATATCAAGATGCCCTCTAATCAAAAGGGATATTTTTTCGGCAAAAGACAACAGGCTGTTTGGGGTAGTTCTCAGCAAAACTGCATAGGGATTGGTTACTATGATGGACGAAAGGTCAATATCGTCTGGTATCTTCAACCCAAATTCGATAGCTCATTCACAGAAGAAAGAGATGTGGCTAAATCTGGATTCTTTTTAATCAGGAATCCATAATGACGATAAGACATCAATCACAGGATGCAAAACACCCTTATGTTTCTCCAACCACTCCAGGACTATATATTACATTTCGCGCCTATATAATAGAACTTGTTTGTTTGAATGTAAATAAAAAAATTGGTCCAAGGTTCTGGTCTGACCCTAAATATTGGGGTCCTAAATTTCGTCGTGAGATAAAGGGTGTAGATAACGTAATCAAACTATTGAAAACTATGGATAGTATCACTCAGACAGCTTTTGTACAAGTGGTCCAACAACACAATATAAAATCGTTATCATATAAGACAACTGTAGAAAAAGTAGCCAGAAATATCTATAAAAGAAAAACCTTTCTAGAGAAACAAAGAGCTGAGCTTATATTAAAAATACCCCAAAGTGAAGTAGATGTCAAGAAAAATTCAACCTTTATCGATACAGGAGATAAGAGTGTATTGGCTAAGATAAGGGAATCAGAAAATGGCTAAAAGAAAATCTAAGATTGAAGATGAATCATTGGATGCCTTTCTTACCAGGATACATGGTGAGGGCATTATAGCAACAGCAGACAAAGCTTTACCGATTAGTATAAAAGATGTTCTTAACACTCCCCTTTCTCTGGATATTGCTTTGAACGGTGGTATACCGGATGGGACAATTTGTTTAATTACAGGAAAACCAAAAACGGGGAAAACCACCCTATGCTTAGAGTTACTTAGGAATGCGCAAACTCTTAATCGTCCAACATTCTATATAAATATAGAAAAAAGATGCACACCATCTTTGTTGTCAACTATTAAAGGACTTGATCCTGCAAAACTTCAAGTTATTCCACATAAAATAGACAAACCATTGACAGCCGAAGACTATCTTAACATAATAGAGCGTATTGCCAAAACTCAAAGAAAGGCTGTTGTTGTTATAGATAGTGTAGCAGCACTTTCTACTATGACAGAGCAAGAAGAAGATATTGGATCTAATAAAGATATGGCTGGAACTGCAAAATTGTTGTCAGCATTTTTTAGAAGAGCACAGCAAATTGTAGATTCTAACGATGTAATTCTTATTTTCATATCACAGATGATGACTAACAGAGAACCTCGTGGTCCTAAATGGACGGAAAAGGGAGGAATTGCAATACAGTACGCTTGTTCTGTTTGGTTGAAAGTGACATGGACTAAACAATGGGAAAGAAATCCAGAAACTAATGCTCCAGATGGTCACGATATGCATATAACTATACAATCATCAGCGCTTGGAAGACCATTTCTTCCATGTGTTTTACCACTTAGGTATGGTGTTGGAATAGATGTGGTAAGGGATATTGTGACTACCGCAGAAAATTTGGGGATAATAGAAAAGGCTGGTTCTTGGTTTTCTATTCCGATGTTCTCGGGTGATAATGATCCTCCAAAATTTCAAGGACTTGTTAACTTGTCTAACTTTTTGAGTGATAATCCGGATAAATTGAAACGGTTAGAATCTGAGATAAGAGATATAGTTCTACCAAAGGAAATAGATAGTGTTGAGAAATAGATTGAATTGGGACGATTATTTTATGGTAGAAGCGCTTTGGGCTAAAGTTCGTAGTCCAGATACTAGTACTCAATGTGGTTGTATTTTGGTGGACAGACGTGGTCGCGTCATAGGTCAAGGATATAATGGATATCCAAGAAACGTTCATGACAATAAAATGCCACAAACACGACCAGAAAAATATCCACCAATATTACACGCAGAAGAAAATGCAATACTGAATTCCATCGGAGATCTAGAATTAGCTACTGTATATGTTACAGGACCACCATGTATTCATTGTTGGGCTCACATGATACAGTCAGGAATAAAGCGGGTTGTGTATGGACCAATAACAACATCGTCCAAAGGACTATATTCCGATGCTAAACTAGATGCATGTAATCAAGTTGTTCAAGACATGCTGGAGAATCAAAATATAGAAGTTGTTAGATGGACACCAGATAATCTTGAATTGATTAAACATGAACTTGAATTGGTTAGACGATTAGTAATGACATCGGTATAATATGGAAGTGCGATTACTCAAGGGTGGAACAACAAAGTTGCGATTAAGCAACAAACGACTTAGGGCTAAGGGTAAATCTAAGTCTCAATTTCAGCATGAGATAGGAAAACAATTATCTGAGAAATATCCACACGATTTAATTTTCGAAGAAGTAATAGTATCTGGTGATGGATTCATTATAGATTTTTTTATTCCATCACTAAATTTGGTAGTAGAGTGTCATGGCTCCCAACATCAAAAACATATCAGGCATTTCCACAAAACTAAACAAGAATTCCACAGACAGCAAGACACTGATCAGAAAAAACGTGATTGGTGTGAACTTAATGGATTTAAACTCATAGAGATTTACGATGAATGATTTGGAAAACGAAACAAAAATATATAAAAATCAACTTAATAAATGGATTGAGGCATTGGGATTACCTCAACATCAACCGGATAATAACACAGTTGAAGTTATCATTAAATTGACTAGGGAGTTATTAAGAGAAAGATCGTCAATACAATTAGCTGAAGATACAGTCATGCTTGCCCAATATAGTTTATTCATCCAACAAAAAATGAATGAATGTAAAACATTCATAAAATGGTCCAATCAAGTAATAAACAGATTGTTTGGAGATGATCGTCCGAAACTCAATGGATGGGTAAGACAAGCAGAATTGAGAATAGAACGAATAGAATATCTTGCTCGTCGTATTGAATTGATAGGACAGAGTATCAGCGGTCTAGTTAGGGCCAGATATAATGAAGGGAGAAATTAATGAGTCCAATCAAGCAAATTGCTGACGGAATACACAAAGGTGATTGGCAAACTGTATGTGCAGGTTATGAAAAACTTACTGGGGAAACTTTGCCTGTTCCAGTTATATCTGAAACAGATAGAGATGTATTGCAACAAATTTATGATATAGTAGCAATCGCTGTTGAGGAACCTGGTTATGTTCCATGCTCTACCGTAAAAACACCAAAAAGAAAAGTTGGTCGCCGCAAAGCTAGTGGAAAGAAAAATAATTCAACTATAACCGCAAACGGAGAAGATCCTTCCATTTTGCTAGATAATAAAACACAATTTATTACTAACATACCAGATCCTGAAGAAGTTAAAAAAAATAAAGCAAAGGCAGAAAGAGCCAATAAGAATAAGATAAGAATAGATAGACAACCCAAGATAACTTATAAGGTTGAATGCAATGAATGTAGAAAAAATTTCCAATCAAACATCGGAGGTGGAGAGATAGGACAAAAATGTGAGGAATGTCTCAGGAACAGAAGAAACAAATAGTAATGACAAATAAATCAAATGCAATATTACAAGATGCAGGAATAGAGAGAGCAGTTCTCTCCGGGATTACCACCTATGGAGCTGATTGTTTTTTCGAAGTAGAAGATATAATTAATGTTAAAGATTTATATTGGACATGTAATCAAGAATTGTTTAAAATCCTTTCCCATCTGGTGCACAAAGAAGATGCTAAAACTTTCGACATTCCTAGCATCCAAGCTACAGCAAAAATTTTAGGATATGTTGATTTCACAGGTGGGGGTAAAAATACAGAATACCTAGATGCAGTAGTAGAAGAAAAGGGCTCATCAAAAGATAATATAAGATCTCTTGTTGTGACAATATATAAGCTTTCATTAGCTAGACGTGGATATTTGGCAGCAGCAACAATCCAAAGTAATCTTAAAAAAATCACTGGGGCAGAAGATGTTGATAACATTGTAAGTAGAATAGAAGAGCCCATTTTTGAGTTTACTGGACAAATAATGGATCAGGGTGCTAGTATCGTATCTCTTGGACAAAGATTCAAGAATGTAATGACTATACTAGAAGAAAACCCACAAGATATCGTAGGTCTACCTACGGGATTCCCTGCATGGGATGCTGCCATTGGAGGTGGTTTACGACCAGCTACTGTAAACGTTATAGGTGCGAGACCTAAGATTGGGAAAAGCTTCATTTGTATGAATATTGCTCGCAATATGGCAGAGAACGGCATCCCAGTACTATATTTAGATACAGAACTTACTAGTGATACTCAATTGTATAGATTATCTTCTTTGGTATCTGGGATAGATTTGAGTAACATTGAAACAGGTCAATTTAAACATAACAAACAAGAATCTGAGGCTTTATGGAGTTGTCAAGAACATATTGAAAGTCTATCTATAGATCATTTTTCGGTAGCAGGTCTAGCACCACATTCTATCATATCAATTGCAAGACGTTGGTTATCAAAAACTGTAGGATTTACAAGTAGTGGATCAGCTAAGCCGTGCTTAATTGTTTACGATTATATCAAACTGATGAATGATGGTGAATTCAAGAACAATTTACAGGAGTATCAACTATTAGGTTTTCTTGTAACGGCATTACATAATTTTGCCATTAAATTCAAGTTACCAATATTAGCAACTGTTCAGCTTAATAGGGATGGTGTTGAAAAGGAAGGTGCAGAAGTAGTCTCTGGATCAGATAGAATTGTGTGGTTATGTTCTAATTTTACAATACTCAAAAAGAAAATGCAGACAGAACTTAATGAAGATCCCCCTTCTAATGGTACGAAGAAATTGGTGGTGACAGATACGAGATTCGGTGCAGGAATGGAAAGTGGTGAATATATCAACATAATAGATAAATTAGAAATAGGAAAATTCGCAGAAGGCAAACCATTTTCTGGAGTTATAAAATCAGCCCTGGAAAACAAAAGTAATGAAGTAGTTTGAGTCAGGATAGAGATTATGGCTAAAATATACGGGCGACATCAAGTAGATTTCATACAGGCCAGAGCTTGCGAGAGAATTATCGAAGTTTTAGATGCCATAGGTTGTGATTATACAGAAAGACATGACTATTTGCAAGCTGCTTGTCCAGTCCATGGAGGTGGGAACACGAGAGCTATGTTTTGGGCCATTAGATCAAATCATTGGCAGTGCAAAACCAGGGGATGTCATCTTGATCCAATAACGGGTCCATCGAACAGCATATTTGGTCTTGTGCGAGGTACAATGGGTCGCAAGACAGAAAAAGAGTGGAGCTTTCAACAGGCTGTTCACTTTGTATCTCAAGTATTGGGATTAAACAAATGCGATGCGGATAAAGTTACAGCCCAAGACATAGAAATAGCCAAAATTATCAAACAACACAAAAGAAAAAGGATTACTACACAAGAGTCAGGCATACCGTTGTCGACAATGGTTCCACATTTAAAATCAGATCAAGTTTATTATCCCAACAGAGGTGTCTCCCCAGAAATTATTGCTAAATATCATGTATCATTTTGCGATACGAAGGGTAAACCTATGTATAAACGAGCATTTTTTCCAATCCTGGACGTAATGGGTCGCAATATTGTTGGATGGTCTGGTAGAAGTATTTACAATAAATGTCCTAAGTGTAAAATGCATCATCATCCAGAACGATCATCATGTCCTGAGTCTAAGTTTGGTGGGATATACACAAAATGGAAACACTCTAAGAATTTTCATGGTGAATTGTGTGTGTATAATATCTGGTATGCAAAACCCTTTATCAGCAGAACTGGGACTGTAATTTTGTGCGAAGGCCCTGGAGATGTATGGGCATTCGAGGCGGCGGGAATTAGGAATAGCATAGCTTTGCTGGGCTTGAATATGTCTCGTCAGCAACGGCTTATATTGCAGAATGCTGGTGCCTTAACGGTCGTATGTGTGTTTGACAATGACGAAGCTGGACAAAAGGCAATGAAGAAACTTGAAATAGACTTGAATCATTATTTCAGGGTGTTCTGTGTTACACCAGATACTGCGAAAGATATCGGTGATATGTTTGCCGATGACATCACAGAAAAACTTGGTCCTATCTTAGAAAGAGTATCCAGAGCAGAAGTTCTTTCTGATGGTTGCTAGTGAGGAATAGCTATGGGAAGTGATAATGAATTTGAAATTAAGGATTCTGGGAAACGAGAGAGCTTCGACGGAGGTGCTGTAAGAGATACGGATGACGGGAAACCCAGGTTTGATTTAATTCCACCACTAGCACAACTAAGAGTGGCATTACATTATGGCGGTGGAGCGAAAAAATATGATGAATGGAATTGGAGTAAGGGAATGCCCTATAGCCGTTTTCTGGCCAGTATGAAAAGACATATTGCCGCATTTGAACGTGGAGAAACAGATGAGGATCATTTAGCTGCGGTTGTATTTGGTGCTAATTCGATTATGCATTTTCAAGAATGTGATAGAAGTGATTTAGATGACATAACTCCTCGGATCAAAGAGTGGTATGCTCATCGTGATAGGAATAGATCCAACAATGATAATAACAAAATCTAGCGCTAGTTCCATCAACTCATATATGAATTGTCAATTCTATTATTTTATGCATTATATATTAGGTATGGAGACGAAAGCTGGCAAAGCTGCTTTACAAGGCAGTATCGTTCATCAAGCTCTTGAATGGATGGCCAAGCTGAGCAAGCGTGGGAAAATAAATGTTTGTCCGATGTGGTTATTGAATAGAGCTTGGGACGAACACACAGCGGAATCTCCTGAGATAGAGATTCGACGAGTAACTACTCGAATAGACAAAGAAACTGGTGAGCTAAAAGAAGCGGCAGACTTCAAGAAATGTCGTATCGCCATGGAGATTGTATTGGCTAATCCACATTATAATCCATACGAGATAAAGGTTATTGATTGTGAACAATGGTTTGCTTTGGAGATACCTGGGGAAGAATGGAAATGTAGCGATAAAGATGGTAAATCACATCAATTCACTGTTAGAGGATTTATCGATCTCGTACAAGAGATTGATAGTGAAACCATTGAAATAGTTGACTGGAAAACAGGTGCTAGAAATAATTTTTACACACGAAAACCTATTGATGAAACTGAGCTAATGATGGAAATTCAACCCAGATTATATCATTTGGCAGCCTATTTCTTATATCCTAAATACAAAAACATATTGGTTACGTTTTATTACACCAATTCTGGAGGACCAATCACGATAGCT